>Ga0315280_10006344_pt1 | contig 16381 bp, 15 predicted proteins | sample YL17G06_40_MG_FD_203697 | JGI IMG/M metagenome (GOLD analysis project Ga0315280, IMG submission 203697) | Sediment microbial communities from Yellowstone Lake, YNP, Wyoming, USA - YL17G06_40 | ecosystem: Environmental > Aquatic > Freshwater > Lake > Sediment | place: USA: Wyoming | collected...
GTGAAGACCGCTGTTCAAGAGGATGTTGACGCCGTCGCTTTGAGTATTCTTTCAGGCGCTCATATGACTTTGTTTCCGATGGTTCTTGAGTTGATGAGAAAGGAAGGCATTGACGATGTTCTCGTCGTCGGCGGTGGCATAATCCCTGATGAGGATGCCGCTAAATTGAAGAAGATGGGCGTTTCAGAGGTCTTCGGGCCAGGAACCCCGACCAGCATGGTTGTCAACTACGTGGCGCAACATGTGCGAAAAAGATAGGGCCGTTCGAGACAGATGCCTCTTGACTTGGAGGCTTCCATCATTAAGGTAGACCAGCTAGTTGAAGGCGTACTTAAGGACGATCGTAGAGCGATAGCTAGGCTCATAAGCCTTATCGAGAACGATTCGCCTGAAGGGTTGAGCGCGGTTAAGTGTCTCTACCCGCATGCAGGTAAGGCCTACGTGGTCGGTGTGACTGGACCCGCGGGATGCGGCAAGAGTACCTTGATCTACAGGCTGGCCTCAGAGTTCCGAAAGAGAGGCAAGACTGTTGGCGTTGTCGCCATCGATCCTACTAGCCCGTTCTCAGGAGGGGCTTTGCTTGGCGACAGGATTCGTATGCAGAACCTCTCTACTGATGAAGGTGTGTACATAAGGAGTATGGCGACCAGAGGAACTCTTGGAGGTTTAGCGAGAGCAACAGCTGATGCTGTAAGAGTTCTTGATGCCTCAGGAAAGGATGTGGTCTTCGTTGAGACTTCTGGAGCAGGGCAGTCTGAAGTTGATGTCATTAAAGTTGCACATACGGTTTTAGTTGTAATGGCACCGGGGCTGGGCGACGATATTCAAGCTAGCAAGGCGGGAATGATGGAGATAGGCGACATATTCATTGTCAACAAGGCTGATCGAGATAATGCCGACAGAGCTGTCGAAGAGATTCAAGCGATGATAGAGTTGGGAGCTCAAGAAGGACATTGGAGACCTCCAGTAATCAAGGCTACGGCGATCTCGGACAGAGGCGTGGAGAATGTCATCAAGAAGATTGAGGAGCATAAAGAGTATCTGAATAGAACGAGCGGAAAGGAGAAGCTTGTTCGCAGAAGTGAGACTGAGCTTGTTGAAGCTTTGAAGTATAGGTTGAATGACCGGCTGATGGCTGAGTTGAGGAAAGACACGAATTTCGCCAAGCTAGTTGGGAGAGTTGCAGCGAAGAAGGTTGACCCTTACTCAGCCGCGGATCGTCTAGTCTCAGAGTACATCAGAAAGGGGCGTCGATCGAGGAAGAAGCCTTGAGGAAGCGGTTGAAGAGAGGACTCGTCCACATCTATACTGGGAACGGGAAAGGGAAGACTACTGCCGCTCTAGGATTGAGTCTGAGAGCTCTCGGTCGAGGCTTGAAAGTCTGCTTCATACAGTTCTTGAAAGGTCGAATGAAGCTTGGCGATGGAGCCTTTCTAGCCTTGAAGCGCATTCAAAATTTTGAGTACGCCTCTTATGGAACAGGCAAGTTTGTTATAGGTAGGCCTTCCCGCAGAGATTTTCAGGAGGCTTCAAAAGCCTTCCAACATGCCAAAGAAGCTATCATGAAAGAAAGGTACGAGGTTGTTGTGCTAGATGAGATAACTCACGCCGTGAATCTGGGTCTCATCGACATCGATGAAGTCATTGAGCTAATTCGAAAGAAGCCTTCAAGTGTTGAGATAGTTTTGACGGGTAGAGCAGCAGATCAGAGACTGATCGATGCGGCTGATCTTGTTACTGAAATGAGAGAGATTAAGCACCCGTTTTCTCATGGAGTCGAAGCAAGAGAAGGAATCGAATTCTAGAGAGGATTTTGTTTCGAGACTTTTGTTGTCGAGCCTTGTAGAGCATAATGTCGAAAGTACTTTTTTTGCTTAATTTACTCTATAGCGTTACAAGCGTAACAGCAAACTTATGAGAAGAGGCGAGCCGACATTTACATCTTGGTGATAAGGTTGAAAAGTAAAGAGAAAGACGAATCTCTGGAAATAGGTCCATGGGATCCGCCAGTTCGCTGCTGGTAAACAATCAAAAATCCTCTACTCTTTCTTTTTTTCTTTTCTCTAAGCTATCTTGTCTATGAAGCCGAGATACTTCTTTTCATCAAATGCCCATCCTTCTTTATTCACGTATAGATCTGTGGGCAACCATCTTCTGAGGCTCGACCATTTTCCAACGGTATGGAAAAGACATTTATTGATGAGCTTTCTGCGGCATAGTTGATCATCGATCGTTTTGAAGAGTTGCTCGAGCTCCCCGATCGGAACCCAAACCATGGCCGTGATACCGTTTATGTCCCCTTCAGTCCGGCAGCCTCTCCATGCCGGAAGTTCATCAAGATACCTCGTTATGATGTTCACTGAAGTCTGATCGCAGTCGACTAGAATGTATCCGCAGTTCTCCGCGCCCATCTTGTCAGCTATCAGCATTGGCTTGAAGACATCATTCTTAACTAGTCTTCCAACCTTCTTTCCAACGTAAGCTCCTGAAATCCCGATCTTGCCTCCTATATCTGAGAATGATCTTCTGCAGTCGAATACTAGATCGTTCATTATTTGGAGGTCGATCTTGTCTATCTCTATCGGCGTCGCTTCATATGGAATCCGTTGGTCGACTGGTTGATTGGGCTCTTGATTCTTCTCTACAAGTTGTTCTCTTAATCCTAGAGCCCAACTGTCCCATCGTACATTCCACAGGTTAGTCTTCCCGTCGTACCGGCTGAAGTTGATGTTGTAATAGTTCGCTTTCGGCTTACACACTACATGGCTTGAGATGATATTCTTCTCCTTGAGAAGCTTTAGAAAGGTTGGAACGAAGCTTTCGTTCTTGAATGGAACATCTAGCACTATGAACAGGTCTGTTGGGCCGTAGAGCCTGTATGCGTCTCGACAGTATGGGATCGCCCAGAAGAGTCTTCTCGTGTCCCATTCTCTATTCGTCTCTATGAACAGCAGGTATTCCTGTAGCCCCAGCTTCTCTATATTCGTCATTATCATGAATCCTAGGAAGGCCTTCTTCGTCAAGTCTCGGATAAGCTTCATAGTTGTGGGTATGCTCAGTCCTATGTCCCGACTTATCTTACTGACTGGTGCTTGAGGTCTTATAGAGAGTATCTTGAGTAGCTCCAACTCCTTCTCGTCAAACTTCACTGTTGCAGGTCTAGCGGCGAGGGTCTCGAAGATGAATGAGTATTCAGCCTGCGATTTCAACGGGATCGAGAGCGACTTGAATTCTGCTAGTCTAGAGTAGATCTCCTTATGGAGGTCGTCTCCGACCAACCCCTCATAGTAGGTGAAGAAGTCAAGTATTCTCTCCGACCACTTTCTCGTCTCTTGACGGAGTCCATGTCTGGCTGTGTACCAGAACTCCTTTTCATATTTATCTTCTAGGAATTTGTACGCTAGGTATTCAGCTTGCTCATAGATGTACTCCACTTTACTGAGTACATCCGGGATGTAAAGTCTCGCTGCTTCCCTCGCAATTATAGCTTTCCTTAAGGTGTCAAAGAACATGAAGGGCGGTGCTATATTCATGAAATGTTCGTCTGGATAGTACTGTACACCCCAGGCTGCCGTCTTCTCGTTCTCAACTACCCAAGGATCGAAGAAAGAGGTGATCCTCAAGCCTTCGATATATCCGTCTGATTCTTCCCACTTCACCCCGGTTAGGGTTTCCATCTTCATTATGTACTTTTGGAATTCTTGACTCGCCATTATCAACTTGTCATTCAGTTCCAGATCTGGCGAGTATCCTGATTCAATCAGTTCTGCGGCTTCCTTCATTAGGCAACCGACGATTTTCTCGGTCGTTTGCGACTCAAAGAGCTCTTTCATGTTGTCTGTCGAGTTTGTTAGATGAACATTCTCAGTCAAGGAAGCCATTATCTGGAAGAACTTCTTTCTGGCCGCCTCATTCCTATATTTTGGGGTAAGCCTCCGGAAGACATTGAAAAGGGCTTTGGCCAAGATGGATTTGAAATAGTCTACTGACGCTTCCTCGCCAGCTTCATCACTGAAGCCTCTCATCTCTCGGCTGATCTTCCTGTATTCTTTCAAGTCTGTTCTACGGTTGCACATCAGATTAATTATCTTCGATCTTGTCTCCTGAGATACATCCAGTTTCTTGAGAGTCTGTCTGCTTAGGGCGGTAAACTTCAAGGGTCCTTCAGGAGCTTTCGCTAGGGCTCTTTTGAGGGAACTGTATGAGAGGAAGCCGCGTGCCATCTACCTATCTTTCTCCTGTCTCTAGAGCTTTCTGGCTTTGATCCAATAATGTTCGCAGTATCTCTCTAAAACTCCTGCGAGATCTTCGTCTGTAATTCTGAAAGCTATCTTGGAACTTATGTCGCTTGGCACCTCAAGGTTCCAGAGGAATGTTAAGAGTACATCTCTACCGTCAACGATAACTATATTGAAGGGTTTCGCCGCTTGCTCCAGTTCGTCTATTACTCCTACGTCTGAGAGCCGCGCGAGTAGCCGTATCGCTTCTTCTTCGACGTATTTTGGATTTGAGAAGAAGATTATTTTTGTGTCAACGCCTCTTGTCTCAGCATCTGCGATCACGTTTCTCAGTTCATCTGCTTCTTTGAGCACCATGGTCGAGGCTATGAAGTATATGTGGCCTTTGGCTCTTGAGATCATTTCTTCGTGCTTATCTAGAATCTTGTCTCCTCCGTGAATGACCCAGAGACCTATGTGCTTCACGGTTTCTCTCTTCTCGTATATCGATTGGAGGTCTCTCACCATTATGCTGACGAAGCCGTCCATGAAGCTCTTCGACGACTCAACAGCGAGCTCAGCGACAAATCTGGGGGGCTTTGCTCTGTAGACAACGGGTCTTCCAGGTTGAGTTTCTATCCAACCTCGTTTCTCTAGGTCCTCCAGAGTTCCGTAGACCCTTGCGTAAGGTATGCCCGCTGTCTCGCTGATCTCGTAAGGTGTGGCGGGTCCGTCGAAGACGAGTTTCAAGTAGGCTTTGATCTCGTACTCTGTTAAACCGTAGTCCTTCAGCACTCTGTGAATATTCTCGTCTATCTTCGCCACAAGTTTCTCCTCTTGGCTTGAGGAAGAGCAATCAACCTTTTTTAGTAAAATGAGGAAATATAAGCTTGTCGTAATGCTTTACTAGCAATGAAGCTGTGATTTCCAGAAGGCAGACTCACGTCTCTTGTATTCATGGTTAGTCGGTAGAACGGACTCACGCTGGAAGCGTCTATTTCAGGTTGGTTTTTCAGGCCCACCCTTACCCGTAGGCATGCCTAGCAGCCTAAAGTAACTGAGAAATTCCTGCGGGAATCGCTCTGTGAGCTACCCACCTTCAATAAGTGTGTGAGTTCTGAATATGCCAATTACCGATACTTCTGCACTCGTCTAGAAATATCTTGTCGCCGCATGGAAAGTTGTCTTTGACGATCCCTGAGATCAGGAGGAAGCAGTCTTCGCAGATGCAGAGTTTCTTTCCGTTGACTGTCGTGACTTTGACTTGCTTGCTGGAGTTGCACATCCTACATTTCGGTTGAGACATCTTCATCCCCATATTTACGGATGCTACTCTATTGAGTTTGCTTGGTAATAAGCCGATATTCAATTGTTCAGAGGACCTCTTTCCAATGTTGAAACTCGCTAAGAAGAACTCCGGTAGCTATGATTAATCTAAGGATCTCAGAGTGCGATATGCTTTCCGCCAAGTAAGCTAGAGAAGAATAGAACGAGTTTCCTGCGTTTCTGCCAGAATCTCAGAGTGTTTCCGCGGTCTTTTAAGTAAAGCCTTCAGGATGTAAACTGCCTGTCTCAACGTAGGCCTATCTTTCTTCATCCTCGCTTTGTCCTCGCTTTTCATGCTCGTTTCAACGAATTCATATTTGCGCAAGAAGCTCAACACGAATCCCACAGAGATTGGGCTCAACCCAACTTCTCTTGCGATTTCATCGACGGTATGCCAGTTTCCATCATCTAGAAGTGTACAAACGTCATCGATCACTGACATTCCCGCTCACATCGAGTAAGAGAAACTGCAACTTCGGTTATCAGTGTATTTCACGTATTGATTGCGTCTGTTTTTAATCTCGAAACAGATTTATTAATGCGTAAGAGGGGAAAGCTTTCCAGTCGCTAAAGAATCAATATCTTCATACACACGCATACCAACGGATCACAAGCAGACAAATCAAAGCTAAATACAACCAAACAGCTACGCTAAATTAGGGTGAAACACCTTGGCCACGAGCCTAGAGAGACCGAAATGCTCCCTATGCGGGCAACCATTAACCTACATAAGGACAAGAGACCACCACAAGAAATGGTACTGCTACGCATGCGAGAAATTCACAACACCAGCACCAGAAACAGAAGCAAGAGAAACAGCGGAAACAAAACAAGCGATGTACGACAACCTAAAAGGCATGACCGTCGTAGACTCAAAAGCAACACTCATCGGCAGAGTAAGAGAAGTAACCCTAGACGCAACGAAGGGCCCGATGCTAATCGTTGAGACAACTCTACCGCTTTCGAAGGTCTCAGTAGTAGGCCACTTCATACAACTGTCAGAACCATTCGAATCCTTAAGATCAGAAGCACCAACAGAAAGAACGATCTCGACGCCAAAAGAAGTTAGAGAAACAGACTGCACAACCTGCGGTTACGAGAACTTCCAGATCGCAAGATTCTGCATAAAATGCGGAACAAAACTCTGAACGACTCTAAAGCTTCTTCCCACAGTAATAGCAGAACAAAGCCTCGGCAGGGTTCCTGGTTCCACAGCCAGAACAAGACTTCTCCTCAAGAGGCTTCGCCGCCGGGGCGGCAACAGTTGGCAGAGCAGACTGCCTTGCGAGAACAGCGGCTGCCGCGCCTATGAAGCCCCATGTGAAGATGGAGATAAGCATGAAGACCCCGAAGCTAGAGAGGAAAGAGAATGAGACCGTTCCCGTCGTCGGAATCGTCCGCATCAAGGCCAAGAGAACATTGACGACGCCTGAATAGACACCGATCAAGAAACCGTTCTCAAGTGCATCATGCTTATCAAGCGCCCCAGTGACGAACCCAGCCAAGCTAGGAACTGTCAGGAACACGACGAGGCTCTTGAGGTCGAACTCCAATATCGGGAGGAAAAGTTCATAGAAGAAAGCGAGGATAAACCCTATGAAGAGTCCAATCGGTATTGCGAGCTTATCATCCAAGACTCGGCACATCCGCTACGTTTTAGAGTAAATTTAGTAATACGGTGACCTCGTTCTTAAGTTTTAGTCGTACTGCGGCGAAAAGGCACATATGCGTTTAGAACCGAGACTAGATACGTGGAAGAGACAAGGACAAACAGAATAATAAAGGGCGGGAAGGCTCTAGGGAGCGCTCAGGTCACGGAAGAGGCTAAAACAACAACCATCATCTTTTCAAACTTTGTGGGGCTGGTCTGCGTAGGGCTGAAACTCCCAATCGTCGCGCTCAGAATAGATCCTACGAAGAATACTGGTCGCTCTATCTTTAGGAAGATATAAGAACAGTTTTCCAAGATGTTTGCAAAACTGTTTCAAAGATAGAGATCGACTCCAATCAGCACAATCATGAAGAATAACTCTCTCACCGGAATCGATCACAATATGGTACGCACGGATAGAAGCAACCAAACGCTTGTCAGAGACTTCCTCAACCTTCAACTCATCATCACCGATCGCTCTAGCCCTCTCCAACCTAGACTTGTCGGTAAACGCGTCCAGAAGATCGCTGAAACCCATCTCAGCCACCTTTGCTTCAGGAATGAAAGCCGTGAGTCTAGCAACTCCTTCCTCGCTCGGAACTCCAAGTCCGGAAACTCTAAACTTTTCGACGCGCCTCTTAGCCTCAACCTGATTGGGAGTTAGAACATCAAGCATCTCGAGAACCTGCAAGCAATTCTCAACAGCATAACCATGGTAATGATTGTTGAAGTAGCCGTACGCAACTTCAACATTCTTCGCAGCCTCCCTTACCTTCGGAACCCAAGGAGACAACTCCTCCTCACAATAACGGTAGTTATACCAAGGCCTACGGCCTCGACCGTGCCACCTAAAATAAGCGAAGTCGCAAGTGACCCTAGTTTCGGGCGGAAGTAGAGGTTCATCAACGATCGTGTATGCGATACGATACTTCTCAAGAAGCTTCCAAGTCTCAGCCTTCAACCAAGATAAATGCCTAAACTCAACAGCGAACCTGAAGTCGCTGGGAAGAATATTGAAGAAAACTTCGAGCCTCTCCAAATCAAACTTGAAACCTGGAGGAAGCTGGATGAGAATGCAGCCAAGCTTGCCATTCATTTGCAAAGGGGACATCAAATCACAGAACCGCTTAACGTCATCCTTAACCCCACTCTTCAAGTCGAGAGCCTTTTCATGAGTGATCAACTGAGGAAGCTTCGCCGTGAAAATGAAGTCAGAACCGGTATACCTAGACCAACCCATCACCGTACCCCTAGAAGGATAAGCATAGAAGGTTGAATCGATCTCAGCTGTCGGAAACACCCTAGCGTAAGCACTGAGCTTGCTCTCTTTGCGGTCACGATAGAAGACCCCAACCCAGTCGTCGTAAGACCAACCGGAAGTCCCGAGGAAAATCTTACCCATGCAATTGCACCGCGATAAACACTAGATATAGCTGACTCCTACTCAATATAAGCGGTGGGCCTAAGAAATGACAGAACTCCTGATCGGCGCGGGAGGGTGGGCATACTTCGAAGTCCCGGGACTCGACAGCCTTGAAGCCTACTCGAAAGCATTCAACTTCGTCGAAGTCAACTCAACATTCTACGAGCACCCAGAGATACAGCAGGTCAAATCATGGAGGAAACGCGTGCCAGAAGACTTCGAATTCTCAGTAAGATGCCACAAAGATTTGACCCACAAGGATCAGCTCGAACCAGTGGATGAAGCTTTCCGGACATTCGAAAGGATGATAACGATCTGCAGAATCCTGAGAGCGAGATTCCTGCACATACAGACGCCAGCAGATCTAAGATATGACGGAGCAAAGATACAGTCGATAGACAACTTCTTCAAACGGGCAGATCATGAAGGAATAGAGATAGCATGGGAGATAAGAAGACCTGACAACGCGCCGGTGTCCTCTGAACTTCTCGAATTGATGCGAGAACACGAGATAATCCACTGCGTCGACATATCCAAAGAAGAACCGGAAGTTAAGTCGGATATACTCTACACAAGACTATTCGGGAAAGGAAGCCACAACATCTACCAGTTCACAGATGAAGAACTCGAAGAGATAGATGGGAAGTCGAATAGAAGCGAATACCGGAGAGCTGCACTCACCTTCCACGGAGTCAAAATGTACGAGGATGCAGCTAGACTCAAAAAATACAAACTATCAGGAAAATTTCCAATGGCAACAGGAAGCACAGGCCCAGAATCATTGAGAGAAGTGCTCCGTGAAGACGCAAAGTTTCCAGCCACGAAGCAGAAGTTGATACTGGATCAGGGATGGAAGATCATAGATCTAACGCCTGAAAGAAGAGTTCATGCATCAGAATTACTCCAAGCCTTGCCCGAAAAGATCTACAACGCTATAGATGAAGTGATTCACGAGCTTCCAAGGTAGCTTACTTTTCCTACTCTCCGTCATTTATTAGAAACGGTCGCAGAAGAGAACTCGATATGTATTGCAAATCCTAAGGCCGCCATTGATAAGCCTAGATATAGAAACATACAGCCCCCACGGCTTTCCGGAACGGAGAGATGATCCAGTAGTGTCGCTGTCCCTCGCAATCTCAGAAACAAGCAGGATACAGAACGGACTGACAGTTATATCCATCCTATTTCCTCCGGAGAAAGAACGAGACCTACTTCTAAGAACGAGAGAGATAATTTCAATGTTACCGTCAGGTACCTTAACAACATTCTACGGATCCAGATTTGACCTGCCCTACCTTCTATTCCGAGGAAACATATATGGAGTCGATCTAAGCCAGATCGAAACTAGGCTAACGCACATAGACGCTTACGATATCGCTAGAAGCTTCCCATTCCCAAGCTACAGCCAAAAGAGAGTAGAGAAAGAACTCGGTATCAAGAGGACGGTAACCAGTATCGATGGCAGCAAATACTATTGCGCATACGAGAGATTCCAAACTCGGGAAGATCTAGGTTGCCTCCTCTACAACATCGAGGACAGCGTGGGTGTCTTGGTGTTGCTGAACCGTCTACTCTCTACGAAAGCTCAGGTCTAATCCTTCGACAAGACTGGGAGGCTTAAAGAACCCATCGGTAAAACTGAAACTTTAGCATCCTTACCGACGATATCGAAGGCCATCTTCAAAGCTTCATCAAGAGTCTTAGCCGGCTTCAACCTCAGGATATTCCTTGATTCGTATTCAGGAAGATCGGTAATACTGATTATCGTGCTTTTCTCAAGTGCTTTGTACATCGTGAGAGCGGTTATCCCTCCGGGACCAAAGTTCTTCTTGATCTCCTCTTCAACTTCCTTCGAGTTCTTACATCTCCTCATCCAATCGTAGAAAGCTTGGCTCCCCTTACTCTCAGGACATTCAGCTGAAAGAACTATGACGCCTCCAGGTCGAACTATGTTTACAGCAGCCTCCAAAGCCTTGTGAGCTTGATAGAAGTTTATGTCTCTAGGGCTTCCGCCGGCATCGGTCAAAACTATGTCAGCTTCACTCTTCGCAGGAACCTTGTAGATCTGATCTACAACCTTGACGCCTTCGAGAAAGACCTTCTCCAAATCGCCTGCGAAGACGCGGACTATCTCACTACCTGTATTCATCACGACATTAATGATGAAGTCAACTCGACCGAGCTTCGCCGCCTCCATCATATCTAAGTGAACTGGGTTCCCCTCAATGCTACCCAGCTTCGCTTTCGGATCGATCGCCATCTGATGATTATGAATAATGCTCTCGATTCCAGCTACCCCGGGAAGAACACTCTTTCTAGCCCCACCGTAACCCGCGTAGTAGTGGAGTTCAACATCGCCAGTCAGTATTCTCACATCTGCGTCGACAAAGGTCTTGTTCAAGTGGACCTTTGTTCCCCGACTCGTATCCCCCACATGAACGAGATCAGGCGCTCGACAGTCGTGATTCACAACTTGGACTCTACGCGTGACCTCGTCGCCAACAAGGTTCTTCATTTCTTCAGGAGCAACAAGCCTATGGCTACCTCTACCGAAGATAACGGTGATATCCCTATCCTGAACGCCGGCAGAGTTCAGTTGATTCAGAATCGGAGGAACCATCAAGTAGCTCGGCGTACTCCTCGTAGCATCATCAACCACTATCACCGCCTTGTCGCCTTTCTCGACTATCTCGGGAATCTTCTCACGCCCTAACGGATTGCCTAATGCATGAAGAATCTCAGAACTCGGATCCGCGACCCCTGGCTTGTCTCTGGGCTCGATCAACTCGAGAAGATTTTCATCAGGAATACTCGAAGTGAGAACACTCTTCCCATATCTGAGTGAGACTTTTGCCAACCAAATATCACCTAGACGACAGTTCACGCTTCAATTCTCGCAGACGCGGGATCATAAGAAATTCTCAGTTACATATAACATTGACTCATTACAACTCGCCAAGATGACTGGCTATGAAGTGCAGTTGCATCTTTGATTCAACCGGAGTAGCTCAACAACATCCCTAGTCTCCTTGCAAACAGCAGCAGGCATCTTTAACCTCTTCAGAGCCGTTCGATACATCTCTAGGCGCAAGAGTTTTGGAACACGCCTCCTGCCATCAACACTGCGCTCAACCGCGTAGTCGAAGACGGAGATATCTCTGCCGAGCTTTCCAGCAAAGATCCTAGCGACGGGAAAATACCTTAAAGCGCCTAGCGTAACCCTTTCAGGTTTGAGAATATTGATCTCATCGACGACATGCTCATACATGACCCGCCAATCCTCAACTGGGATCATAGGGTCCAAACGTATACGAATGGGGTAGCCAGCATCCTTACACATGCCAGCAGCTTTAAGGCACTCCGATAAGCCGGGAGCACCGTTCTCGAAGCGCTTCGAAACCTCAACCGCATTAATGCTGAAACTGACGATTGTCTGACCATTATGATCGAGACCCAAGAGATTCCTCACATTGGCGCTCTTAGTCAAGAGCAGAAGTTTGTTCCTATCCTGACATGCGAAACGCTGAATCAACCGGATTGGAACACTATCGTTGATGGCCAAACTGTCATCAAGCTCCCCCGCATTCAGAATACGCCCGGGATTCGATGCAAAGAATTGGTCAAGTTCTCTATCCAAGTCATCTAGATTCGAGAAGACGACGGGCTTGACGTTGCCGCGAAAAGTTCCTAGGAGATAGCAGTAGGCGCAACGGTATGGGCAGCCGTCAGCCCACGCGAGCAGCCAGAAATGGGGGCAAACGATTCCATTAGGAGTCCGATTGAAAAGCCTTATGAAACGGGACTTTCGCGTACGCTGAGTAACCCTAGACACGCAGGTACACTCAAGCCAATAATCAAATGCCGAAGATTCAAAAAAGCTTTCGTTATCATTCGACGCATTTTTGTACTTGGAAGACGCTCCGATATGGAGTTAGAGAAGTATCTGTAATGCCTCTAGTTGCGCTGTTCGATCCATGGAAGAGCCCTCTGTGCCATTGCCCACGTAAGTACAGTTTCTCACCATACACAGGTTGCTCGCATAGATGCCTCTACTGCTACATTACATCGTATATCCCAAACGCCTTCGATTGCAGACCGAAAGATAACCTACTCGAGAGACTAGGTAGAGAGATCCGAAGGCTCGACAGAAGGATACCGATTGCGATCGCGAGCAGCTCAGACCCATACGTTCCTATGGAGACGTCAACAAACTTAACCAGAGATACGTTGCAACTACTAGCCCAAAATGGATTCAAAATCCTCTTAGTGACGAAATCAAACCTAGTGACAAGGGACATGGACATCATTAAGCAAGCAAGATGCAGCGCCAGCATGACCATAACCACACTTCAAACCGAGATAGCGAAACTCCTTGAGCCGTCAGCGCCTTCGCCGGGCAAACGGCTAGAAGCGATCAAGACACTGACAGAGGCGAACATTCCATGCTCTGTCAGGATAGATCCGATCATCCCCGGAATAAACGACGGCTTAGAGCAACTTGAAGCGCTAATCGAAGAAATGGTGAGAGCAGGAGCTAAGCACGTAGTCGCCTCAAGCTACAAAGCTAAAGCAGATAACTTCAAGAGGATAATCTCAGCATTCCCTCATCTTCGAGACCGTTTGAAACAGACATATTGGGTTGAGGGAGAATTGAAAGGGCGGGCGAGATACGCTCCACACTCATTCCGTAGACCACTCCTACAAGAACTTAAACACATCGTTGAATCTCATGGACTGACCTTCGCTACATGCCGTGAAGGGTTCTCAGACTTGAACAGCGGTGCGACATGCGATGGGACACACTTGATACCGGAGTGATTAAACGCCGTTTAATACTCGGTCAGAAGAGCTTGTTCCCTGGATTCCTCCTTCTTCAGGACCTCCAATTCCTCAGCCTTTATCTCTCCTCCGACTTGATCCTTTATCTTCCGAGCGACAGCAGGACCTATCAACGGCACATTCATAAGAGCTGAAACGCTTGCGCTCTTCAAATCGCTAATGCTCTTGAAGCCAGAGTTGTAGAGAAGCCTAGCTCTGACCCTGCCAATCCCTTCAAGTTGCACGAGTGGAACAAGCTCAGGCTTTACACCATTCTCAGCTCTAATCCTCAGTTCAGCTATTTTGGACAACAAGTCTTTATGATCGAAGAGACGTGCCAGCTCGTGAGTGGCGTAAAGGAGCCAGTTGCATATCTCAATCAGCCTTAAAAGATCTCCAGGCTCAACGCTGTGCGATTTCAAAATCTCATCCTCAGTCGCCTCATCGATCCAGTCTAAGACGACCTTAGTAGATTTCAGCTCGGCGAGAAACTCCTCGTAATCGCCAGCCTCAGTCCACATATCGGGAACCTTCGACATGAACTCATCAGAATGCTCATCAGCCAGAACACCTAGCTGATCCGCTTCCCTCCTTCTCGGGTAGAGCTTCGCACCTACATCTGGAGTGCGGCAGACCAGATGCAGAAAGCTCAGCGCGGTGATCTTTGCAGCCCTCCGGTAGAGACCATCCCTAATTATTACAGCTGAAATAGGATCTATGTAGAGCTCTGAAACCCTCCTGCCGAACTCTGTCGCAGAGAGCCTAGCACCATCCAGCCTCACCATCTCCTCTTTACAGAGGAAAGCTAGAATCTCACCGATCCTCGAACGAATCATTCGAGGATCATATTGATGCGCATAGAAGGTCTTGGAGAAGAAATCGTACAGACCCTTTTCAGTACGCGCAAAACCTGAAGCGATAGTTGCCAGAACATGAGGCCTCAGAACCTTCTCAACAGCAAGCTTAGACCAAAGACGTTCGGGTTGAGCAAGAACATAGTTCTCAAAGAGATAATCCTGTTCATCAGGACTCTTGGCCACGAGAACAGTTTCACCAAATTTGTCGTACTTCGGCCTTCCAGCTCGGCCGGATAGCTGCTTGTATTCAAGAACGGATATCGGGTATCTTCCATAGCCGGGTTCATATCTCTCGTAACTGCTTATGACCACGGTGCGCGCAGGCAAGTTGACCCCCGCAGCCAACGTCGGCGTCGCAGCAAGCAGCTTTATCGCGCCCGTCCTGAAGGCATCTTCTATTATCCGCCTATGCCCACCTGTCAATCCTGCGTGGTGAAAAGCTGAACCCAGCTTAACCTGTTCAGCTAGAACCTCACTTAGCCTAGTTCTCTCACCGGTTGAGATTATTCTTTCAGCGATAGCGTTAAGAGTGCGCTTATCTGTCCTGGAGAATGATTTCAAGACCGCGCCCGCTTTCTTTCCAGTATCGACAGCGCTCCTTCTGGTCTCGGTGAAGACCAAGACTTGCCCACCATTGCGGATCACGTCCAATGAAATATCGAACAATGGGTTTCCAGTTATCGGCTGGATCATCTTTGCAGATCCATCTTTGAACTGGATTTCTCCAGCTTGATAGACACCCTCTTTCAAAGGGACCGGGCGCCAGTCCGTTGTGATCGGAAAAGCCTTTATCCATTGCGCCACTTCATCAGCATTCCTGACTGTAGCGCTCAACGCGATAATCTGTATCTTCGGGTTTATCTCCAACAATCGCGTCAAGACGACTTCCAAAGTTGGGCCTCTTTCAGGCTCGGTAAGCAAGTGAATCTCATCAGCGACAACCGTCGTCACTTCACCTATCCAGAGAGGCCTGTGCCTGAGAATGCTGTCCACTTTCTCATTCGTGGCAACAATAATATCGAACTTGGATAACCAATTGTCTGAACTGTCGTAGTCGCCAGTTGTTATGGCGATCCTGATTTTCTCTCCCGATTCCTTCTCAAGAATCTGGTACTTCTGAAACTCGTCAAATTTTTCGCTGGCAAGGGCTCTAAGGGGCGTTAAATAGAGAGCTTTACCTCCCTTCTCCAGAATATTCTTGAGTATGCAGAGCTCAGCGATCAAAGTCTTTCCAGAGGCGGTTGGACTGGCTAGAACTACGTTCTTCCCTTCAAGCACTCCCGCCTTTATGGCATCCTCTTGAGGAGGATAAAGCTCGTCATAACCGTTCTCCAAGAGGACGTCTTTGATCTTCTTCGGCAAAGCCAGCTCTGAGGTCTTCAAGATTCAAGTTCTACCTTCACTCATGCGCGAGTTCTTTTCACTTGGCCCGGCTTCGGCGCATAGAGTACTCCCTGACTAATCAGTTTACTCACAGCTTCCCTAGCCTTATCCTCGTCCAAGCCTTTCTCCTTCAAAGCTTCATAGAGTGCCGGCTCTTCCACGAACCCTGTCTCCTTCTCCATCTCCGCAACTGTGTTAATAATTATCGGCATTCTATCTCTGAGGCTCTTAGGGATCCCAGTCATTATTACATCGATATCCATCTTCCCAGTGGACGTGTCTATTCCAACATCTTGAAGCGAAACAGTGACGAGCCTTATTATGGCTCTCGCATCCTCAACTGTAACCTTCTCCCTTAGAAATGATTTCGCTCTCGCCTCAGAAAGCCTTATCAAAGCCTCCAACTGTCGAGGCGTTATCGCAACAGGCGATTCAGCAGACGCAGAGATCGAACGCATTCTCAAATAGAACTCTCGCAACTCCTTTATCGCATCATCAGAGAGAACCGGCGTGATCCTCTTAGCGTAACTGATGTATTTTCTCAGAAGCTCCGGAGGAAGAGGAACCTCTTCGGGAGTGGTCTTCATCCTATGAAGAGCCAGAATATGCTCCGACATTCTACTATCAAGCTCAGCCTCAGGAACATCCCTCATGACAAAGATAAGGTCAAACCGCGAAAGAATCGTCACAGGCAAGTTAATGTTCT
>Ga0315280_10006345_pt1 | contig 16377 bp, 13 predicted proteins | sample YL17G06_40_MG_FD_203697 | JGI IMG/M metagenome (GOLD analysis project Ga0315280, IMG submission 203697) | Sediment microbial communities from Yellowstone Lake, YNP, Wyoming, USA - YL17G06_40 | ecosystem: Environmental > Aquatic > Freshwater > Lake > Sediment | place: USA: Wyoming | collected...
ACTCAGGTTTCTAGGACCGAATAATGAATCACCTTTGACAAATGTACCTTTACAGGATCAGTATTTGGGAAATGCATTTTTATCTAATCTCGGCATAAGTTATAACGATGTACTGGCAATATTATATAGTATCATAGATGACGCGACACCACACTATGCTAATTATTTTTCAGGTATTTTGGTATCAAAACAACATCTTATAAATAGTATTGCTGAATCCTTCAGGCTGCCCTTGCAGGCAGTTGAATCTGCAATTTCTGGTTTCTTATTAACAAAAAATAATATGGAATCAGAAGGTCGTGAACTATGGAGACCTCAACAAGAATATAGAGCTTTTAGAAGAGGTTTTTTTGAGATTTGGCAGCCAAGTGGGCAATACATTTGCTTTTCAAAGATGATGGCACGAGAATGCTATTTTTCATTGGTTTGTGAAATTCCATTTCAAAAAATCCCAAGCGAATGGAACAATGATAATATTGAAATAACTCAAGCACTTCAGCATTTATCAAATAAGGCAGGAGATTGGTTTGAGGATGTTACACATAGAAATTTACAAAATCTAGGCATCATTGGCTTAAAACGGCAAAACAGGTGGATTGGGCAAACGCCAAACAGAATCTCTATCCCTTCTGATGTTGGAGAACTTGATTACATAGGTTATTCGCCAAGAGAAAATATATTAATATTGATTGAGTGCAAACTTGTGAAAAGTAGTGCAGAACCTGCATTCTTTAGAGATGATATATCTGCATTTATAACAGGCCGAAATTCATATCTAAATAAATTCAATAGAAAAGTTCAATGGGTTAGAGAGCATATTTTAGAGATATGCAGTGTTCTTGCAAGTTGTAACGGATTTCCCAATCCAATAGATACTACAGTGTTAAAGACCGCGATAATTACACATTATCCTTCAATTGTTCAATGTTTAATTCATGATCATACATGTATAAGTTTGACAAATTTTATACTTGCTTATCAGCGATCAAATGAATGGCCAGTTTAAAAACTACTTCGATTTATGCTGTACATTTGATGGCAGTCCACAATAGATCCAATTGTAATTTCTTTGTGTTCTTCACTCTATATGGTTGATCCGTCCACCGCTCAACCGCAGTTGTGCTATAATAATGAGTCGGAGCAATCAGCCCGGGGGGCGCATGGGGCGGCGCAGGCGTAAACCCCTCCTCCCAGCCTCCTCCCCGTCCAAACCGTAGGGGCAGACCCAAGTGTCTGCCCCATCCCGTCCACCCACGCCGATCGGGGCGATCACATGGGATCGCCCCTACGATGGAATGCGATGGGGCATCGCACTAGGAGGGGTATAAAACCCCTTCCCTACATTATGGGGCGTAGCGCAGGAGTCCACAGAGGCGCGGTGGTGGCAATCGGCGCAAGCTGCGACAGGAATGTCACAGCTACCCAACATATAGATTGTATGGTAGCCACCACATTCCTGTGGCGGCTGCCTAACCGGGTAACCCGGCACAATGATCCCTCCTCCCCGTCCGCCGCCTTTGTAGGGCAGGGGATGAGTCCCCTGCCGGGCGTCCATCCAGCCCCAATAACCTGTGCGATGTAAACATCGCACCGGAAGGGGTATAAAACCCCTTCCCTACATTATGGGGCGTAGCGCGGGAGTCCACAGAGGCGCAATCGGTGGCATCCCGTGCAGCAAAACGAGATTGCCATGCCGCAACACCAGCATGTTTTTTCTGCGGCAAATAACCGACATTTGTGATCATTTCCCCGGCTTGATTGCATCCGGCTCCCCGATGGCAGCACTATGCAAACGCCACAGCATCATGCTCCGGGAAGGGGCGCAAACAGGACAGGGTTTCCCATTTCCACAGCAGCCTGCAGAGCACTCCGGCGCTCCCCATGCCGCCGCCGGCTAGCAGGGATGCCGCCTGGCGCAACTGCCCACTTGCAGACATGCTTATAAGGTCAGGTGCGTTGCGAAGGGTTTGGAGCGCAGTAGATAGGTAAAATCTCGTTCCCAACAGCCTTTTGTGCGCTTATACATCGCGCCGGGATACAAACCTCACCCCCGCTCCCTCTCCACCCTTGTAGGGAAGTGTCTTCAGACGCTTCCGCACGATCGCAAGATTGTGGACGACACCGTGCCAAGACCTTTGGTCTTGCGGAAGGGTTTAAAAACCCTTCCCTACTTAAATAAATTAGGGCAGACACAAGGTCTGCCCCACTCATTGCTCAGAGCTCATTGCTCATTGCTGCTTCTAACCGCTGCGCTTCAGCTTGCCGGTCTTCTTCGCCCAGCGCTCCGTCACCGCAAAGGTGATCGCTCCCACCGGCACCAGCACCGCCCCAATCAGCAGCACCGTCACCAGATCGGGCAGTATCCTGTCCCAGCCTGCGCCCTCCAGCAACGCCGCCCGCACCGCCCGCAGCGTGTAGGTCGCAGGCGAAACCGAGCTGGCAGCCTGCATCCACTCCGGCAGCGCCTCCAGCCGGTAATACACCCCGCTGAACAAGAGGATCACTGCCTGCAGGATGTCCGCCGCCTGCGCGCCCCGCTCCGGGCTTAGCATGGGCAGCACCGCCGCCAGCAGCCCCAGCCCGATGAACGCTACGCTGGATGCCAGCATCACGGCAAACGCCCCCAGCACATTGGCGCCGGGCAGACTCAGGTTAAAGAACAAGAGCAGTAGGAAGATGACTACGGTCGCCCGCAGCAGCCCGTAGAGTATCCCCCACAGGCAGGTGCCCAGCATGTGCGTAGAGCGGCGGATGGGCGCCATCATGGTGTATTCCAGCGTCCCCTCCCAGCGCTCCCACACGATGCTGAATGCCAGCTCGTCAAACAGGAGCGAGAGGAAGCCCCACATCAGCGCCCCAATCACCAGGAACAGCACCAGGTTGGGGTCGCCCGTCGCCACGCCGATCAGCCCGATGGTGATGGCGTTGACCGCGTTGAAGGTCAGGAAGACGACCTCCCAGCCAATGTAGCGCTTCGCCAGCGCAAAGTTGCGTTCCACAAAACCCCACAGCACGGTTAATTCTCGTTTAAGTCCAGGTGACATCTTCCCTCCTATCCGCTGCGCTTGAGTTTGCCGGTGCGCTTGGCACGCTGCTCCGCCAGGTTGAAGATAAACAGCCCCAGCGGGATGAACGCCGCCCCGATCACGAGCAGCAACCCGAGGTCAGGCAGGATATCGCCCCAGCTGGCGCCACCCAGTAGCACGGCACGCACCGAACGCAGGGTGTAGGTCGCCGGCGAGATGACACTGACAGGTTGCAGCCATGCCGGCAGCACCGATACATCGTAATACACGCCGCTCACCAGCATGATGAGCGCCTGGATGATGTGTGTTGCCTGTGGTCCCCGCTCCGGGCTGAGCAGGGGCAAAGTAGCCGCAATCAGCCCCAGCCCGATGAAGCTCAAACTGGATGCCATAATGATGACCACCGCCGCCAGCCAGTTCGCCCCCACCAAATTAATGTCCAGGAAAAGAAACATCACAAAGAGGATGACTATGCTGCGCACCAGCCCATAAACAGTGGCATAGAAGCAGGTGCCGATGAGCATGGTGAAACGCCGGATGGGTGCCATGAAGGTGTATTCAATAGTGCCTTCCCACCTCTCCCAAGCTACGGACTCGGTGACCTCGTGGAAGAGGATGCCCAGGAAGCCCCACATCAGCGCGCCAATGACCAGGAACACCGTCAACTGCGGGTTGCCCACCGAGATACCGATGAACGCGATGGAGAGCGAGTTGACCGCGGTATATGCCAGGAAGACGATCTCCCACCCCAGGTAGCGCTTGACCAGGGTAAAGTTCCGCTCCATAAAGCCATAGCTGGCGGTGACCAGCTTGCCAAAGCCGGGACCTGTTCTAACCAGTTGCATCGTCATCCTCCTTCTTATCCATCTCTACATGCTCCACCCATTCCTTGCCGGTCAGCTCTATGAATACATCCTCCAGGTTCCTGCCGCCGGCTTTTTCCTTCAGCTCCGCTGCGGTGCCCACCGCTACAAAATGTCCCTGGTCTATGATGGCGATGCGGTCGCACATGGTTTCCGCCTCCGCCATGTCGTGCGTGGTAATGAGCACGGTGGCATCGTGCGACTGGCGCACCTCGGCAACGAATGCCTGCACCTCACGCTTGGACTTGGGGTCAAGACCGGTGGTGGGTTCATCCAGCAGCAATAGCACCGGGCTGGTGAAGAATGCCCGCGCCACCGCCACCTTCTGTTGCATGCCCCGGCTCAATTCCTCCATGCTGTCGTTCATCTTGCTCGCGGGGAAGCTGAGGCGCTTGAAGATGTCCTCTATGCGCTTGCGGGCGGTTGCCAGCGGGATGCCATAGAGCCGTGCTGCATAACGCAGGTTTTCGTAAGCGCTAAGCTTTTTGAAGAAAGCCGCGTCCACGCTCACCCGGTTGATTAGTTGGCGCACCTGCATTACATCGTGCAGAACATCATGGTCAAATACGCGCATGGTGCCGCTATCGGGCAACAGGAGGGTGCTGATACAGCGGATAAGGGTGGATTTGCCCGATCCGTTGGGACCGATAATGCCAAATATCTCCCCTTTGGGGATGGCAAAGCTGATCCTATCCACCGCAGCTATCTTCTTCCTCTTCTTGCGCAGAAACAGCTTAGCCAAGCCCTTGCGCCCATCCTTGCCTGCACTCCCATAAAACGATTTTGATAAATCCTTAACATCCAAAGCCAATGACACGGCTTTCCCTCCTCTCGTAATGCTTTTCTATTTACACAGTTGATATTACTCAACTGCAACTTTTAGGATAAGTCAATCCCAAGCTAACTCTCAGACTTTTCCAATAAAAAACCCACCATTTTCTGGTGGGAGGCAGGCGCAGAATGTTCTTACGCTAAGATGCTTTCCTACCCCCCGGTTGTGCTACGATGACAGTGCCGAAAAAAGGATACAATACGGCTGTCGGAGCCAATTTAGTCGCTTCATGCAGACGGATTTTAATCACTATCATCGTTCACCTCCCCTTGGAATTTATGTGAGAATATCACATGAAATAATTTTTGCAAGATTTTTTTGGAGGCGTTATGGGAAGCCTTAAAAAAATAGGTGAAGAGGCGGTTATTGCAGCTACCGGCAAGTGATGGAAGGAGTGGCTGTTGATTTTAGATGAATGGGGGATGCGGGAGAAGGGGCATACCAAGACTGCCCAATGGCTGAAGGAAACATGCAGATTATCACCGTGGTGGGCATAGGCAGTCACAATTCGCTATGAGTGGGAGCGGGGGTTACGATAGTATTACCAATTTTGTATCTAAAATAAAATACTTTCCCCCTTGATATTTGAAAGTTTTATGGCTAATATCTAGTGTTAAATCGGTATTGATATTATAGATAGACATATTAACAGAAACATAATAACAGAGATTATGATCTGGTGAAAGTAAGGATGACAAGTATCCATATCATTCATAACTACATAAAACAGGCGGTGCGAGATGGCTGATATCTTGGGAAACGAGGGGACAGGAGACCTCTCTCGTGTGGATGACAAGATAAGAGCTCTGGAAGATGCGATAAGGCGAGCAGCTTTTGCCGAGGAGGGCGTGAAAAGCACTCTGGACAGGTTGGAGGAAAGGCTGGCTGCTGCCAATCAACTGAAGCTCGATCTGGAAAGCCTTCAGCAAAACATTCAGGAGCTTTCGGAACGGTCGCGCACTACCGATAAGGAGTTGTCGGGATTTAAAGATCGATCTGACCGAGACCTGCGCGCAATGGAAGACGAGATGCGGCGAACCAATGATTCCATCCGCTTGATAAACACACAGATCGATCAAAGCAAAGCCACTTTGGGACGACTTGATAAAACCGAGCAACAACTCCTGCAGTTGGAAAGAACAATAAAGGATACCGAGAAGGTCAGGCAGGAACTAGCTTCTGCTGCCGGAACCATCCAGGATTTCCTGCGTCACCGCGGCGAGATAGAAAAATCGCTCGCCACGCTGGATAGCTCCTTGAGTCACATAACTGCACAACTTGGTGACGCTGAAAAACGGTCGCAGCAGGTTACAGCACAGGTGGAATCGCAGACCGGTTCCGCCACCGCCAGGGCAGAGCAACTGCAAAAGCAACTGGACGATGTGAACAGCCGCTTTGGGCAGATCACTACATTACAAAACGAGCTGGATCAATATAAAACTCGCCTGGAGGAAGTAAACCGCCAGGTGGCGCCGCTTTCCGACATGGGCAAACAAGTGGAGGAGCTTGCTGGTAAGATCACTGCTTTACAAGGCACCCTCGGCAACCTGGAGAGCACAAAAACAGATGTAGCAACCTTGGCAGATAATATCAACAAGGCAACCATGGAGATGGGTACTCTTGCCAGCAGGATTTCCACCGCGCAGAATATTCTCTCTCAGGTAGAAGGTATGCAGGATCGCGTTACAAAAATTCAGTCCTCACTTGATGATACGCAAAGGATGCAGTCTGATGTATCCACAATAGCTGCCAATCTTGGGGAATATGAAACCCGTTGGCGCGAGCTGCAGAATAACCTGACCGCTCAGGAGCAATTGAGTACAAAAATCAATACAGAGCTTGATTCGCTAAAGCAGCGCTCAGACTTGTTTACATCACAACAGGAAAGTGAGCAAAACACTGCTCTGGAACGCTCCGGAAAAATCGCTTCTCAATTGAGTGAGATAGAGCAGCATATTGCTGCGATAAATGTGATGGAAAGCACTATATCCCAACTTCAGCAAAAACTTGCCGATTTTGAATCCAGCACTGCCAATATGGGGCAGATTTCCACTCAGATTGACGAATTGAGCGCAAAACTGGATGGATTTATCAGTACCAGTAGGAATTTGGAGGCTACGATAACCAAGGCTGATAGCGACCGCACGAGCTTGGAGGAACATCTAACTTCGTCGGGTTCCAGAATGATGGATTTGAATGGTAAGGTTGAAAGCGTTACCACCGCCGTAGATAGCATGAACATTGAGCTGCAGAAAGTAAGTGATAAATGCCAGCTCTATGCCGAGGTGGCAGATAGAGCCGATAAACTTGATATAACCATAGAATACATCCAGGCGAAGCTTGCCGAAATCAGCAATACCCGGGCGATGCTGGAACAAGCCAGTGCTGAACATTCCCGCCTGAATGCACTTTTGTGGGAGATGGACGGGCGCATGCGCAAGCTGAAGCAGGAACAGGAACTCCTGCAAAGCAGCGAGAGCAACCTCGCCAAGGTGGAGACAATCCTGGAAAGCATCTCGCAAAAAGAGGGGCAAATCAAAGAGCTTAGCGATCTCATCCTCAAGGGTGAAGGGTTCAGAGAGGCGTTGGATGCCACTCTGGCGGCAACTGATAGCCAGATCCAGTTCTTCAAGGGCATTCAGGCTAATCTTCCTGTAATTGAACAAAAATGTGAGGGAATTAAGACCGAGCTTGGTTCCATTGAGGAGAGGCAGAAGAATATTTACGACGAGCAAGATCGCCTTCGCATCCAGGGCATGGAGTTGGAACGCCAGCGCACCGAATTGGAGGCAGTCACCAAGCTGGCTCAGGAGGTCGTGCCGCTAACCCAAACGTTGCAGGACCTTGAGGTTAAAACGAAGGATGTTGCACTCAAGCTGGAAGGACTTTCAGGCAAAGTTCAGCTTCTTGGCACGGCAGACCTTAAGATCGGCGAACTGGAACAAAAGCTCAAGATAGTAATAGAGCGCAGCGCTTCTTTGCGCCAGGAGCTGAATCGCATAGAGAATATGGAAAAAGAGATAGCCGAATACGAGAAGACCCACGATGCTTTTGTGGGTAAAGCCAATATCTATGAAGATCATGCACAAGGTCTGGTCAAGCAGATGACCGAGATAGATGAACTATTGACCAAGAAGCAAACCGATGTGCGTATGGTCTTTGAAGAGATCGTCAAGAAGATTACCGAAGTCAAGACAATTGAAAGCAACATTAGTGTCCTGGAAGACAAGTGCACACGATTGATGCAAATGCGCGAGGAACTGGATCAGTCACTCACTGTCACCATAGACCGTTCATCAGTCATAGACCGCTACCACATCCGCCTGGATAACTTCAAGATCATGGTGGATGAACTCAGCTCCCGCATAGACCGGATCGTCAAGGAAATTCCCAGGATGGATACGGTGGAAAAAGACCTAGCAAGCTTGTTTGACGAGTTAAAGAATCTGAACAGCTCAATCACCAGTGCTTCCTCGGAGATCAAGAATGTTGAAGCCGAAAAACAGGACATCCAAAGCAAGTTCAGCCAGCTTGTGGAAATCAGGACATCATTTGATAAAGAGATGAAGACAGTTGAGGCGAAGCGCACCGAAATGGCTTCCATGATGAAGGAACTGGATTCGCTGTGGAAGAACCTGAGCGAAAAGGCTGTAGATGGCGAGAAGGCGCAGGAGCAATTGCGCATCTATGAAGATAGAATGAGTGCCATCTCCTTCCTCTATGATGATATCAATTACCGCTTCGGCGAGATCAACCGCCTGGCAACGCGGCTCAAGACTATGGAAGAGAACATGACCAGGGTTGATGGTTATATGGATCTCCTCAAAGCCGAATTCTTGAAAGTCAACGAGGATATGGGCAAGGTGGATGTTGCGATCTCCTCCATCCATGGTATAGATGAAAAAAGCCATGAGATAGAGGATAGATTCCGCAAGATTGAACGCTATCTGGAGGAATTGGAGAAGAGCATAGAGGGTTCTGAGGAACTGCGGACCATGCTGAGGCAGCTACGAGTGGATATTGACGAGCAGCGTGCCGAGCTAATCTCGCTGGAAGGAATTGAATCCAAGATATCCGAACTTCGCACCGAACTGATGCGTATGGAGGAGCGCTCGGCATCAGTTGAGCGGGGTGCTGACCGCTTGGAGGTTGCCTTCCGCAAAATTGCCTTGCTCTCCATGGCACTGGATGCAGTCCAGGCGCAGCAAGCCGGGCAAGCCAGCCAATAACCGGTTGTATGCAAAGGATTGGTTGATTTTTTAGGGGAAATGTGAATAACGATACAACCGTGGATAAGCTTAAACCTGCTGTCCGCTACCTGATTGCCAGCCAAAAGGGCGGGGTCGGTAAAACAACCACGGCAGCCAACCTGGCGGCGGCATTCTCGCTGAAGGGCAGGCGAGTGTTGGCGATTGATTTGGATCCGCAGGGCTGCCTGGGTGAAAGCTTTGGCATCAAGCGCTCCACGCCCAAGCGCGGCATCTTTGACCTGTTTATCTTCAACCGTCCCCTGTCATCACTGATTTACTACATAGATAGTGCCAAAATACATCTCATCCCCTCCAACATCAACTCTGCGCTGATGGAGGAGATGCTCATCTCTACCACCAAGAATCGCTCATTGTTATCGCTAAAGCTTGCGGAGGTGGAAGGCGACTTTGACTACATCATCATAGATTCACCGCCTTCCATGAGCCTTCTGACCATACTCGGCTTGGTGACCGCACATCGCACAATAATCCCCTTCCAGCCGGAACCATTCAGCCTGGCGAGCAAGAACAACTTCTTCCACATGATGTGGTCGGTTCGCTCCAGCCTGAATCCGTGCCTGGGGTTGGAAGGGATTCTGTTCACCATGCTGGACCGACGTTTAAAGAGTGCCAACCGGCTGATAGCCGAAACCAAGACTGAGCTTAGTGACTATGTGCTGGATACGACCATCCCCCGCGCAATTGCGCTTGCCAACGCCGTAGAGGAGAATCTCCCCTTGGTCATGTTTGATCCGCACAACCAGGGAGCGCAGGCTTATCTACACCTCGCCGATGAACTGGAAAAGCGGCTTAAGGCTCATCCCAAATGCGGCATGCCAACCCTGCACTATGCCATACCAACTGGCGTCAATGTCCAAGATGTCCCCCAGTTATGAAGGATCGCCTTGCCATAAGCATCGCCCATCAGCACGATAGAGAGCTTTATGTTTTTGCGTTAAAGGGCAAGGTCGATATGGTTGGCGCCAGGGGTTTGGAGGGTTTGGCAGATGCCTGTGAATTGCAGGGGATAAAAAATGTGATTCTGGAAGTATCAGGAATAAAAGACATCAATGCTCCCGGTTTGGGAGCATTGTTGGAATTCGCCAGAAAGGTGGAAGGCAATGGCGGCAGGCTGATTCTAGTCTCCGTCCCGCCAAAGGTGAAGAAGGCGTTTCAGGTGCATGAGGTGTTGGATCATTTCTTCATTAAGGAAGATGTCAGTGCTGCCATAGAAGAACTTTGCCTATCCGATTAATCCTGATATAGAGCCGATCCTGCTATTTCTCTTCCTCCCAAATCTCCAGCTCCCTCAACTTCAGCCGTTCGTAAGCGCTGCGGGCGGCATCCTGTTGGGCTTCCTTCTTGTTCTTGCCCACGCCGGTCCCCACCAACTCCGAGCCACAATAGACCGCATAGCGGAAGCTCTTCTCATGGGCGGGTCCTGCCTCTTCCATCAAATCGTAACGTGGCTTGGGCAGCTTCAGCTTCTCCGCCAAATCCGATAACAGCGATTTGTAGCTCTCGCCGCTTACCGTTGATACAGTGGGCGCCGATTGCTTTACTATGTCCAGACTGCTAAGCACAAACACCTGTGCCTGCCCCAGCCCCAAATCCATGAATATCGCACCCACCAACGCCTCAAAGGCATCAGCGATGATGGAGGGCTTGCGCCGCCCACCGGTGGCTTCCTCACCGGTGCCCAGCAGCAGGTAATTGCCCAGCCCGATGCGGCGTCCGCATGCCGCCAGCGCCGTCTTGGAGACCAGCATGCTCTTGCGGCGGGTCATTTCGCCTTCGTCCAGGTTGAAGCGGCGGAACAGGTATTCCCGAATGATGATCTCTATGACCGCATCACCTAAAAACTCCAGGCGCTCATTGTGCGGCAGATTCAATTGGTAATTCTCGTTCGCATAGGAACGGTGTGTCATTGCCTCCAAATAAAGCGCAATGTTATATATCTCCAGGTGGTAATCCTTGTGCAGTGTGCGAGCCAGTTCCCCCACCGAGGCTGCCATCTCGCGTTTTCCTCCAAATGCCGTGCTCATAGTGTAATTCTACCTTCTTTATGCATAAGGCGGATGAAGAATCAATCCGCCATAAGATCAATGCAATGAATGATCGTTTGTTGTTTGTCTATTTTGCTTCAACATAAAGCAAACTTGCGTTCTGCCCGCCAAAACCAAACGAGTTGGTGATGGCGGTACGCACTTTCTGCGCCCTCGCCTGATTAGGCACATAGTCCAGATCGCATACCGGATCCGGAAATTCGTAGTTGATCGTGGGGGGGATGATGCCCTCTTTGATCGTCATAACCGTGGCGATGGATTCCACGCCGCCGCCGGCACCCAGCAAGTGCCCGATCATGGATTTGTTGCTTGAGATGGGTATCTTATATGCCCTGTCTCCAAATAGCCGCTTGATGGCTTTGGTCTCTATCGCATCATTGAGTTCTGTGGATGTCCCATGTGCGTTGATGTAGTCAATGTCGTCAGGTGTCAGCCCGGCGTCCTTGATTGCCATCGCCATGGAAGCCAGCGCGCCATCACCGTTCTCCTGGGGGGCGGTCATGTGGAAGGCGTCGGCGGAAAGCCCGTAGCCGGCAAGCTCGGCATAGATGCGGGTGCCGCGCTTAACCGCATGATCCCATTCCTCCAGCACCAGAATACCCGCGCCCTCGCCCACCACGAAGCCATCACGCTTGGCATCAAAGGGGCGGCTGGCTTTGGAGGGATCATCGTTGCGGGTGGAAAGCGCCTTCAGGCTGCAAAAGCCGCCCACGCCCAGTACACTTATCGCCGCTTCGCATCCGCCAGCGATCATGATGTCCGCTTTATCCAGTATGATGTGGTGGTAGGCATCGCCGATAGCATGAGCGCTGGAGGCACAGGCGCTCACCGAGCAGGCGCAGGGACCCTTGGCGCCCAGGTGGATGGCGACCATGCCCGCCGCCATGTTGCTTATCATGATGGGGATGAGGAAGGGGCTGATCCTGCCCACGCCTTTCTCCAGGAAGACCTGATACTCCCGCTCAATCATCTGGATGCCACCAATTCCACTACCCACATAGACACCCATACGCTCCAAATCCACCTTACCTAGATCCAAAGCGGCATCCTCTACTGCCATTTTGGAGGCACAGATGGCAAATCTGGTGAATTGCTCCATGCGGCGCTGTTCCTTGGGATTGATCCAGGGTGTGGCGTCAAAGTTCTTCACTTCACAGGCAAAGCGGGTGTCAAAGGTGCTGGCGTCAAAGTAGGTGATGGGAGCGGCACCGCTTACCCCGCGCTTAAGCGCATCCCAAAATCCCGCCAGATCATTGCCAATGGGGGTAATAGCCCCTAGACCGGTTACTGCTACCCTTCGTGTTTTCATAGGTAACCCTTAGGTTATTGCAGGCTTGTGCTGGTTGATCAATGCATCAAACCGAAGCGATCAGCACCTGCCGATCGCTTCGGAATTATTCGTCTCGCTATTCCTTCACATGCGTTTTGATGTAATCCAACGCAAGCCCAACCGTAGCCAGTTTCTCCGATTCCTCATCGGGGATTTGAATATTGAACGCTTCTTCCAATGCCATGACCAGTTCAACGGTATCCAGGCTGTCGGCGCCCAAATCCTCTATGAACTTTGCCTCGGGCACGACTTTTTCCACAGGCACACCCAGTTGCTCTGCGATGATGTTCTTGACTTTCTCTTCAATGTTGGCCAATCCCAACACCTCCTAATAGGTTTATAGACGGTGATTATATGATGTTTTTATTCCTTCAAGGGAAAGAATTATTAATCTATAAAGGTTCCCCCGTCCACACGGAAAACCTCACCAGTGATGTAGGCGGCATCGGGGCTGCACAGGAACGCTGCCACGCCGGCAATCTCCTGGGGATCACCAAAGCGCCTCATGGGGATTTTGCTTAGCCAGTAGTCCCGGACATCTGGCTTGAGATCATCGGTCATGGGGGTTCTTATATAGCCGGGGGCGATGCAATTTACGGTGATGCCGCGTGAAGCATATTCCTTTGCCAGAGTGATTGCCATCCCAATCAGACCGGCTTTGGAAGAGGCATAGTTGACCTGCCCGATATTGCCTTTCATACCAACCACGCTGGTGATGTTTACTATTCTGCCCCACCGGTTCTTGACCATGTCTTTGATGGCAGCCCGGCAGCAGTTAAACGAACCGGTTAGATTGATATTGAGCACTTTTTGCCACTCTTCATCCTTCATACGAATTAAAATATTGTCGCGGGTGATGCCGGCGTTGTTGATCAAGATGCCCACAGTGCCCATCTCGACATTAACCCTGGCGAAGGCATCCTCTACTGAGGCAGAATCACTCACATCCATATAGAATCCGCTGACCTTGACTCCGGTTTTGTCCGCCAGTTCCTTTGCAGTCTCTTGCGCGGCGTCCTTCATCACATCTGCTATGGCTATATTTGCCCCTTCCATCGCCAGGCGGGTGGCAATCGCCTTGCCAATCCCCTGCGCACCGCCTGTTATCAAAGCTAACTTCCCCTCTAACATTGTTCTCATCCTCTCGCCATTAAAAAGGGAAAAATTATCGCATATCTTTTTGGATGTGTGAGGTTAATTTTTTCGGGAGATATTACTTATGCTTCTTCTCTTTAATACGAATGTAGTTGCGATATCCCCCTATGCGGTCACTGAAGAGGGCATTTTCCAGCTTGCTTAGCAGTCTGATGTGCCAGGTGTTATGCTTGTGCTTAAACCAACCCTCAAAGCTGGGCTGCCATTTGGTTTCGGCGATGCGTTTTTGCATCACCGCCGGGTGCGTGCCGGTGAAATGTGCCAGCCCCTTCATATCGCCATAGTCAAATATGTTCTTTGCATTCTTGTAGCGCTCCTCCACCCATTCCGGGCTGTGGTAGATCGCATCAAATGCCTTCTGCTTGGCGAGCATCTTGGCGGGTTCGCGCACCCAGCCATAGTGGAAGATGCGGGCGCCACTCTTCACCACATGCGGCTTATATAGTCCTTCACGGCGAAAGCCCTGCGCCCCGCGATATGCCTGCATCCCAATCCCGTTGCGAATTACCCGCACTTCGTGTTTATACCAGTTACGGGCGGTTTGATAGGTGCTGTAGGTGGCGTAAAAATGCAGATAGTCAAAAAGCAATCCCTCCACCCGGCTGTCATCCAAATTGCGCTGGCAGCATGATCGCACCAGCTCCAGGTCATCCTCGTGGACTACCTCATCCGCCTGGATGTAAAAACACCAGTCGCCGGTGCACAGCGCTAGGGCAGCATTAGTCTCGGTGGCGTGGACGCTTCCTTTGCTGCCTTCATTCAGCCCCCAGTCGCGTTCCAATATCGTGATTTTGGGGTCGCCGATGGACTTTACCATTTCCAGGGTGCCATCGCTGCAGTGCCCCACATTCACGATCATCTCATCCACCAGCGGCAGCAGGCTGCGAATGGACTCCTCTGCCGGATAATCATAGCGGATGGCATCCCGCACCATGGTAAAGCCACTTATCTTCACTCTATCAATTGCTCCCTTCCCATCAATCATACAATCACTTTGGGGGATGTTAAAGCGTCGCTATACAACCATCCCAGGAATCGGACGAAGGCAAATGGAACGAAAAACACGCTGTCATCAGTTAAAAAATCGCAAGACCGTAAAACTTGACTTTAAAACCTATTCTGGTAGACTTTACGATTCGGAGAAAGGGATGCCTGTTTACGAATTCCGCTGCTTAAAGTGCAAGACCGAGTTTGAAAGGCTGTGCCGTCTCTCCGAACCGATACCTGCCTGCCCGCAATGTGGCGGTGAAGTGGAAAAGTGCCTGAGCCGGTTTGGCTTACAGAGCGGCGGGAAAACTGTGACCAGCACGGGTTCCGGTTCCTGCGCCAGCTGTCATGGCGGCAATTGCAGCACCTGCGGCAGTTAAGTGCAAGTTTGCAGGAACGGTTACATAAAGTCAAGCAACCACACAGTGTTTGCATACACAGGAGGTGCGGACTTGTCCCGCAGGGTCATCATCATGGGCGCCGCCGGGCGCGATTTCCACAACTTCAATGTCTTTTATCGCCCCAAACCCGAATATCAGGTTGTGGCGTTCACCGCTACCCAAATCCCCGATATAGAGGGCAGGAGTTACCCTGCTAGCATCGCGGGTTCACTTTACCCCAAGGGGATTCCCATCTATGCCGAGGAGGATCTCCCCCGCCTGATTCGGGAACTGAATGCTGATGATGTAGTATTCGCTTATTCTGATGTCTCCCATGAGTATGTCATGCACCGAGCGAGCCTTGTAATCGCCAATGGCGCCAGTTTTATCCTGCTGGGCACTCGCGATACCCAGCTTAAACCCCGCATTCCGTGTATAGCAATCTGCGCCGTGCGCACCGGCTCCGGCAAGAGCCAGACCACCCGCGCAGTTGCCAAGATATGCCGTGATCTGGGGCTGAAGGTGGGCATAGTCCGCCATCCCATGCCCTACGGTGACCTGGAAAAGCAGCGGGTGCAGCGCTTTGTGACTATAGATGACCTGAAAAAATACGAATGCACGATAGAAGAGTGTGAGGAATACGAGCCGCATGTGGTGCAGGGAAGCATTGTATATGCCGGGGTTGACTACGGCGATATTCTGGAAGCGGTGCAAAAGGAGTGCGATGTGGTGCTGTGGGATGGCGGTAACAACGACCTGCCGTTTTACAAGCCCAATCTGCACATCGTGGTAGCCGACCCGCTGCGTGCCGGACATGAAGTAATGTATCATCCCGGGGAAGCCAATTTCCGTTCCGCCAACCTCATCATCGTGAATAAATGCAACGACACCACACCGGACCAAATCGCTGAGCTTACCAAACGCGCAAAGGAATTGAATCCCAAGGCTGGATTCATCCTCGCCAACAGCGCGGTCAGCGTTGACGGTGGGGAGAGGATAAAGGGCAAGCGGGTGCTGGTGATAGAAGACGGACCTACCATGACCCACGGTGGGCTCAAATCCGGTGCCGGAGTAAGTGCCGCCAAGAAGTATGGCGCGACCGAGATTGTTGACCCCCGCCCCTGGTTGGTGGGCAGGCTTGCCGAGACCTTCCGCATCTATCCTGATATCGGGCAGGTGCTGCCGGCGATGGGCTATGGCGAGGAGCAGGTGCACGACTTGGAGAAAACGATCAATGCGGTGCAATGCGATCTGGTGGTCAGTGCCACGCCGATAGACATAACCCGCCTGGTCACAGTCAAACATCCGATAGTCCGGGTGGGCTACGAACTGGAGGAACGCCCCGGGCAAAAGGTCACTCTGGCGGCGATGGTCAAGCAGGCGGTAGGGAAGTAGCAGCACACTGATAAGAAAATAGCGGTCAGGTGGAATCCAACCACCTGACCCCTTTGGTTTTTATTAGGAAAAGTCAAGGTAGATTAATACCCA
>Ga0315280_10006347_pt1 | contig 16373 bp, 13 predicted proteins | sample YL17G06_40_MG_FD_203697 | JGI IMG/M metagenome (GOLD analysis project Ga0315280, IMG submission 203697) | Sediment microbial communities from Yellowstone Lake, YNP, Wyoming, USA - YL17G06_40 | ecosystem: Environmental > Aquatic > Freshwater > Lake > Sediment | place: USA: Wyoming | collected...
CCCCTGGGTTACGACTGCGATCTCCACACATTCAGCAACATAAAAGCGCTCGCCTTTTCGAATTATAGCTTTTATTGTATGTTGAAATTTCATCTTTTTCTCCCTTTTCTCATTTTAAGCTCATTCTGTTATAAGTATAAGTCTTTTATCATCCTTGAACAAGCGATCATGTTAAATTATCTCCCATTTCACGATTCACATTTCCCGTGTTCATTTCCCATTTTACGTTTCCCGTTTCACGATTATATTTCACTACTCACTACTCACTTCTCACTAATCACTGTTTTCTACTCACTACTCACTATTCACTTCTTAAAACTCATACGTCAAATTCACTCCCACAAACCTCCTCCTCCCATCCTCCCAGTCAAGATTCGAATCCCTCACCCACTGATTTGCCGTTACCCCTATTCCAATATTCTTTTTCAACCTAAAATAGATGCCAATGCTTTGAATAAAATAATTATCTTTTCTTTTGATTTGACTTTTCTCGTTTCTCGTTTCACGTGTCTCGGGGTAGCTGTTCCTTCCCTGATAATAATCATAATCCAGCCTTATATTCTTGAATAAATAGAGCGATGCACCTCCACCAATTCTGTTTTCCAGAAAATAGGGATTATCATACCAAATTGAGAACTCAACATCTCTCTTGTAAGAAGCTCTGATGCTTAAAGGCTTTACGAGTCTGACCGAGACAGTGGTATCACCCACTATCCCCTTATAATCTTTACTTCCTGTATTCAACGCATCAAAATATTTGTATCCCAGGTTTATCCTGCCTCGAATAATTCCCAATGGCGAAAACTCAAGTCCGCTAAAAATAGCATAACTCTTGGAATCACGCAGGCTCGAAGGATTTTCAAAATTGAAAAATCCATACTCAAAATCAAGAAAAAACCTGATACGGAAAGAGAGCCGATAATATCCAGTAAAATTTATATAATTTTCTATTCTGTTTAGTCGATCTCTTATATTAAATTTCTCATATGAGAGATCCTCATAATCATATTTTGCTTGTCTATATCTGAAAAATAAAGAAACCTTCTTCGATTTCTGCCAAAACACTGATCCCTGATAGCTATCCTCCTTTCTCTGCGGCCTGATATCAATCTCTGTATTCCATATTTCCCTGGCGACAGAATATCCTTTTCCGAATGTTAAAAGAAATCTATTGAACACAAAATTCATCTGCCCATTAAAATAGTTATTCCAGGTTCGCTCTCTTTTTGTTTCTGCAAAATAGACATATTGAGGGGACTCATAGATCAAGAAGATGATCTTCTTTTTAAGTGGTAAATAAATATAAAAGCCCGGCCCTGCCGTAATAGAATAATCCTTGATCGGGTTGCTTGGTGTGCGATAAACATTCGAGTCATAACCTGCATTGGTCAAATAGAGCATCGTTCTTATCCTGAGCGGTCCAAGCTTAAGCCCGGCCTCTTTGACGCTCTGCTCTAACTGATATCCCATCCACGTCTTCCCCCACCCATAACTGTAAGGTGCTAAAGAGCAACACATCACTAGGATTGTAATCGCAAAAGCAAAATTCTTTTTCCTGATTTTACTGTTCACAACTCACTACTCACCACTCACTACTCACTTCTGATTACTCACTATTCACTGCTCTTTTCCCGTTTCACATTTCACGTCTTTTGCTACTCACTACTCACTACTCACTATTCACTATCTTTTAGTATGCCCCAATCCCAAACAACACCACCGGTATCGTCTTCACCAATATCTTAAAATCCAGCCACAACGACCAATTATCCAAATATTCAAGGTCCAGCCTCATCCACTCATCAAAATCCAGCCTATTTCTTCCATTTACTTGCCAGAGGCACGTAATCCCGGGACGCATAGAAAGTCTACGTCTCTGCCAAGTTTTATATTGCTCAACCTCTTTTGGGATTGGCGGTCTTGGCCCGATTAAGCTCATATGCCCAACAAAAACATTAAATAACTGAGGCAATTCATCAAGGCTAAATTTTCTTAGAACCCTTCCAATTGCTGTCACACGCGGATCTTTCTTTATCTTAAACACGGGACCATTCATCTCATTGAGCGCCTCCAATTCAGACCTTTTCATATCTGCATTTTTATACATAGTACGAAATTTGTATAAAATGAATTTTCGTCCGTTTAGTCCAACTCTTTCTTGTCTAAAAAATATTGGCCCTTTAGACGTTATCTTGATCAACCACATAATAAGCAATAAAAGAGGACTCAAGATTATGATTCCTAGTCCAGATAAAATAAGATCGATCGCCCGTTTGATAAAAAGCTGCCATTCTCTGGCAATCGTGGTTTCGAATGTTAATAGAGGAATTCCATCAAGTTCAGTAGGATACGATCTGGCAATTTTTAAATCAAACAAATCAACTGCTACCGTCGCTTTAACTCCTTCAATTTCACAATCATGAATGGCAGTTTCAATGTGGTTTAACCTTAACCGCGGCACTACAAAAACAACTTCATCAATAGCAAGCCTGTGTAATATATTGGAAATATCATTAAGCGTGCCTATTACTCTTATACCTTGGACTTTTTCTATTCCCCTCCCTGGTTCATCTTCAATTGCTCCTAATATTTTGAGCCCCCACTCTGGATGATTTTGTATTTTTTCGACAAATGCCATAGCCCGCCTTCCTGTCCCCACAATGAGAATTCTTCTATAGTTGAAGCCTCGTCTCCTGACATGGTGCATGACAGAAAAAACTATCATTTTTTCAACTAAGAGAAAAAAGAAACTCATTACAACGAAAAATACAAAAAATATTCGACTAACAAAGCTTAACTTAAATATAAAGACTACGGTGCCAAAGGCCAGAGCAGCAAAAAATGATGATTTTATAATTATCCACAAGATCTCGTATAGCTTTCTTGTTCTCATTGATTTATACATGCTATTCAGATAGAGCATAAAACACCAAAATGGAGCTACAAATAAAAGAATTAACAGATATTCGCTCAATGCTGCTGTGGTTTTTGTAACAACAAAAGCAGAAGGAAACAGATCGAGCTTATAAAAATCGTGAAAATGCTGTCTGAGCAAATGAGAAAAGAAAAAAGCAACAGAAACTACTAAACCATCAAAGAATATCATTGACCTTCTGATGACAGTTTCTTTTTCTTTTAACATATTAGCCCCCCTGAGCCCATATAGGCTTTACTTTTTTTCTTTAAAAAGTTTTTGAATATTAAGGACAAATTTAATTAAGATTAATTTGATTTACGAGTTTTAAGCCTATAAAATAGCTTTTTGTGTTTTTCTATCACAAAATCCCATCTGAAAAGTGCTTCAGCACGTTCCTTTGCTTTATTGCCTTTGTTGCTTACCTCGTTAGGACTGTTCACAAGATAATCTATCAAAGATGACAATTCTTCGCTCTTATATCCAAAAATAAACCCACAATCAGCGATTACTGATCGATTGAAAGGAACGTCGATGACAACAGGCGCAACTCCAAAATTCATAGCTCGCAGCAATGAAGGATTAGTCCCCCCTACTTCATGTCCATGAATATAAAGATAGGCATTGCTATATAGAGCATTAAGTTTCTCTTGATCAAAGATATGCCCAACAAAATGGACTCGATTATCAGAGATTTCTTTTAGTTTCTCTTTATGCTTTGGATTGTATGGTGAATCTCCTACGATAACTAGAGGCAACTTTGTTTTTGATTGATTAAATCCCTTAATTATCAGGTCTGTATTATTCTCTGGTTCCAATCTTGCCACAACAAGCAAATAACCCTTTTTAGATAAGCTATATTGATTTAATAAACTTTCATTTATACCAGCATGATTTGATGCGCCATATGGTATATAAACGGAATCTGTGCAATATTCATTTCGATAATACTCTTGCATTATTGGATTGTCTGTTATAAGGGCAGCTGCGGTTTTTGTTGCTAACCATTCTGCAAATTTATAATAGCGCCTTGCCATCAAACTCCATTTTTTTCTTTTCCATCCCAATCCATCAGTATGAATAATCATGGTCTTCCTAAATAAGCGCAATATAAGACAAAAAGGAGCATTTGCTGGATCTACAAAATATACAATGTCTACTTTTTGACTCAATACGTGTACTGATGATAGAAATGAATGAAGCAAGCTCTCTAATGCTTTTGTTCGCGGCGATGGGAGGTAAACGAGTTTAATTCCGTTTATTACCTTTGGCCTTTTTTTGTAGTACAAACTTCTACAATATATAAGCAACTCAATGTCATTTGATTTGGAGAGCCTTAAAGCTAATTCTTCTATAAATGTATCGAAGCCTCCATAGCAAGCAGGTATTCCTCGCACTCCTAATATCGCTACTTTCAATTTTGTGTTGCTTTTATTGCAAAGCAAATCGTTATTATCATTTTTCATGGGTATATTAAGTTAACGGTATATTTTAATAGCAATAAATGGTTAAATGCTGAGATAAATATGGACTAATTATGAGGATCATATCGATACCTGATATAGAAATTTATTTTAATTTCTACAGTGAAAGCATTTTTCAGAATTTTTACAAAAAATGGTTATCCATATCTTAAATATAATTATCTCTCTATATAACCGCTGACAAGGTTATTTTTTTTAAATATCTAGAATACGAAAATAAGAAAAGCGAAAGATTTAATATAAATAATACTTTTAGATCGAAAGGCCGAGGGCATCATTTAAGTATATATTTACGTTTTATATAATTTAACCATTAATTGAGCATAATCTCTCCACGTACGCTTTACAACGCAAGTGGCCATACATAATCTTTTACAGTCGACCAATGATTTCCTTAATCTTCTAGTTTCTTTTGAATACCATATTTCGTTTATATCATCTGAGTTTATGTTTCCGATTTTAGAACTCCTAAATCCACATAGACTTATGTCTCCGTTCGGATCTATTGTCAAATTGCGCAATGCAACTACACAAGGAGAATTTCTTTTTGGCATAGATTTGCTAAAATGAAGTGCCCACTGTTTGATAGAGGTTTCTGAATTCAAAATATTATACCCTTCCCTCTTCATTACAATTAGCTTGTTTATTATATCGTTAAGGGCGTTATTTTCCACCTTAAACAATTCCTCACTTTCTTTTGTCCATTTAAGAATAGGTTGAAAATTAACTCCAGTAAGATTCATTTTATTTGAATATTCGACTATCTTATCAAGTTCATATATATTTTGATTAAAAACAAGCGGCTTCAATACAATCCTTATTGAGCTTTTTACTCTTTCTTTATATTCATTTAAATAATTAACGTTTTCTTTTACTTTTGAAAGAAGACCGGGAACTCCTCTCAGTTCGTCATGAATTTTACTATCCATGCTGTCTATTGAAATATTAATATTAAATAATTTCAGAGAAATAAGCATTGGAATATTTGTTTTGTTGAGTAATATACCGTTTGTTGTAATTCCAGCTGAAATATTAGCTTTTTTGCAATATTCCAATATTTCAAATAAGTCCTTCTTCAATAGAGGTTCACCGCCAGAGAAATTAATATGGAAGGGTCCAATAAAGGATTTTAGCGATCTTAGACCTTTTATCCATGATGAGGCCGGTAATTCAGAAAAATCGTTTGTCCTCCAGTATGGGCACGTTTTGCATTTAGCATTGCATCTCGTGTTTATTATTCCGTAAATTTGAACCGGATGAGTGATATCGATTCCTAATCTGAAATAAAATAGTTCTGCCAATTTATTACGAAAATTATTTTTTATTAAAGAAAATACCCCAGAGTCCAATAATAACATTTTTCTATTATGCTTTCATAAAAATAAGATTAGCGAATTCAATATTCATTATTGAATACTAATCAATAAAAGGGAAAATTACATTGATAAAGCTTCTTCATAAACATTAATAAGCTTAGAATAATGTTTATCGCCGTTAAATTCCTGCTCCACAAAATCTCTCGCATTTTTGCCTAGCTCGATTATTTTATTTGAATCGTCTTTAAGATAGTTAATTTTAGATCTTAAATCTTCAACATTCCCGCATGCAAACGTAATACCTGTAACATTGTCTCTAACAAGCTCTGGTATTGCGCCTATTCGAGACCCAATTACGGGCTTACCCAGCGCGAATGCTTCGAGAGCCACGAGTCCAAATGTTTCATACCACTCGGATGGAAATACAACAAACATTGAATTTCTAATTTCACTCCGAAGATTTTCTCCACTTTTATACCCTAAATATTTAATATTTTTTAAATTTTGATTTTTATATCTAGATAAAAGAAATTCTTTATAAGGGCCTTCCCCGACAATTTTTAGTACAACTCCATTAATTTTTTTCATAGCTTCTATGAGCGTAACGAGCCCCTTTTCTTTAGATATCCTGCCAAAATAAATAATCGATTTTTCCTCCCAATCATATTTTGGAATGAATTGTTCCAATCTTATGAAATGCGGAATGTAGACAATATTATTTTTAAAACCCATTTCAGCTATTTTTTCCTTGAGAAATCTGCTCGGCGCAATAAAAATATCTACAAGATTATAAATATTTAGAATTTTATGATGCAAATACATCTCTAATGTATTCAATAGACTTTTTATATAAGAATATTGTACGCAACTTTTTAATAGACAATAATAATATCTGCCGCCTTTACAAGCTTCGCATGTTTTCTCTTTATTTAGCATTAAGTAGGATGCACAGATTACCTTATAATCATGTAAACTCATTACTACTGGTAATTTAGGTTTTCTATTCGCATGCAATATAGAAGGACTGATTTGATGATAGATACTATGAAGATGTATAAGATCGGGATTTTCGTCTTTGATTAATTTCTCAAATTTCTTTTTAGCTTGGACAGAATACAATAGCCTCAACGAGCTATTTATTTTGCCCAAGCCTTTAGAATTATAATAATCAACATTTGATACAAAATATTTCTTATAAATAGATGGAAAATTTCTATTGTCCTGCATAGAAAAAAATATTAATTTGTGGCCCTTACTTTCTAATAGGTTTGCAGTCTCAAAAAAAGATACATCGGCACCTCCTTTGAGATAAAAATGCTTATTTGCTAACAGAACTTTCATTGGTGGCTATTTTTAGACATTATCTGATTATAAATTTCTTTTATTTGAGCAGCAATTCGTACAACATTAAACTTCTCAAGTGCGACATTTTTTGCTTTATTTATAAAGAAATCGCATGCATTTGGATTGTTCAGGGCTCCTAAAATCGCATTTGCTAGCGCTAAAGAGTCTTTCGTTTCTACGAGGATTCCTGTTTCTCTATTTTTGATTAGATACGGTATTCCTCCGGCTTTTGTCGCTATAACAGGCACTCCAGCAGCCATAGCTTGTTGGATGACCATCGGAGAAGTTTCTTCTATAGATGGGAGAACTAATAACTGGCATATACTATACTCTTCCATTAATTTATCTTGATCAATAAGACCCTTAAAAATAATAAATTCAGTTAAATGTAATTTTTTTACCAAATATAATAATTTGTTGTAATAATCGGTTCTTTGCGGGACGCCTATTACGAAAAGCTTAATTTCAATTTTGCTTCTTAAGATATCGATGGCTTCAACTAGATACTCCAATCCTTTCCTTGGTTCAATTCTGCCAACAAAAAGTATTCGATTTTTTTCTGGAATCCTGTCGATTGTAAAGAAAGATGGATCTATCGGATTATTTAATAGATAGTATTTCTTGCCTTTTATCAGATGCTTAATTTTATCATAAGCATATTCATTACTAGCGACGATATAGTTAGCTTTTTTTAAACAAGTTTTTTCAATCATCTTGTACAGATAGGACCGAATCCATTTAAACGGAGATTTTTTTAGATATTTAACTTCTTCGTACATAATTCCATGGACGCTCATTATTGTTGGATACTTACCATATAATGCAGGATATGAGTGGTAACTTTGTCCTTGCAAGTGCAACAAATCTGGGTTTATTTTATGTATAATATCTTTTATTCTCCATTTTCTAACTGTAAAATTACTGATCAAATAAGGCAGTTTTGAAGATGGTATAAAATGAACAGGAACCCTGTTTAGATACTTTGTTATCTCTTTATTCACCTCTTTTTGGCAAGAAATAATCTCCAGCGTCAAATCAGGATACTTGCTAAGCTCTCTAGAAAGGTAATAGACTACTGCGCTTATTCCACCCTGAATTTTTTCAAAATCGAGAGGGAACTCTGATATCATAGCAACTTTCATTTCAATCAGACCTCATTTTTGTCCTTTCTAATTCAACTCTAATTAATGTTGATAACCCTCTATCAATATCAAATTCAGGGATCCAGCCGATTTCTTTTTCTATTTTGCTAATATCTGCCCATAGATGTGAGCGGTCTATGGTTCGTTTAAATTTATTAACAGCTTGAACATCTATTTTGATTGAGGCTATTTGTCCTATTTTTTCTATTAATTCTTTAATTGAATATTCTATTCCTGTCCCGATATTATATTTTTCATATCCAATAATATCGGCTAACGATAATCTATATAACGCATTAGCCACATCATAAACATAAATAAAATCTCGTTTAGGATATAAATTTCCGATTTGAATCTTCTTTTTGCCAAGTTTAAGTTGATTTATAATATGCGTAATTACGTACTCATATGTTGACCTGGGGCCATAAGCGCAAAAAATACGACAACTTATTGTTGGGACCCTCGTCTGCGAACTATACAATTGCATTAAGGCCTCCCCACAAATTTTTGTTGCCCCATAAATATCAAACGGTCTTGTTTCATGAGTTTCTCGATGGGGCTTATTTAAGGGAGGATAAACTGAAGCGGAAGAAGCAAATAATACTTTTTTTGGGCGATATTTATTACAAGCATCTAATAACGCATATGTTCCATCCACATTGACATTTACCGTCTCTTTTGGATGGGTATTACAATAAGGAATAAAAGGAATAGCTGCGAAATGAACGACGACATCAGGAAGAAAGCCTTTAATTGTCTTTTCTAAGATTTTATAGTTATTCACATCTCCTTTAATAAAGTTGGTTGGTTTAATAAACATATTAAGGTTCTCTAATTTTCCAGAAAAAAGATTGTCAAAGACAACCACATCTTTTCCTAAACTCGTTAACAATTGAACTAAATGCGAACCTATAAAACCGGCACCACCAGTAATCAAATATTTTTGCATGTTTGCTAACTTTTTGAATTATGGATGAAATAAAAATATTATTGCTTATCTAAATTTTTTAGCATTAGATCTATTTTATTAGCGCAATGCTTCCAAGTATAAAAACCCTTTATTCTATTTCTAGCATTTTCTCCTAATTCATTTCTATATTTTTCATCAGAAATCAATATATTTATAGCGTTTTCTAATTCTGATCCATCCCAAGGATCCACAAGCAATCCATCTTTTTTATCTCTTATTATATTGGCAATAGGACCTAATCGCGGCGCAATACAGGCTTTTCCTGCGGCCATGTATTCAAATATTTTTAAAGGAGTGCCATAGAAATTTGAGCTCGGCATAATTGTTATATCCATAATATTTATATATTTAGGTATGTCAATGTATGGAACATACCCCACAAGGATTACTTCTGTTTCATATTTATGTCTTGAAATAAATTCTTTTACGCAACCAAATTCAGGTCCAATTCCAACTAGTAAAAATTTTACATTTTCATGCTTAGCAATAATATTGGGAATAACTTTTATTAAATTCTCAAGACCATGCCACTTTAGAAAACTTCCTACAAATCCAACGATAATTTTTTCACTAAGATCATACTTACTTAATATAAAGCTGTCTTTATCAACTTTTTCGAACTTATGATAATCGCTTCCTAGCGATATAACACTGATTTTATCAGCGTCAACTCTATACTGTAAGAGATAAGATTTTAATTCGTTAGATAAAGCAATTATTCTATTGGCTCTTTTGAAGTTAATTTCAAGCAATTTCCTTGCTATTAAGGGAATTAATAAAAAATCGGATATTCTGTATTCGTACTCATCTGCTCCATCTGACATTATGATAAAAGGAATCTTTTTTCTTTTAGCTACAATTAGTGAAGAAATATTATAAATCGCGCTACGATAAATTATGAAGTCTGGCCTATATTCATTAACTTCTTTAAATTCTCTGATAATATACAGAATATTTTTTCTAATTGAGTTTAAACCATGAAAGTATTTTGAGAATTTTCTTTTTAAATTATCTTTTATAAATGAATATTGCGATTTATTTGAACTATCGTTTATTTTATTTTGATAAAGTATTTTGATTTCATATCCTTTTTCAGATAACTCTCGCGAAATTTCTTCTAGAGTAATTTCTGGTGCTTTTTCATTATATATGTAGTTCACAAAAAGTAACCTTGGTTTTTTGTCTAATTCACTCAAAATGGGATTTCCTAATTAGCGAAATTGCATTCTGCAAGGTGTTTCTATTTATAATTCTTAAATATAATAAAAGAATAATATAAAATAAAATAGAAACCATAAAAGTTAATAAGCTGCTAATAAATTTGTTAGCGATAAAAGAGAATAATCCTAGCAATATACAAATCAAAACTAGTTTATATATTTCGGCGTTTACTATTTCTATTTTGATATTTTTAATTATGAATAGATATCTCACAATAAGGAATATTAAGGAAGATAGAAAAGTTGCTAAAGCAGCCCCAAATATTCCAAACTTCGGAATAAGAATTGTGTTCAATATTATATTTGTAATCAATCCAATTATATTCGCTTTCAACTCAAGCTTTTGTTTATTGTAAGATATCAAGACATATGCAAGAATCATCACGCTGCTATAAGGCAACAAAGTCCATATCACGATCTGCAAAACCGTTGACGAAGTTAAAAAATCATTACCATAAAGTATTTTTGTTATGTCTTTTGCGAATACTGAAATAAAAATTATAATTGGCAATATTATAATCAAAAGATATTTAATTGCTGATTTGCAAATACTTTTGAGTTCCTCATTATTAGAATCGCTTGCTATTGATATTACTGGAAATATGGCGATAGCAAAACTCTGAGGCAAGTATTTGCATATATCCATAATCTTATAAGCAGCGCTATATAAACCCACGTCTGCTACTTTCTTAATTTTAGATAATAATAAAATATCAATTTTCCAATATAGGATAGATACAATGGAAATTAGAATAAAGACCGGCATTACATCAAAAACTTTTTTACAATAGGTAAGATTTATTTTGAAGTCTATTTTTTTAACACATGTTTTAGCTAATATTATAGCTAATAATAGAGTTAGACATTGAGTTAAAACGACAACTGTCATAAGAGAAAGTAATCCAAACCCAATTTTAAGAAAATAGACTGAGATAATGACCTTTGAAAGGTTCCCAAATAAAAAGATTAAAGAAGTCAATCCCATCCTCTCATATGCTGTGCATATTGAAGCAGAAAAATCAATTAATGTGGTAGGAATTAAAGAAAAACTTGCTAAAAATGTACCTTTTTTTATGATTCCAGGATAATTTAGCAGTAAGATAAAGCATATCAGAAATATAGTCATGATTATTGAACTCAATACGCCTATTAGGTAGACACTTAGAATATATTCTCTTCCTTGTTCTCTCTTTTTTGAAAACTCTCTGATTATAAAATCATTTAGCCCCAGAAGAGAAATCATCGCTGCAATGCTGAGGTAAGTCATAATAATAGAATATTCGCCCATCCCCTCTACCCTTAGATATCTAGCTATTGCAGTTATCAAAAACAAAGAAATTATCGGATTTATAAATCTATAAGCAGATAAAAAAATAGCGTTTAGTGTTACCCTTCTAGAGTCGAACATGTCTTTTTTTCTTTTGCATATTGTCAATTGCCATAATAATTCCAATTGAAAACCATAATTGTGTATATTCTGCAATCTGTATCCAATCAACAGTATAATTTATTATTAAGGCTATGAATCCACAAAAGAAAGCGATACCAACGGAAGAAAGATATTTATCTTGGCTATATATGTTTTTCCAACAGCATCTTAGTACTTCATATAGTATTAACAAAAATAACAATAGAGATAGAATGCCGGTTTCAGCGGCGATAAACATATATAAGTTATGGACTGCATGGGGATCATAAATCGATATTTGCTCAGGCGTATTATCATAATGAATTATTACCTCAGAATAGTTATTAATGCCAATCCCGAATATGGGATGCTGTTTTATTATGTTTGAGGCTACTTTTATCATCGGTATTCTTGCTCTGGCAGCTCCGTAGTCTTCTTCGAACAACCTTATTGTTATCGGTTTAATGAAAATATTTATTATAATAAATATTAATATTAACATAATCAAAAATAAGCTAAACCCACTGCCCCTCACTTTGAATTTAATAAGAAATAAAAGAATAAGTGCTATACAAATGCATAGCCAAGCAACTCGGCTAAAAGTGAAAATAAGTGTAATGATTCCTATTGTTGTTACAAATATATAAAGAACTTTATTTACCTTCTTGCTATCAAAAAAGAATAAGCTCGCTGATAGCGGCAATAAGAATACTAAATACATAGCTAGCCTATTTGGATATCCAATCGTCCCTCCAGTTCTAATAAAATTGATATTGCCAAATTTTGCACTAAGCACAGAATATTTTTCTTCGCCTAAAACGCTTAGACCAAGTGAAGAACCTGAAATCTGTTGGGCAAGTACTATGATGCTTTGAATTAATATCCCAAAAATCAGCAGCGTAATAATTAAACGAATATATTTTCTATCTGTAACAAGATTAGCTATAGCAATAAATATTAAATACATCTTTATATAACTGATTATTTCATAAAGGCTTAAACTATAATTTACAGAACTTGCAAGAGATAAGATGTAGAAAAATAATATCCCAATCATAGGAATGCTAATTTTAGGATAAAAATGGAATTTATGGTTATTTTTTGCTCCCGTCTCTATTATCCATATAGCTAATAGGATAAATAAAATTATGTCGCATATGGATAAGCTTATACCTTGTGCTCCGCCAAGATGGTTGGGAAATTTTTGGAATTGAATATCTGCATTAATAGGTATAAAAAAAGTAAACAATGAAATAAAAAATATCTTTTTATCTCTTATAATTAATGAAAGACAAAACAGGAGCATTATAAGAATAATCGCCATATGCCATTTTTGAGGGAGGAGGGAAGAACATAGAATTAATACACTAAATATAGATACAAGAATTACTATTAACAAATTCTTATATAAAATATATCTGTTAATTGCTCTTAACATTTCTTATTATTAGCCGTTTTTTTAGGTTAATAAAAAAGGTATACCAGCCAAGTAACTTTAATAAAAAAATAAATCTGCTTTCCGGCCCATTACATTTAGTGCGATTCAACCTAAAAGCTGTATTGTCACCAGAATCAACAGCAAAAGCTACCGTATATCCGCATTTTCTAGCAATCTCTATAACAGGACTGCTATGTGCACTAAATGGATAAGAAAGCGAGCTTACTCTACAATTTAATTCTTTTTCAATAATTTCTTTAGAACTACCCAGTTCAATGATTAATTCTTTTCTGTTTAAGAAAGATAAATTAGTATGATTAACTGCATGTGAACCAAAGGCTATATTACCTTTCTTCATTTTCTTAATCTGTTCCCAAGTTAACATTTTCTTTTCACTCAATTGTGGATGATTTTCTAGCCAAGTGGCTTTCTCATTAATAAGACCAGTTATAAGAAAGACAACTGCTGGGAAATTATTATTTGATAAGATCGGAAATGCGTTAGTATAATTATCCTCAAAGCCATCGTCAAAAGTAATTAATACTTTTTTATGCATTGATCTATTTCTATTTATTCGATATTTCTCATAATCTTCAATTGTAATTGGTTTAAATCCCCACTTTTTTATAATGTTCATTTGATGTTTAAATGAAATAATGTCCATAGTTAGTCTTTCGTCTAAAACATCATCACTAACACTGTGGTACAAAAGAACCGGAATATGTGAAAAAGAACGTCTAGAAAATATGCTCATGATAACAATAAACTTGAGAATATTAATTAATAATAATTTGCCACAATTTCATTATTTCATTTTAGTTCATACATACTTATCGTATCCAAGAGCTGCAATCATTTTTCCGGCAATTTTCGGGAAATAATTCAATTCTTGAGTTGTTATTTCATATTTCCATTTTGTATCTAAATTTATCACCCCATCAAACATAACGCGCATATCGTTGCCAAGGACGTGATGCTCATATTTGAGATTCTGTGGAGGCCAAGGCTTCGGATCCAGATCCAAAAAACGATGAATTTTTTGTAATGTCTCAGAAGGCATAGCACATAAATCCTCATAGCGAACATGAAGATAAAAACGTTTTGTCGCTGTAATTGTGCGCAAAGCGCTTTTATTAACTCTAATCCAAGATTTCACCGCATGTCTAAAATCCTTGATAATGCCATGGTTTCGGACGGAAAGCGCTACACCCCGTCCATCTCTAGTAAGAAATATAGGACGCACATCGAGCCCTTGGATTGATGCTAGTCTCATAAAATGTATATGGTCTTTTGACTCGTCAATTAAAACCTTTTTCCCCGTCATTTTAAGAATTTCTTCCACGGAGGATGCATTGACAGATGCTATTTTATAAAATTGATTCTTAAATGGTGGAATTGTCTTAACAAACCGCTCTCTAAGTGTCTGGATCGCGTTATTTGGCATTGACCTAGTAAACAGGGAATTAATAATTGAAACATTAGAAAAGCTAAATCGAGTCCCTAGATAAGGGTGGCAAAAATTAATACCTCTTTTTTTTAATCGATTACTTAGTTCGTTCCAAAAGGAACATTCTATGACCTTTTTACCACATGAACACAAATAATTTAGTGCTGCTTGTTTGTTTCCTAATATCTTTGGATTAACACCTATCAATTCCCCAACGGTGGCAATTTCAGGGTGAGCTGCCAGCATTAGAGAAAGAACTGTAGATCCAGAGAACATATAAGAAATGATATAACCAACCCTATACAATTGTATTCCTTATTTTTTTCATACTTAATCCTATACCTACAAGGGGACCATGATTTCCTTTTTAAATATCTCTCATGAAACACAATAAAATTAAGATTTATCGTAGTTTCAATTTAGTGAATTATTTTATTATTTGTTTTATTCTTATTTTCTGTCATATTATTTTGAATGAAAAAGATGCTCAATAAAAAACCTTTAAAGCCAAATTACTCTTTTTTAACTCTGTTATTTATTGAAATACCACTGCATTAGAATATCCGGCTAGATCTAGGAGCTTAGCGATGAAATACAAGCGATTGCTCTCATACAGCTTCCCTCCGAAGGGGAAAAGCTCCGGAAAAAGGATAAGAGTTTTGCGGTCTTTGGATTTATACATGGGATTTCGGCTCCGGCAAAAGTGCAAGGTTTTTGAGGGGTTGATGCCGAAAACCTTGCATTTTGGCTCTTGATTTCCAATCCAGTTTATCATACAATTTCAGTAATATCAATAAGTTATTGTGAGATTATGAATTTTTCAGCAGACCCTAAGTAGGTTTTAAGAGCTTTAAATAATAGCTAAATCATTATTCATTATGATCAAAGGCAGTTTTTTTAGGGCATGACTTTTAATAGAAACAAAAATTTAAACGAAAAATGAATATTAGGGCCCAATTACTCAATCGAGATAATTAAAGAAACCAGTATTCAACATAGTTTGAAAAATAAAGGATATTTAAACCATAAGAAGATTCAATCTTTATTTTATATACCCCAATGATTTCAAATTCCGAATTTGTTCTTTTGTAAGATTTTTCTTATTTCTTAGTATTCTAATAATATTTCTTTCAGACAAGATGTCAGATAATCGTTTTTGCATTATATTAGCTATGGCTTCGTTGTCATTATATATATTTTTCTTGTCGAAAAAGTCCTCTTGCCATCTATATAGCTTCTCTAAGCCTTTATTGTAAGGTGTATTTGTTACATATTTAAATGAATTATCAAATAAAATGAAAGTATTCCCTCCAAATGCAAAATGCTCATTTTTACACATCAAATTCACCAATGCACTTATATTGGGTTCAATTGAAAAGAACATCGATGCTTGAGAAATTACATCTAGAATCAAAGCTTTAATTTTAGCTTGAGATGTTATTCCCGATATTTTAAATCCTTTGAAAACCTGTCTATGAGACCAGACTATCAAAGGGATTTCTAATGAAGTATTAAAGTAACAATCACCATGAGACTTAACAAAATTTTCTCCATGTTCAAATAAATTCTCACCATGATCTGCTGTCACAATTATTAAACCTGAAACCTGCGTGAAATCGTAAAGTATGATATCACAAAATTTTCTTAATTGTAATAATTTCAGCCAATTCTATTATTATAACCTGCATAA
>Ga0315280_10006349_pt1 | contig 16371 bp, 25 predicted proteins | sample YL17G06_40_MG_FD_203697 | JGI IMG/M metagenome (GOLD analysis project Ga0315280, IMG submission 203697) | Sediment microbial communities from Yellowstone Lake, YNP, Wyoming, USA - YL17G06_40 | ecosystem: Environmental > Aquatic > Freshwater > Lake > Sediment | place: USA: Wyoming | collected...
ACAAAATAGAGCGTTGCTCATGTTCAAAGAAAATCAAGGAACACAAGTAACACATTAAGTGAGGTGAAATGAAGAATGCCCTATTGTCCTATTTGCAAGAGAGCTTACAATGGCACAACTTGTCCTTTTTGCCACAAATATCGAGATAGAAGCAGACAAGGTTATCATTAGGGTCAGGCTTTGTCTTCTTTCACTTTCTACCATCCTCTCGAATTCTATAAGTAGGGTCACCACGATGTTTCTTGAACCATTCCTCTCGACAAGCAATGCAACAAAATCCATCTAGGTCTTTGTTTCTATCTGGAATTTCTCCATGACAGAATTTACATTTCATTTTCTCACTTCTTTTAGACCAATACAAATTCATGTATCCAAACAACTTTCAGAATTCCAGACTCCTATGTTTTTCTTCCAGTAGATTCACAGAGACCCAGAAATTTATCATAAAAATCCACTCTCAGTTTATCATCAATTCTATCCAAGTATTTAGAAGTCATCCGATCTATGAACCAAAAAAGAAGCATATGTAAGAATTCATGTCCAATTGTTTCAGAAATGAGTTCGTCTATTGGGACAGAGATGTTTTTTCCTTTATATTTTATAGTTACTTTTTCTCCATCCGAATGTGAGAGAGGAATAAACAATAAGATTGAATTCTCAGGATACCTATATTCTGCTCCGCCACAAAGAGAAGAATCACTAATTCTTATTCTGCTTCCATCTATGGCTTGATAAAAAGACTGTTCATAACTCATATTTGTCTTTCGACCGCACTTGCCGTTGATATTGACCTCCAACTAGTTCTTTTCGTTGCCCTAATAACATACCTCTTTTTCTAATATGCATCCTTTGACAAATCTTAAATCTGCATGCATAGAATAGCCTAAACATGGTGAATATAGAAGAAGTAGAAGCGTTAATGCTGAAACACTTTCCACAATGTCCTCTATGTGGTGCAGATAAGGGCTATGAAGTTTCTGGATGGGCTAAGAGCTATGTTCAATGTAGGTTATGTGGAGCAAAATGGGAGTCAACTGATTTTATAAGTTGCAAAGAGTTGAAGGAATTACAGCTTTGGGATCCTTCCTCTGATGGAAAAGGTACTCAGTTAACCAGAAAAAAATACTCTGTGAAGTTTTGGCAAGATCCAGAGGCAATAAAAAACGCTGTAACGAGAACTGCGGAATCTAAGTTTATCTTCCATTCTGAAATGACCGACCAACAGCTTGAAACATTAATAACAAGAAGTTTAGAGGAAATTACTCATTGGGACTACGGTTCAACAATCGAGGGAAAAGGACTAGGCTTCTTAATCAGCAACACTTCTTCCGCTGAGGCGGCAATGATTAGGCTACTGAGAGCGATTTTTGGACAAAACAAGATAACCATAATTCAAAATGAGCTTCTACGTAGGGCACTGCTTGAAGTAAAAACTCACTAATTTTTTATTAACTCTTAGATTTCTGGAAGGGTACAATTAGCTGTGACTCTCATCTTAGCCTTTAGTTCGTTCTTAATATTAAGCGACGTGGAACAAGAATAGTCAAAAGTGTTATAGCTGAACCCAAGGAACTAATCAGAATCACAAAATCAAACATTATAGACTCCTAAGGATTATTGGTTATTTAGATTCAATCGAAGATTCTTCCACAAATCATAAGAACTGAAACTAAAGACCTAACTTTAGAGGTGATTATTATGCCCAAAATGACTATTCCAACAAAATGTACGAAATGTGGTTCCGACAAGATGAGGCGTGAGGAATTGACTTTAGGAGGAAAACATGGAATGGTTACTGGGAGAGGATACAGATTCGACGTCTACATATGTGAAGAATGCAGCTATTCAGAGTTGTTTTTCAGAGAAAGAACTGCTTGGGTTTAGTTTAATCTGGAAACCTATGACGCAGTCTAAATCAAAAATTCTTGCACAAATTTTATCTGATTGTTTCAACTTATAAAAGCGTTGGTAATTATGCTGAAGAGATTTAAACACTTTAATACCATTTTTGCCTTAATCATGTTTCTCACAGTTTTAATCATATTCGCCAGTTCTATATCATCAGTCAAAGCGGTTGCTGACGTTGACATCCTATCTCATATTGGGCACCTTGATTCCTTGGGCTATTATCATGTTGTGGGAGAGGTGCAGAACGTTGGAGATAAAGCTGTTAATTACGTCAAGATCACAGGTACATTCTATAACTTAGGTCATATTGTTATTGCTACCGATTTCACGTATACGGAGTTGAATGTTCTTTTGGTTGGCAGAAAGTCTCCGTTTGACCTTTTACTATTTGATACAGGACAATCAGCACAAGTAGACCACTACAGTCTAAGTGTAACATTTTTGCCTACAAGCCCTCTTGCTTTAGGACTTGAAATCTTGTCAAATAGTTCTTACATTGATGGCATTGGATGGATGCATGTGGTTGGTGAAATTAAAAACATCGGAAGCGTAAAAGCTACCTATGTTAAGGTCATTACAACTTACTATAATGAAGCAGGAGGGGTTGTTGATACAGAGTTCACTTTCTCAGATCCCATTGACATTGATCCAAACCAAACAGCCCCATTTGATGTTATTCTAACTAGTTCAAGAGTGCCTTATGTAGATAGATACGAATTAACAGCTGAATCTAGTCAATATGCAATCGTTCCAGAGCTCTCATCTATGTTAATACCAACACTATTCATGCTGGTAACGTTACTGATTATCATGGTTCGCTATAACTATCATGGCATCTACAGAAAAAAGGCTGTAGGCATGAGATAGAGATTTGGTGCAGATTGAATAGGCAGATTGTGTCAATAATAATCCTTGTTTCAATAGACTTGTTAGCGTCAGTTTCTTCACTTGTTCAAGCACAAGGGATGATAGTGGTAGACGGGAGCCTAAGCGATTGGTCCGACTTGGGAATATCACCAATAGGCATAGACTCAGACGACCAATGGGCTGGTTATGCTGATCTACTGAAATTCTGGGCTTATATGGACAGTGAAAACCTTTATTTGGCAATTCAGGTTGATTGGGAATATCCCGTTGATTATGGACTAGCAATTTTCAGTGTTCTCATAACACCTGAGAACTCCTCCAGTTGGTATGAAGCGATTTGGGGTAATTACTCCTACACTATTCTATTAGGGCATGGTGAGGCAAGCGGCGAAGTTCAAAATGTAACTTCAGCGACTGGATGGGACGGAGTAATAGAGTTCTCAATTCTACTTTCTTCAATGGATAACCCTGAGGTTGTAACTTTGGAAGTAGATTCGTACAGTTCTGATTGGATATATAATATAGATATGATGCCTGCTCCATGGGAAGAACCCTATAAAATTCCAGAGTTTCCATCACTTCTTATTCTACCAATATTCATTATAGCAACACTACTAGCAGTCATAGTCTACAGAAAGAAAGGTATGAAAGCAAGGCAAGACTAGAAAAACTTGCAGAAAACGCAACAAAGACAGAAATCTTAAATCTGCACAGCTTGGAAATAGCCTAAACATGGCAGAGAAAAAGACTAAGACTGAAGAACATTAGGCATGTGTGGCTCAAAACATTCATGGGGCAAATTTGAGCCATTTTAATGGAGTAGAAGTGTGCTTCTAGTGAGGGAATCCACTGACTCACAGACAAGTCCGCTATTTCTTCATAATATAACTGTTTCCATTGCCAGAGTGCATGGTTTTGTTCCAACAAGTGCTTTTCTTCCCTGAGGCTCTTGATATAAGCAGGTCTAGAAGTGCCTTCGTGCATATTGGAATGTTGTACAGAAAAGTGACCACGAGCAACGAAATCAGCCACGGCGCCCTCCTTCTGCCGTCCAAATAAGCTCCGACTCCCACTTCGAAGAAAGGAGCAAAGTTTCCGACGAAGCTGTAGAGAGAAATTGGCGCTAAGGCCCAAAAAGCGAAGAGCCATGGCTGGGTTAACAAGAAAAACAATGGGATGCAAATGAGCCAAGAAAGCAATGTCAAGACGGGCATGAAGTACACGTTTAGCAGCAGTAGACCGTCAATCTTTTCCTTAGCTACCAAGTTGTGACTTTTTAGAACCGCCGCTGAATACCTGAAAGCACACTGCATATGCCCTCTTGCCCACCTGTATCTCTGGCGCCAGTAGGCTCGCCAATTCTCTACTGCTTCTTCGTAACATTCAGCTCCATTGACGTAATGGACCTTGAATCCCGCAAGGTAGACACGGAAAGTCAAATCTGTATCTTCGGCCAACATGGATTCATCCCAACCTCCTAAACGTTCTAGCAGGTCGCGTCTGAATCCGCCTACTGTTCCTCCGAATTGCGTAATTAATCCTAGATTGTTTCGCGCTTGCTGGTCAACCCGATAGCCCCCGATTCTCTCAAGCGCCACAAGCCTTGTAACGACGTTGTAGGGTTCATTCAAAACCGTGACTCTGCCTTGCACCGCGCCGACTTCTGGGTCAGCAAACTCTTTTGCAAGTTGCTCGACAACGTCCCTTTGAGGATAATAGTCTGCGTCGAAGCAGATGACGATTTCGCCTGCCACAAGCTTGAGTCCAGCATTTAAAGCCGACGCTTTTCCGCGTCTTCCTTCATTCTCGTTTCTGTGCAAGACTTTAATGAGGTCAAAGGTACTCGAATACTGTTCAGATATTTCTTCTGTCTTGTCTGTTGAAGCGTCGTCGATGACTATTACTTGCAGTTTGTCTTTCGGATAGGTCAGTTCTGTCATTCGCTGCAGTATTCTTCCGATGACCCGTTCCTCGTTGTATGCTGGAATCAAAATCGATACAGTGGGCTGATAAGATGCGTTTCCCGTTGCCTCTGCCTTCCTGCCTTTTTGAGCCCACCTTAGAACTGCTAAAGTGAAAATGTAATGTCTAACAAGATAGGCCATCATCAATCCTGCCAAACCGAGGAACAGAACCTCTAGGATTTCGACTATCAAGCCCTAATCCTCTGTCTTTCTGTTTTCTGACTTGCTTAGAACTGTGAGACATACGGACCAGTAGGAAACAATCCAGATCAGGTTTGCGAAGGGGCTAAGAATCATGTACAGAGTGTTGGCTGATTCCCCGAAATAATACGCAACTACGTGAGCAAGCGCCGAGAAAAGGTAGTTCCAAGACAAGCCGATAACATTACCAATCAACAGCAACGCGGATTTCCGAACCAACGTGCCATTCAGGGGAAAAGTGACGGAGACAAAGAGGAAATTGAAGATCGTGAGCATGATGGCTGATTCATTGTTGATGCGAGGACAGGAGAAAAAAGCGTATGAAGCGATCGCGGCCGCTGAAAACCCGAAGACTAGGTGACTGGTTTTCCATTCAAGTGTCGGCCCGCGGTTGCCTAATGAGATGCATATTAAAGCCTTGATGGCGAGGGCTACCTTTGATTTGTCTCTGGGCACAAGTATTCAGCTCCGCCTGAAAACCTATTGTGCTCTGAAAGCGTATATCTTACTTTCGGTCACGACAATTGCCAAGAACCTTGGAATGAGTCGTCAGCTGGCACAGTTTCACTTCAAGAAGCATGTGCTTGGGAAGAACCTCATTGAAGGCTACGAGGTTTTCGTCATGCGGTATGGTGAAACGCCGTATGTGATGGTTCTTTTCATAACTCTTTCCACAACTACGAAACACTGGCTAGATTCGCAAGGTCCCTGCTTGACAAGTTCTTCGTTCTAACTATGGGTAAAATCCTGAGAGAAAACGTTTTCCTTGTGGAGACTTTCCTTCCAACAGGCGAATTTCGGAAATTCATTGATGCTCTGTCGGCATTGGCTGAGATGAAACTTGTTAAGGATTACAAGTATGTGATACAAGACCTGCGAATGAGGAGCAGACAAACGATCTCAGGCGAGTTTTTCAAGGGCAAGTCATGGGTCTACGATCACAAAGGTCACTTGGGAACCTTGCGGCAGAAGGTCACATCTCCACGGTCATAGAAATCAATTATAGAAGAATCATATAGAACACGCACCTAGAAGTAACCCCTAGCAGGTCTCACATGTTCTTATTGCCGTGGAAGAGTACGTTGTCCAGTACGGTGCAGAGGACTTGGAACACTTCTTCAGCTTCTAGACTGTCTGTGTCCAAGATGAGATTGAACGGCGCGAAATCTTTTCCGAGGTCAAACCCGTAGATTCGCTTGTAGATGGCCTTGGTTTGCTTCTCTTTGTTTCTCAGCGCTTTCAAGGCTTCCCTTGCGGTTGTGCCGTCTCTTTGAGCTATCCTCTCCGCCCTTCTTTGGGCAGAAGCTTCCAGCCATATCTTGAATCCTTTTTTGATGAGCCAGGGCACGGTCCAGCTGTCTAGGACTACGTTTCCTTGGCGGGCCAGTTCCAGAAGTTTTTGGTCGACTGACTTGTCGAATTTTCCGTTTTTGCTTCTTTTTTCGAGGAAGCACATTCCTTCTTTGCTTTCCCACCAGCCGCGGTCAACGTTCTTGTAGCCTTCGTCGATGGCTAACGCCTTCAGTGCGTCTCCGCCTGAGTAGTACTTGAGCTTGTATTTTTCTGCGAGCCTCTTGGCAAGTGTACTCTTTCCGCTTCCAGCCATGCCGCAAACACATAAGACCAGAGATTCCTTGGCTTTCTTTCTTGCTGTTCCAGCCACGTTCATTGGCATGCCTCAAGGTTCCTACGCTTGGCTGATTCTGGCGGTTCGTCCCAAAATGCTTTTGAGGCACTTGTGGCATAGCTGCCCGCCATAAGGGCGACTGATTCTTCTTCTCGTTCTGTTAAGCTTATGTGCTGCCGCCGAGCTAGTGCCCGAGATTCCAGCCAATGGTTGACCGCAGAGTCGACAGTGGAAAGGAACCTTGTTTTTCGTCTTGTAAAGAGTTGTTCTGCGTCCGCCGGGCACAGTCTTGCTAACATGCTTTTCACTTCGAGTGCGTTGGTGTGGCGTAGGCATTCTAGTCACTCACCTCTATCAATCCAAAGACGTGGGAGAACATGGTTCCGAAAAAGAAGGAGCTCAGCATATACCACCATATGAGCGATGAAATGGTCCAGCCCAAAAGCGGCAACTGAATGACCGCTCCTACGCCTGGCAAATAGGCTAAGGCCTTTCCGTAGAAGAATGGACCTAGGAATTGCCAGATAATGAGTAAGGGGATGATGAATATCAGTGATACTTTCAGCTGTTGCCAAGACATTTTCGATTGAAGCTGAAGGATGTACTGTTGCTTCTTCATCAACTTTTCCACTGTCTTTTTGTCTCCCGCTTTTTGGGCTTTGCGCAGCTGTGAGTTCCATTCTGAGATTTCCTTTCTCCATGCTTTCGACTTCCCTGGGTCTGTCAAAAGCCGATTCACTAAGGAAGTCAACAATGAGATCGAGGCAGCTAGCCCAAACATGAGCAACGTCGAAAGGGGAATTTCCTGCATTGACACTTTTAGACTACTCCCAAGGCTTTAAGTATGTCCTTCGCAGCTTCTTCCTGTTTTCCCTCAGCATTAATAACTATTTTCACTGGAGCGCCGGTTGCGACGGCGCATGCTCCAGCCATAAGTCTCGAAACTAGCAGTTCTTCCTTAACCACGTTTTCAGTTGCTTCATCTCTTTTTCTAGTGGCATCTTTCATTCTTCGCGAGGATATCTCACTCGGTTGGGCTTCAACAAGCACTAGCATCTCAGGCTTCAGAAGTTGAAGAACGTGGTGGGGCAAGCCTGGCATGTATCCTGCAGGAGTCTTTATTGACATGTGGGTGTCGATGATTGTTATGCCCTCTGCTTGTTTGATTTTCTCCGCTATTGCCTCTGCCACTTCTCTCTGCAGCTCATGCTGCGAATCCAACGTGTCTTTCCGCATGGCGTCTCTTTCCATGGCTTTTCCATGCTTCTGAAGAATCCCCATCATAACTGTTCCATAGGTTATCACACTAGTTTCCACGCCTGCTTTTCTGGCAAGTTTCTCAACGCAGTTGCAGACGGTGGTTTTTCCAGTTCCCGGTATCCCAGTCACAATTACCGTCTTGCTCATAGGGGTCATTCTCCGAATATCCGTCTGAAGGCTGGATACATTTCTGCGGCTCTTTCCTGCATTAGCAACTCGTAGTACTGATAAATTATTCCGACTGAGAGCAGTATGCCCATTCCTGAACCGAAGACGCCGAAGAAATCTGAGACTCCGGCAACCATGCCCACTACTACTCCGCCCACAACGGTGACCGCAGGGATGTACCGTTTCAGCAGCAATTCCACAGCTTTCCCAGAGCGTCTGTAGCCGGGGATCTGCATGCCTGAATCAACAAGCTGCTTGGCTACCGTGGAGGGCCCTAGACCGCCAACTTCAAGCCATGTAAGTGAGAAGACCACACAAAAGGCGACTAGAATGCCTAGATAAACGAAGGCCCTTCCAGGTGCATCCATGACGTTTATGAAACTGTGAGGTGCCGTTACAAAGTATACGAGTCCTCCGACAGGATCGTATCTGGTTATTGTACCAGCCTCATTACGAACTGGTGTAAACTGGCCTAGAAGGTCAAGCCAGAAATTCTGGCCAGGACTAGGCGCGCCGCTCATACTCCAGAAAATCTGCGAGAAGAAATATACGTTGGCAAAGAGCGCGGAAGCGAAAATCACGGGCAGGTTAGACACGTACAGGAGTTTTATCGGGTAGCGGCTTCTGTATCCTCTGTAGCCAGCGTAGGACAATGGCAGTTCCACTCTCACTCCTTCCATGTAGATTATGATTAGGAAGGCTCCAACGGTTGCTATGAGGCCCAGCAAAGACGGGTTTTGCGGGCTTCTCAGCCAAAGGTTTGTCACTGGTTCGCCTACTGACAAGACTTGGGCCAGTCTTATGAAGAATCCGTAGCTTCCTGATTCGCCGACGGCAGGCGCAGGGGAAAAGCTCTGCCAGAAAATCTGTTGAGAAACGCCCGCCATGATGAACAGGCTTATTCCGCTGCCGAATCCCCAGCCTTTTTGAACAAGCTCATCCATTAGCAGGACAATTATTCCGGCGGCAATCAACTGTAAGAAGACAATTACGGCTATCGTGCCGGGCAAGCTTCCGTACATTCCACCGATGATGTAAGCTGAAGCCTGAACTCCCGTGAGAATTATGGAAAAGACCTTGCTGGCTGTGGTGAACAAGCTTCTGTCTTCTGGTCTTGACATGTCGCAGTCTATCATGGCCGAGCCGACTAACAGCTGCAGAATCAGTCCTGCAGTGACTATCGGGCCAATTCCAAGCTCCATTAGGCTGCCTCGGCTTGACGCAAAGATTATTCTGAGGGCGGCGAGTTCTCCCAACGCAGTTTTCTCTACGCCGAACAGTGGGACTTCGGACATTACCAAGAAGACGATTAATACAATAGCAGTCCAGAAGATTTTCTCGTTGAATCTAACTCTGCGTTCCGGAGCCTTAATCTCAGGAATGGCTCTTGCAACAGGTTTGAAAAGGTTTAGGAATCTACCAGCCATGGATTAACAACTACTCTCCCTGTTCCTGAGATTCCGTTAGGATTTGTCCGCTGGCCTGTTTTACTTTTTCGGCGGCAGATTTTGAGCAAGATGCAACCTTTACGATTAATGGTTTCGTGATTCTTCCAGTGCCGAGAAGTTTGGTGAAACCCAAGCTTTCCAAATCCACGAAGAGCTTGCCGTTCTCCTTCTCAACCGAGAATCTCTCGGCTAATCCGTCAAGTTTTCCAACGTTTACAACTTTCACTTTCTGTCTGAGGCTTTTCGGTGAAGTAAATCCGTGTTTCCCGAAATAGTCTGGCTCATATCTCAGCACGTAGGACCATTTGGCCTTGTGACGGCCACACTTTCGATTAGGCTTGGATCCCTGGTCTCTGTGTTGCCCTACTCTGCCGTAGCCTTGGGTTCTTGAACCGCGCTTTTTTCTGGTTTTTCTGAGTTTGTGTGGCATTCTTTAACCTGCAACCTTGTCTATGGCCTTTTCTTCAACCGCCTTCTTTAACCGTATTTCAAGCACACCATTCTTGTGTGTCATACGAATGGTGTTTGGAATCACTCTCTTAGGAAGATTTAAACTTTTATAGTATTTGCGGTCCAAAGCGTCTGCCGACAAAGTCAATCTTTGATTTTTGACGTTTGCTCTCAGGTTTTCCCTTTTGAACCCCGCGAATTCCGCGACGACAATTATCTCGGTTTCTTCTTCAAGGATGTCAATCAGGGGTTCAGGTTCCCTTGCCTTTCTTTCTCCATAAATCTTCGGAATCCTGTACGTGTGCGGGTGTGGTAATCTCTTGATCATTGTTTTCTTTGCCGAAAATGTCTGCGGTGTAATCTTGTCTTTGGCTCTGCTGAATGATCTGAAAATCCTGAATCCGCTCGAATTTCTTTTGGTTCTCCTCCACTTTGCGCTCATTTCCGCCTTCCCCTCATGTTACCATGGCATCTCAAAAATAGCTAAAGTAACTATAAAACGTATCGCAAAAAGATTTTAAGGATAAGACGCCTAAGCCATTCGTTTTATCAGATCGTTGATTTTTTCTCCGCGATATCCCAGTTCGCCGCCAGTGGCGTAACCCTTTTTTATGTTCCCCTTGAAGCCCTTACTTGGCGGGTGCAGCTTAAAAACTGGCTGCATTTTTGGCAGCTTCCGATACGCGACCTTGCAGCTGAAAACCGCTTCTGCAAGCTCTTCCAGCGACTTGTAGCCCGCTTTCCCTATGTATTCGTCTGTCAATTTCTTGTTCCCAGCAAGTCTTCCTTTCTTTGCTAGCAGCATGTTCACTGTTTCCTTGGATGCTTCTCCCCACGTGACGTAGTTTTGCGCGGTCTTTATCATTCCGACGAATGACGGGCTATTCACAATCAGCACAGCATAGTTGTTTCTTGTCAGGTGCAGCATCTGCAGTGTTTCTCTGACCTCTCTTTGGGCTCGAACGGTTCCCCGAATTCTCACAACTGCGATGCACTTCGGTTCCCTGCTTTCTTCAGTCAACTACTTCACCCAATCCGTCGGTGTTATGAGACTGTAGGTCTTCTTCAGAGCATCAAAAACCGCGTATGCAAAGGAAGGAACAGTTCTTGTCGAACCGTAACTTCTCGTCCAGCAATCTTTTATGCCGGCAAGGCTGAGAATGACTTTTGAAACTTCACTTGAGACAAGGCCTAAACCTCTTGGCCCAGGAATGATGACTATTTTTGCGCCGCCAGTTTTTCCCTCGATCTGGAACGGTATCGAGTGGGGTTTCCCGCAGCCGCATTCCCAACTTCCGCACCCACGCCTCACTGGGACAATTTTTAGTCGAGCGTCTGCTGCTGCTTTTTCAATGGCGTTCCGCACTTGTCTTGCTTTTCCAGAGCCTAAGCCTATGAAGCCGTCTCTGTTTCCGACGGCGACTATTGCCTTGAAGCTTGATTTTTCTCCTGCGTCTGTTTGCTTTTGAACGAGGTTTACGTTTATGACTTCTTCCTGCAGGTCGGGGAGCAACGAGTCCATGATTTGCGGTTCCTTTACTTGCAGACCGCCCATGAAGACTTCTTCGATGGATGTGACTCTTCCCTCTTGAATCATTTTTCCGAGGCGTGTCTTCGGAACCCACTGTTCCAGATTTTGTGAGGGTTCTCTTCTCCTGCCTCTTCTATTGTCTCTCCGTCTCACTTTTTCTTACCTCCGCCTTTGAAAGCGGCAACTATGTCTGTTTTGACCTTCGCGAAATGTTTGGGAAGCGTCTCTGGTGGAAGTTTCTGCTTCAAGTAAATTGAAAACTTGGATTTGTATTCCTCAGGGTTGGAAGCTAGACCTTGCGCGTACTGAGCAATGTGTTCGCCTTCTATTCTTTTTTCATCCGGCAGTTTCTCTTCACTGTATGGTACGTCGAGCCCAGCGTCCAGAACTCCTTTCAGCGCAGCGAAGGCTTTTGCGCCTTTGGAAGGTCGGCGTAAACCTATGTCCAGGATGGCTCCTTCTATGCCTTGTGCCTTGGCCTTTTGCCCGCAAAGAAACCCAGTTAAGTAGGCTGCTGGAAGATTTCCGCAGGGGGCTTTCCACCCATAGTTTTTGGCTAGTTCTTTGCTGTGAGCTGACACTAGAACTTCGTCCGCGTGCGGTTTAGCGACGATGATTTGAGCGGTCACGTTGTTGATGCTGCTTCTGACCGTCAGTCTGGGCTTGCCGGAAACGATGAATGCTCTTCTCGTTCTGTAGTCTGTCTTTCCCTGTCTGCGTCGGCGGAATGGAACGCAATACCGTGAGCCTTTTGCCATTAATGTTTCCTCCATAGGTCATGTGACTTCGCGTAGCGCTCTAGTTCTGCTACCGTTGCGAATCTGCCGCTGCTTGCCATTGTGTACAGTTTTCGATACGTGTTTTCTGAGACTATCTTTTTGGCTTTCAGACCTCGAAGCCTTTTCCTTAAAGCTCGAATCTTACTCATCCACCTGTCTTTTCTGGAGATTTTCGCGTAGGCTGCTCCAGTTTTGCTGCCAGGCCCGCTTCTTCGACCTTTCTTTTTCTTCTCATGCAGAATTCGTGCCCTTCCGCGGCTTACACCCACTTCTGGCAGCGGTTTAATTACACCTTCATGGATCAGTTTTCTGACTTCCTCTCGAGTCATAGCCAATTCTACGTCGTCACCCTTTTCAGGGTCCATCCAAACGCGGTTCTGCCCGACTTTCAATATTTGCGCCGCCAGGCGTCGTTGACTCGTGAGGTGGGTCATTGTTCTTCTTTACTCCTTTTACGTTTCCTGGGTTTCTTCTCTTTCTTGGGCTTTTCCACTTCTATTTCTTCCTCAGCTTCTTCCTGTTTCTCAGGTTCCCTTTCTTCTTTCTTGATTTCCTCTTCCTTTTCCTTCTTCTCTTCAACTTTTTCCTTGACTTCTTTGACGTTAAGAATCGTCAATTTTCTTCTTCTTGCTTCGGTAATGATTTTTGTTCTTTTTCTCTTGCCGACTGTATGTGCGATTCTTATGGCTTGGGTTTTCGGATCAATCTCCTTAAGCTCTTCAGCGTTATGGACTAGAACTTCCCTGTAGCCCGACGGATGGAGACCTCTTGCAACTTTAGGTCCCCTGTATCCAGCTCTGACCAGCGGCGGCCATCCTAAGACGCTTTTCCGCACCTTGTTGTCTAAGCCTCGTGGCCTGCGCCAGTTTTCCTTCAGTCGCGTGTACCTCCAGCTTTCAGGTCTGGCGAATTCAGGTTTCTTCCTCTTCGCGCGCTTCCTCAGTTTCAAGGCCTTTGCCGCTTGGAACGTTTCTTTCTCCGTCAACCTTCCATCCCCTCGACTTTTTCGTACACAAATATGCCGTCTAGGAACACGCGCGGGTCTTTCTTCTTCACTTTTGTGGCTTGTTCAATGTTTGCTGCCGTTTGGCTTACGCTTTCAAGGTCAACGCCTTGGACAATAATGTCTTCGCTTTGGATTTTGACTTGAGTGTCGCCTACTATTCTGGCTTTTCTCGGGTTGCGCTCCCCTGTGAAATTCTCGATTGAGACCGTTTTTTCCTTGGTCTTGACCGTGATTGGGAAATGCGAGAAGACTATTTTGAGCTTGTACGTGTATCCCTTTCTGACTCCTTGAATCATGTTTCGAATGTGAGAATGAATGGTGCCCACGAGAGAAGCTTCCTTTTTCCGTGGCCACTCAGCCCAGACGCGAATGTTCTTGTCGTGCAGCTCAATCGACACGGGCGCGATCGAGAAGTTACGGGTCAATGTTCCCTTCGGACCCTTAACGGTGACCTTCTTTCCGTCTAGACTTACCTCTACTTCATCTGGGATCTGAATGTCTCTTGAAATCTCCACGGCTCGCATTTGACGGCACCTTTCTAGTAAATGAAAGCTAGCAGCTTTCCTCCCATGCCTTTCTCCCTCGCTTCCTTGTGCGACAACGCTCCTTGCGAGGTTGAAATGACTATAAGACCTACCTCTCTTGACGGGAGAAATCTCTTTTCCCATTCCTCAAATCCGTCTACTTTCACGGAGAATCGAGGTCTGATGGCGCCGCACTTGTTTATTCTGCCCAAGAGCTGAACCTTGAACTTTCCAGAGCGACCGTCGTCTATGAACTCGAATTCTCCGATGTAGCCGTTCAACTGCATTATCCTCAGGACGCGGCCGAGTAGTTTAGAGGCTGGGCTGATTATGCATTCGCGCTTGTTGCGCATCTCGTTGTTTACGATTGTTGTCAAGCCGTTTGCAAGTGTGTCCATCATTTTTTCCTCGTTACTCATATTTCTTGAATCCAAGCTTCGTGGCTACTTCCCTAAAACAATGCCGACATAAATATAAATTGTAACGTCTGATGACAGGTCCGTAAGATCCGCATCTGCTGCATGGTCTTACGCCCTTGCCGTGTTTTCTTTCTTTTCTAGGTTTCTGCTTGCCCATACATGCATGTCTCCGAGTTAGGCGATTTCAACTCCTAAAGTGTCTTTGACAAACGTGATGGCTTCTTCTGGCGTCAAGAGGTGTTTTGAACCGATTTTCGATTTTCTTCTCCTTCTGTCCTTGACGCGGTATCCAGCGCGGTTCATCGCCACGCAGATGTCCATGCCGAAGATGCCGATTTCGGGGTCATACTTGACGCCTGGCAGTTCTATGTGCTCCTTTATGCCGAAGGCGAAGTTGCCGTGCTTGTCAAAGCATCCTCTGGAAAGCTTGTTATCAACTACAGGAAGCACTTTCTTCAGGAATTCAACTGCCTGCTGCTTCCTAAGGGTTACAATACACGCTATTGGTTCGCCCTGTCTGATTCCAAAGTCTCTAATGGTTGACTTGGCCTTTCTCTTGCTTGGAGTCTGATTTGTGAGTTCCTTCAAAACCTTGGTTGCCTTCTCCAACGGTTCACCAGACTTCCCAACGCTGATGTTGACGACAACTTTGCCAATTTTGGGCTTGAGCATAGGGTGCTCTTGCCATGCCTTGCGCATTTCTTCGTCAGACAACTTGGTTGGCCTCCGTCATGGGCATAATCGGCTGTTTCTCGCCCACCGCAAACACGAAGTCCAAAATTGTCTGGTAACGGTTGCCTTTCTCGTCCTCGATGGTCACCAGAGCGTTCCTTCGCTTCTTTCCCTCTGCTTTCTCAATTTCGACTATTTTGCCTCTTTTTCCGATGTTCTTTCCGCCGCTGATTACTGCGAAGTCCTTTTCTTTCATCTTTATGTGTTCGAGGCATTGCTTGTCTGGCAGACTCACTTTCAGAGTGTCGAGGGTCTTGTAGACGTCTTCTTGCGGTTTTTTCATGTCAGCAATCTTGATCAGCATGTTTGAACCGTCGTGGAGGTTGAGTTGGACTTGTCCGTTGTCAACGACCTTTTTGTCCTCTATTCTGCAGAGCTTGAATTTCGACTCTTCACTGCTTATCGGCTGAAGAACTAGACCCTTGTAAGAGGGCAACACGCAGAAGTGTTTATCAGCGTCCGGTATGGAGATAACGTCCATCAACCCTACTGGAAAGTCGTCTCTCCGCACGATTTTTCCATCAACATAGACTTTTCCGTTCGAAACTATCGTCTTGGCCTCTCTCCTCGTCTTGGCGAATCTCAGAACATCACGAAGGACCACGGCCAATGGCAGGCAGTTTTCGGTGGAATGTGGTCCTGGAGAGGGCTTCACAACCCATGTGAATTCCTTCCTGTGGATGGGCCAGAATCTTGGCGCAGGTTTCCGCTTCAGTCCAGTGGATGCTCCTTTTCTACCCAACCTATGCTCCTCCTTCAGTTTTCTTTGCGGTCTTGCGCTTGGCTCTTGGTTTCTTGGCCTTTAGTGTCTCCTCAGGTTTAGTCTTTTCTTCAACTGGCTTTTCGGTGACTTTTCTTTTTCTTCTCGGTTTCTTTTCCACAACTGCTTTTTCTTCAACAACCTTTTCCTTGATCTCTACAACTTCCGCAGGCTTTCTTGCCGGTTTCTCTGCGGCTTCTTCCACTTTCTTGTGCAGTTTCTTCTTCCTTTCCAAGACTTTTTTCCGCCATTTGTCGTCAAGATTCAGGTGTGTAATGACGACTTTAGAAGGATGTATGGGGGCGAAGACTGTGGTTCCGTCAACTTTTTCTCGTGTGAGGCCTTCAACGTAGATTCTGAATTTTTTCGTGTCTACACGGGTGATTTTTCCCTCGAATCCCTTGTGGTCGCCGCGCATGATGCGGACGGTGTCGCCGCTTCTGACCGGGAACGTTTTAGCGCCGTGTGTGGCTCTCAGTTCCGCTGAAAGGGAGGCTGCAAACAGTTTGTGGCGTATGTGGGCTGGTGCCTGAAAAAGCATTTTTCTTTGTTTTGCTGGTTTGGTTACTGGTCTTGCGGTTCGCATGTTCATCGTCCCTCTACACTATTATGCTGGAGGCGCTTGCTATTCTCGGCCATCTTTCAGCAGCTTCTTTTGCCACTGGTCCGCGTATTTGTGAGCCTTTCATCTCTCCTTCTGGCGTTATTACTACTGCAGCGTTGTCTT
>Ga0315280_10006351_pt1 | contig 16361 bp, 14 predicted proteins | sample YL17G06_40_MG_FD_203697 | JGI IMG/M metagenome (GOLD analysis project Ga0315280, IMG submission 203697) | Sediment microbial communities from Yellowstone Lake, YNP, Wyoming, USA - YL17G06_40 | ecosystem: Environmental > Aquatic > Freshwater > Lake > Sediment | place: USA: Wyoming | collected...
CGATTCCGCTCAAGAACGGTCGGTCAAATTCATAGTTGCAACCAAAAATGGTCTGTCGGCGGGCAGGTTTGCGATATGAAATAAGAAGGCAAATATGATAACAATTTTATATTATGATAACGGTCTGTAACCTACCCGTTTCTAAGTCCAATAATAGCAAACAAAGAAATCCTTGTCAATGAAATTTTCGTCAAATTTCAGAAGTTTCTTGAAAAAATTCTTTGTTCGCTTAGTATCTTTATTTTATGCTCGGAATCGCAGATATGGCCGCCCAAAAGAGTCTCGAAAACATAAAAAGCCTGCTGGCAAGGCATCGCCAGAGCCATCTTCTGGCGTTCTGGAACCAGCTAAATCAAACCCAAAAGCAGGATTTGCTCAGCCAAATAGAGGCCCTGGATTTCTCGCAAATAGATGATTGGGTGGCGAATTTGGTCAAAAAAACGCCCTCTGCTTTTAGCCAGGCCGATTTTGTCCCGGCGCCGATTTACAGCGCCCGTCCTGCCGACGAATTGCAGAAACACAAGTACAGCCAGGCCATAGAACTGGGCAAAAAGCTGATTTCAGCCGGCAAGGTCGCCGCCCTGGTCGTGGCGGGCGGGCAGGGAACCAGACTGGGCTTCGATGGGCCAAAAGGCGACCTGGCTATCAGCCCTATCAAGAATAAGACCCTGTTTCGGCTGTTTGCCGAGTACATCGCCGCCGCCTCGAAGGAATACCGGACCGTCTTGCCCTGGTATATTATGGCCAGCCCTTTGAACTACCGCCAGACCATCGAGATTTTCCGCGTCAACGATTACTACGGCCTGGACCAAAACAACGTCTTTGTCTTTGAGCAGGGCACGCTGCCCAACTTCAGTTTCGACGGCAGGATTCTGCTGGCTGACAAATCCAGCATCGCCTGCTCGCCGGATGGCCACGGCGGCAGCTTCAAGGCGCTTCGCCGAAGCGGTGCCCTGCAAGATATGAAGAAGCGCGGCATAGAATTCATAAGCTATTTCCAGGTCGACAATCCGCTGGTCAATATCTGTGATCCGCTTTTTATCGGTCTGCACGCACTCGATAAGGCCGAGATGTCCTCAAAGGTACTTGCCAAGGCCTACCCCAAAGAAAAGCTCGGCAATTGCTGCCTGGTCGACGGCAAGCTAATAGTCATCGAGTACAGCGATATGCCCGATGAATTGGCCGAGAAGCGAAGGCCGGACGGCTCGCTGGTCTTTGAAATGGGCAGCATCGCCATCCACATTATCAGTCGCGGCTTCATCGAAAAGTTGGATCTTCAGGCTTATCCGCTGCCTTTGCACCGGGCCATCAAGCAGATTCCGCACATAGACGACAGCGGAAACCTTGTCGAGCCTGCTAAGTCTGACGGCATCAAACTGGAGAGTTTTGTCTTTGATGCTGTGCCGCTGGCCTCGAAGTCGATGATCCTGGAGACCCTAAGAGAGCAGGAATTCGCTCCCATAAAAAACGCCGCTGGCGTGGATAGTCCTGAAACCGCAAACCAGCTAATGGTTGGCCGGGCTGCTGATTGGCTCGAATCCGCCGGCGTCACTATCCCCCGAAAGCCGGACGGCTCTGTCGATTGCCTTATTGAAATTGCCCCCAGCTTCGCCCTTGACAAAGACGAGATGAAGACAAAACGCCATCAGATACCCCAAATAAAGCCGAAAGACAGAATCTACCTTGGGGATCAGGTGTCAGTGGTCAGGGCTCAGCAGTCATAATAATTCCCGATCCCTGGAACCCGAAACCTGAACCCTGCTATTTTGTATAGAATTTGTGCACGGTTAGCGAGGTGTATTTTTCGCCCGGCTTGAGAACAACAGACGGAAAGTTCGGCTTGTTCGGCGAATCAGGAAAGTGCTGCGTCTCCAGGCAGAATCCGTAGTGCTTTTTGTAGGCCTTGCCGGCTTTGCCGATTACATCCATAAAGTTTGCGGTATAGAGTTGCACGCCCGGCTCAGTAGTGTGAACCTCCATCACCCGCCCACTGGTCGGCTCGTAGACTCTTGCGCACAGAGCCAACTTGCCGCCCCCGCTATTGAGCACGTAGTTATGGTCGTAGCCGCTGCCGACCTGGCCAATCCGGGCGCCGATGGTCGTCGGCTTAGTGAAATCCAGCGGCGAATCCCTCACGCTGCGGATTTCGCCCGTCGGTATCAGGCCTTCGCCGAACACCGTGTACCGGTCGGCGTTGAGCATAAGCTCATGGCCCAGGACGTCGCCGCTTCCCTGCCCGGCAAGATTCCAATAACTGTGATTGGTCAAGTTGACGATGGTTGTCTTATCGGTCTCGGCCTGGTAACTTATTTTTAGCTCATTATCATTTGTGAGGGTATAGGTAAGCGTACACGCCAGATTGCCAGGATACCCTTCTTCGCCATCTTTACTGAGATAACTCAATCGAACAAATGCCTCATCGCTCTGTGCCTCTGTGCCTTTGTCCCTTTGTGCCTTTATCTCCTCCAGTTTCCACACGACTTTGTCGAATCCCTTTTTGCCGCCGTGGATGTGGTTCGGGCCGTTGTTGGCCGCCAGCTTGTACTCGATGCCGTCGAGCACAAACTTTGCCCCGCCGATGCGGTTTGCGTATCTGCCGACCGTTGCTCCGAAGAATGAGCCTCTTTTGACGTACTGTTCGAGGTTATCATAGCCCAACGTGAGGTCGGCGAGATTCCCCTGTCGGTCCGGCGTCTCCATCGAAACCAGTATCGCACCGTAGTTAGTGATCTTAGCTCTTAGCCCATTGCGATTGGTCAGGGTGTACAGATCGACCGCCTGTCCATCGGGCGTTCTGCCGAAGGGTTCTGTTTTTATGCCCATTGCGTTTATCTCCGTACAGACAGTTATAGATATTGCCGTGGCCAGCCAAAGAAAACCGGCATTAAGTCTTTTGCTCATACGGTTCTCCATAAATAAACGGTGTAAGTACGTAAGATTTTCGCACAAAAGCGCTGATAGCGCCGGAGGAAAATCGAAAAAATGAAAATTTTTTTTATTCCTTATCCAGCAAGAACTTAGCTCAAAATCGCTTCCGCGAAAAACCATTTTTTTCGCATGAAATGCGCATACCCGTCCAATTATGGAGGAGTTCGTTTTTTGTGTAACTAACAAATAGGCTGCGACAGATGGATTCGACCTGGCGATTTTACAAGCTGCCCAAGAATGTTGCTGAGCGGACGGACCTGCCGGCGTCGGCTAAGATAGTCCTTGCCGTTCTGATTGACCGCATCGGCCAAAATGATGACTGTTGGCCGGGACTTTTACGCCTGGCTAAAGATTCAGGCATGGCAAAAACATCTGTTATTCGGGCTATTCGCTGTTTAGAGGCCAAGAAAATTATCCAGATTAACAGACGCGAACAGGGTCAATCTAACCATTATCGCATTTCAACGTGGTATCAAAACGATACTACCTGGTATCAAAATGATACCAGCGGTAGTAGCGAAACGATACCAGAAGTGGTAGCGAAACGCTACCCTAACCAGAAAGACCCATTGAATAAGACCCATATATATAATTGTCCAAATCCTGAATCGGTCAGACTTGCCCAGTTGCTTTTGGATTTGATTGTGCAGCGAAAGGCTGATTTCAAGAAGCCCAACCTTCAGAATTGGGCAAGGCATATCGAGCGGATGATTCAGATGGACAATCGCAAGCCGGCACAAATCGAGGCGGTAATCCGCTGGTGCCAGGCAGATGCGTTTGAGCAGGTCAACATTTTGAGCACCGAGAAGTTGAGGATTCGATTTGATCAGCTTGAGATGAAAATGGCAGGCCATTATGGCAAACAGCAGCCAAGATATAATCGGGACTTTGCCAGCCAGCAAAGTTCTATCGGCACAGTCATCGAGATGTGAGGCGTGCGGCAAGCGGCGGGCATATAAAGACCGGAAATGGTGCAAGCCGTGTATTCTCACGTGGCAGCGCAGTGCCGAGCGAGCCGGCCACCGGTACAGCGGTATGATTGCCGATCCGTGCCCGTGCCTTGACGGGGTAATTCCGCCGCACTACGCAAAAGCGGAACTGTCTGACCTGCCTAAAAGTCTGGTGGAAACGTTTTTGGCTCTACCCGATGACAAGGGACTTTATTTGTGGGGCGACCCTGGACGCGGGAAGACTCATGCCTGCTGTGCCTTTGTCAGACATCTCTGGACGCAAGGCTGGGACGTGGCTCGCGTCAGCTATGAAATGCTGGCTTTGCGGATACGGGATAGTTATACGCCTGGCTCGAAAACAAGCGAACTTGCCGTCATAACGCCGCTATTGAGCATTGGCAAATTGGTAGTAGAAGACGTAGGTACGACCGTATCAGTAGGTCAGCAGGAGTCGGAGTTCAGCTTGCGGACATTTTTGCTGATTCTCGACCAGCGGCTTGAGCATTGCCTTGCCACCTTCGTGACGACCAACAAGTCAGTTGAGGAATTGGGCAAGACCTTCGACCAGCGGATCGCCAGCCGGCTATTGGAGGCCTGCCACGTTGTAAAGCTCTCCGGCGCAGATAAAAGGAAATAGTTGCAGAGGCACAAAGGCACAGAGGCACAAAGTGGCAGTAGCCCGAAGTCAGGAGTCAGAATTCTGACTTCTGAATTCCGTCTTGTGTCTTCTGTTACCTGTTGCAGGACGGGCTGATTTGCTTTAAGCTAAAATAAAAGGCACAAAGGCGCAAAGTTAAAAAGAAAAAAGTGGCACAAAGGAGCGGATATATGAAACCAATCCGAGAATCAGGAGCCAGGGGTCGGGGGTCAGCGGTCGGAGCACCGTTAGCGATCTGTCTTTGTTTGCTCATAAGCTCGGCGATGGCCGGACAATGGAAGCCGGCGGAAGGGCGGCTGATGACGCGATGGGCAAAGGATGTCTCGCCGGACAATGTGCACGCGGAATATCCTCGTCCGCAAATGGTTCGTCGGGATTGGGCCAGCCTCAACGGGCTTTGGCAGTACGCGATTGAGGCAAAGGATGTGGAGTGTCCCGACAGCTTTGACGGGCAGATTCTTGTGCCGTTTCCGGTTGAGTCGGCTCTATCGGGCGTGGGTAAGCCCGTCGGGCCGGAAAACCGCCTGTGGTATCGGCGAACGTTTGAAATTCCCGCCGAGTGGAAGGGCAAGCGCGTACTGCTGCATTTCGGCGCGGTGGACTGGGAGGCCACCGTGTGGGTCAACGGCGAAGAACTCGGCACTCATCGCGGCGGATACGACCCATTTAGCTTCGATATTACGGGCGCCCTGAAAGAATCGGGCGAACAAGACATCGCCATCCGTGTCTGGGACCCGACAGATGCAGGCTCTCAGCCGAGAGGAAAGCAGGTCCGCAAACCTAACGGAATCTGGTACACCGCAGTCACCGGCATCTGGCAAACGGTTTGGCTTGAGCCCGTGCCAGAGAGCTACATTTCATCCATTTTCATAGAAACCGATCTTGACAGGGAACTTGTGATCGTCAGAACCCAGTTTTCAGGAAGCCCGGTGTCTGAACACGACCTTCAGCTTTATGGCACTGTCACCGACAGTGAGGATCGGAAGCTTCTAGAGGCTGTGCGAGCTCCGACAGGCAGCACTCTTCTGCCATTCAAGGTGCCACCAAATGCAAAACTCTGGTCACCCGAACGACCTTTCCTCTACGGCTTGAGGCTCTCCCTCGTAGGGGGAGATAACCAGATTGTTGACCAAGTTACCAGCTATTTCGGCATGCGCAAGATTTCGCTGGGCAAGGACGAGGCCGGCGTTACGCGGTTGCTGCTGAACAATAAGCCGGTGTTTCAGTATGGGCCTCTTGATCAGGGCTTCTGGCCGGATGGGATTTACGCCGCCCCGACAGACGAGGCGCTGCGATATGACATCGAGGTGCTAAAAAAGCTCGGCTGTAATATGATGCGTAAGCACGTCAAGATTGAGCCGGCTCGTTTTTACTATTGGTGCGACAAGCTCGGCCTGCTGGTCTGGCAGGATATGCCCAGCGGAAACAATAGGTCCGACGCGGATAAGAAGCAGTTTGAACTGGAGCTGACACGATTGCTCGAGAGCCACTTCAACAGCCCATCTATCGTGATGTGGGTGCCGTTTAACGAGGGATGGGGACAGTATGATACGCCGCGAATTGTGGAGCTGATTAGAAAGCTCGACCCGACGCGATTGGTGGATAACGCCAGCGGCTGGAAGGACGAGGGCGTAGGCGATGTGCAGGATATTCACAGTTATCCCGGCCCTGCTGCGCCGCCGGTCGAGGAAAAACGGGCAGCGGTTCTGGGCGAGTTTGGCGGCCTGGGCCTGCCGATTAAAGGCCATACCTGGCAGGATGAGAAAAACTGGGGCTACCGCACTTACAGCACCCGCGAAGAATTGACCGACGCGTATGTTGCCCTTCTGGGGAGCCTGCGTCTACTGATTGCCGCTGGCCTATCCGCTGCGGTTTATACTCAGACGACCGATGTCGAGATTGAGGTCAACGGCCTGATGACCTACGACCGGTCGATGATTAAGATGGACGCCGATCGTGCCGCTGCTGCCGCTCGGCGATTGTTTTTACCGCCGCCAGTCATAAAAACGGTTGTACCCGCGTCACGGGAGCAAGGACAAGCGTGGCGATATACGGTAAGTGAGCCGGCGACCGGTTGGCAGCAAAGCGATTTTGATGACTCAGCCTGGCAAAAAGGTTCGGGCGGCTTCGGCACAAAAGGCACGCCCGGCTCAGTCATCCGCACCGAGTGGAAGACGCCCGACATCTGGCTTCGGCGTGAGTTTGTTATGGAAACCGATAAGTTAGAGCAGTTATATCTTGATATCCACCACGATGAGGATGCCCTGGTGTATCTTAACGGCGTGCCGGCAGCGAAGCTTCAGGGTTACACTGCCAGCTATGTTCAGGCGCCCATTAGCCAGGAGGCCAGAAAATCCTTGAAGGTTGGCAAGAATTGCTTAGCTGTGCACTGTCGCCAGACCGCCGGCGGCCAGTATATTGACGTCGGAATAGTGGATGTGGTAGAACAACCCACCAAGTAGACATGGTTGTCGGGAGGTGATTTATGGCAGAGAATGTTTTGTATTATGGAGATAACCTCGACATTCTTCGCCGGTATATCAAGGATGAGAGTGTTGATCTAATTTACCTTGACCCTCCTTTCAAGAGCGAGCAGGACTATAACGTTCTCTTTGCCGAGCACAATGGCAGTCGGGCCGCGGCTCAGATAAGAGCATTTGAAGACACCTGGCGTTGGGACCAGTCAGCCGCGAGAGCATACCAAGAGATTGTGGAAACGGGGCCGCCGCGTGTTTCGCAGGTGATGCAGGGCTTTCACACATTCCTGAACGGCACCGACATGATGGCCTATCTAGCGATGATGGCACCGAGGCTTGTTGAACTTCGCCGCGTGTTGAAATCAGCCGGCACGATTTATCTGCATTGCGACCCAACCGCAAGCCATTACTTGAAGATGCTTATGGACGCCGTTTTTGTACCGGTTAATTTCAGAAACGAGATTATCTGGAAAAGAACAAGCGCCCACTCAGGCGCAAAACGCTGGGGTCCCGTTCACGACAACATTCTCATGTACAGCAAGACAGATAGCTATTGTTGGAACTTGATTTACCAGAAGTATTCAGCGGATTACCTCGAACAATTCTACAGGTTCGCTGACGAGAGCGGGCGGTACCGTATTGGAGACCTTACAGGTGCCGGTGTTAGAACCGGCGATTCGGGCCAGCCCTGGCGAGGCATTGACCCGACCGAATCAGGCAGGCACTGGGCCGTCCCCAACAAGATAGTCCAGAAGTTACTTGGCAAGAAAGATGTCGCCCAATTATCTGTTCAGCAAAAGCTTGATATTCTCGATGCTAATGGGTTAATCTACTGGCCACCGAAAGGGAAAATACCACAACTTAAACGTTATCTTGATGAGGAGGTAGGTGTAGCAGCGGTAGATGTTATTACAGACATTAAGCCGATAGGGTCACATGCGGCTGAGCGGCTGGGCTATCCTACGCAGAAGCCCGAAGCACTGCTCGATCGCATCATTAGAGCCAGCAGCAACGAAGGCGACTTAGTGCTCGACCCATTTTGTGGGTGTGGGACAGCGGTGGTCGTTGCTCATAGGCTTAACCGCCGATGGATCGGGATCGACATAACGCATTTAGCCGTTGCGCTGATGAAGCACCGACTGAAGGATGCCTTCGGCAGCGAGGTCAAATATCGAGTTATCGGAGAGCCGGTTTCTTTGCCCGATGCCAGGACGTTGGCAGAGCAAAACCGCTATCAATTTCAATGGTGGGCGTTGGGCTTGGTGGGGGCAAGGCCGGTCGAGCAAAAAAAAGGAGCGGACAAAGGAATTGACGGTCGCCTTTATTTTCACGACGAGGCCGACACCGAGAAAACAAAGACAAAGCAGATCGTCATCTCGGTCAAGTCCGGCAAAGTGGGCGTAAAAGACATACGTGACCTGCGTGGTGTGCTCGAGCGGGAAAAGGCGCAGATAGCCGTATTGATTTCTATGGAAGAACCAACGAAACAAATGTGTGCTGAAGCTGTTGGTGCCGGATTTTATCAGTCTCCCTGGGGCAAACACCAGGTGATGCAGATTTTGACAATTGAGGACTTACTGAAGGGCAAAAAGATAGATTATCCTGATGTTCCTGGAGTGAATGTCACCTTTAAAAAAGCTCCGAAAGCCAAAAATAATAAGGTTGTGCATCCCGAATTTGATTATCTTGAAGAGTAGATTGAGGATACATAAATGGCACTATTATTAGGATATGATGTGGGAAGCTCGTCAATAAAGGCGACCCTGATGGAAGCTGAAACCGGCAAGGTTCTGGCGACGGCATCGTCGCCTGAAAAAGAGCTGGAAATTATCGCCAAGAAGATCGGCTGGGCAGAGCAAGAGCCGCAAAGCTGGTGGCAGCACGTCAAAAAAGCCACAGAAAAGATAGCGGATAGCGTACAGCGTACAGCGGATAGAAAACTAAACGCTAAACGCTATACGCTGAAGGAGGTGCACGCCATCGGCATCTCTTACCAGATGCACGGCTTGGTGGCGGTCGATAAAAACCAAAAGGTGCTGCGGCCTTCGATTATCTGGTGCGACAGCCGAGCCGTGCAAATCGGCGAAAAAGCGGCAGAAAATATCGGAAAAGAAAAGTGCCTGAAAAGGCTGTTCAATCTGCCGGGCAACTTCACCGCCTCGAAATTAGCGTGGGTCAAGGAGAACGAGCCGCAGATTTTCTCAAAGATTCATAAGATAATGCTGCCGGGCGATTACATCGCAATGCGAATGACGGGCCAGATGAAAACCACGCCCTCCGGACTATCCGAAGGCATAATGTGGGATTTTGAAAAGGACAGCCTGGCGGAATTTGTGCTTGAAAACTACGGCATCTCTACCGATTTTGTCGCCGATATTGTCCCCACATTTTCCGTGCAGGGCGAGCTTACCGCCGAGGCCGCAAAAGAGTTGGGACTGGCAACGGGCACAAAGGTCAGCTATCGGGCAGGCGACCAGCCGAACAACGCCCTGTCGCTGAACGTTTTGAAGCCTGGCGAGATTGCCATAACAGCCGGCACATCCGGCGTCGTGTACGGAGTCAGCGATAAAAAGACTTACGACCAAAAATCCAGGGTCAATATCTTCGTGCACGTCAATCATTCAAAAAAATCGCCGAGGTACGGTGTGCTGCTTTGTCTGAACGGCACAGGAATCCTCAACAGTTGGCTCAAGCACAATTTCGTAGCGGGCGAAGGGCTCGACTATGAGCAGATGAACGCCCTGGCGGCGGAAGTTCCGGTCGGCTGCGACGGCCTGGTCATACTTCCTTATGGCAACGGGGCGGAAAGGACTCTGGAAAATAGAAACATCGGGGCAGCGGTGCACGGCTGGAATTTCAACATCCACAAAAGGGCGCATTTTTTAAGGGCCGCCCAGGAAGGAATTGTCTTTGCCCTGAACTACGGCCTGGGCATAATGCGCGATATGGGCATAAAACTTACAACAGTGCGGGCCGGCAACGCCAATATGTTTTTAAGCCCGCTATTTGCCGAGGCCTTTGCCACGGTGACGCAGGCGACGGTGGAGCTATACAACACTGATGGCTCGCAGGGCGCCGCCCGAGGAGCGGGCATAGGCACAGGCATCTACAAAGGACCGCAGGACGCCTTTGTGGGTTTGCAGCCGGTCAAGACAATCGAACCAAACAAAAAGTTGGCTCAAGCATATCAAGATGCGTATCGGAAATGGGTAGCTGTTCTGAGCAAACTATTGTGAATGAGCAGAATACCCGTTTAGGAAACAACCAAGGGCAACAGCAGTTAAATGAAGCGTGAAGAACTTAAGGAGCTTCATTACATAACGCCGATATGCAATGTCCGTTCCATAATGACGTTGGGACTTCTTTCACATAGGCGAGCAGAAGCGGTTGGACACTGCTCAATTGCAATGGAGGAAATTCAGACGCGCCGGGATAAAAAGACAGTCCCTGGCGGCTTGGCATTGCACGAGTATGTCAATCTCTACATCAATGCGAGGAACAAAATGCTTTTCAAGATCAAGGATAAGCACGCTGATTTGTGTGTACTTGGTATTGATCCAGGTTTGCTTGACCTGCCCGGTGTCATAGTTGCTGATCGAAACGCATCGAGTGATTATGTCCGTTTTGAGCCGGCACCAAACGGTCTTCAGTACATTGATGAAAGATTAGTTTATGCGCATTATTGGACACATCCTGATAACCCCATAGAGGAGTTTCGGCACGGCTCCATAATGTGCGCCGAAGTTTTAGTTCCGCATCGAGTGAACCCGTGCTATATTATGAGTGCCTATGTTTCGTGCTCTGAGGCAAGGTCAGCCATAGTGAAAACAGGTGTAAACATAGCGGCTGCAATAAATTCATGGCTCTTCTTCAGATAGGATAAGTTGAAATGATTACGAAGGTCAGAAAAGGGAATATACTTGATTCTGAAGCACAGACTCTCGTAAATACGGTGAATTGCGTGGGAGTAATGGGCAAAGGTATCGCTCTCGAATTTAAGAAGCGTTATCCGGAAATGTTCAAAGATTATGTGAATCGATGCCAGCGCAAGGATGTAAGGCTTGGGAAGCCATACTTGTATAAAATCTCTGGCTCTGCCCTGGGTTATTAACTTCCCGACAAAGGAGCATTGGCGATCTACGTCTGCCATCGAAGATATTATAAAAGGTTTGGAATACATCGTTCGGCATTACAAAGAGTGGGGCGTGAAGTCGTTAGCGGTACCTCCGCTCGGATGTGGGCAAGGGAAACTTGATTGGGAGACCGTTGGCCCAGTCTTGTATCGTTACCTAGGTCAGCTTGACATTCCTATCGAGCTTTATGCTCCTTATGATACGCCGCAAGAAAAGATGGATATGGACTTCCTGGTTAGTCGAGCCAAAGAAGGGGTCTGCTTGGAAAACAAGCCGGACGCGAGACCTTTGAAAGCTGCTTGGATTGCATTAGTGGAAGTCCTCAGACGTGTAGAACAAGAACCTTACCATTGGGCTATTGGACGGACGATTTTCCAGAAAATCGCATATGTTGCAACACAGGAGGGAATTCCGACCGGTCTGCACTATAAAAGGGGAAGTTACGGCCCTTTTTCTGCGGAGATTAAGCAGCTTATTACCAATCTCGCTAACGCGGGTTTGATCCGGGAGGAACGTCTGGGACGTATGTTCTGCGTAAAAGTAGGGCCTGCCTTCGAAGATTATCGCACAAAACATTCAGGTGAGATTCGGCAGTGGGAAAGCACGATCACAAAGGTTGCCGATTTGTTTATGCGAATGCACACTCAGCGTTCTGAAATTGTAGCCACCGTTCTGTTTGCAGCGAGAGCTCTGAGTGATGAAGTGAGAGGCAAACCGAGAGAATCTGAAGTGTTACAACATGTAATGAAATGGAAACAACGCCGTCGTCCGCCATTAGATGAGGGTGAGGTAGCATACACTATACGGAGCTTGGGAGCTCTGGGTTGGTTAGATGTGAAACCAAGCCCGGATTTGCCGATACCAGAACTTGTCGATGTCTAAAATAACCAAGTGTGAAGGAGTGAGCAAAATGGCTGAAAAAACTTTACATAGTATTTGCAGGTGGACGTTCAATGCCGGCAAGGGCGGCTTTGTGCCGGCGGATATGCGCCCGGAATGGGATGGATCGAAGTTCTCGACCGTGGATATGATTAAGCTCGTGGCGAAAAAAATTAGGCCCAGACTGTCGGAGGACGTCGAGCTTGGCATCGAGATGCACTACGATACGGAGGTCAATGAAAAAACTGCAAAACAGGTTGCTGACGCCCTGGTCGACAACGGGTTGTATCTTGCGATGATTACGCCCGGGGCGCACAGCCACTTTGCATACGGCGGAATCGCATCTCTGGATAAAAAAGAGCGAAAACAGGCAGAAGAATTCGGCGCAAGAACTGTCGATATTGCGTACGGGCCTTTGAAAAAAGCCTGGCATAAAGACCCTGGCAAAGCGCCGTCATTTATAATCTGGAACGGCTCGTTCGGCTACGATATTGCCACGGTCGGCATCAGGCAGATGTACCAGAATCTAAAAGAGAGCGTCGCTGGGCTGTGCAAATATGAGCAGGAAAAGGGTGGCAGTCTTTACATCGGCTTTGAGCCTAAGCCGAACGAGGGACATCCCGCGATGCTGATTCCGACAGTCGCAAGCGCGATACTTTTCTGGCGAAAAATTGAAGAGGAATTCGGAATTTCCAGAGACAAAAAGGGCGTAAATAAAGAGTTTGGCCATTCCGAGATGATTGGGCTTGACCACGTGTACGATACGGTCGAGGAGCTTGACAACGGCGCTATGGTTCACATGCACTTAAACAGCCAGGGCTATAACGATGGGATTATCCTGGGCGGCCCCGGCAAATACGACATCGACCACGGCGCGCGGGTAAATGGGATGAACATTGCCATCGCTGGACTCCTGCGGGAGGTGAAATTCAATCGCTGGCGAGGCCACGATATGCAGACCCGCGCGTACGATAATGTCGAGCAGGGCATCGACCGCGTCGTGCGGAGTGTGCTTAGCTGGCAGGCCTGCGACAAAGCCGCGATGGAACTGGACACCAAGCAACTGATGGGTATGTTGGCCAAACGAGAAACCGCCGAGGCCGAAGATATGATGCGTGCCGCGGTTGTAGCCGCTCAGGAACATTTCGACGGGATGTACAAGTTATGAACCGACGGGAATTTATTAAGATTATCGCCGCGGGCGCGGCTGTGGGTTTTTCCAGCGCCACATTTTCGATGGACAGTGTATTGAAATCGGATGCCAGCCCCCAAGCGCCGGCAAGACGCCCTAACATAGTGCTCATTATGGTTGATGATATGGGCTTTTCCGACATCGGCTGCTACGGCGGAGAGATAAACACGCCCAATCTGGATAGGCTTGCGGCTGGAGGTCTTCGGTTCACACAGTTCTACAACTCCGCCCGCTGCTGCCCGACACGGGCGTCGCTTCTGACCGGGCTGTATCCGCACCAGGCCGGCGTCGGCCACATGGTGGATAATAAAGGCTATCCGTCTTATCAGGGCTACCTGAACGACCGTTGCGTGACAATCGCCGAGGCGTTGAAACTGGCCGGCTATCGCACGTTGATGGCCGGCAAGTGGCACGTGGGCGAGAGCCGGCCCCATTGGCCCGTTGATCGCGGATTCGATAGATACTACGGGCTGGTTAGCGGCGGAGCGAACTACTTCGACATCTCCAAAGACAGAGCGCCAGGCGTCAAAAGGACGATGGCCATAGACGGCGAGTCTTATGTCCCGCCAAAAGAAAATTTCTACATAACCGATGCCTTTACCGATAATGCCGTCAAATTCATCGACGACTATGGCCGCGGCAAAGAGCCGTTCTTCCTTTACCTAGCGTACACCGCGCCGCACTGGCCGCTCCACGCCTTGCCCGAAGACATCGCCAGATACAAGGGCAAATATCTCAAAGGCTGGGACGAGCTTAGACAGCAGCGCTACGAGCGGATGATAAAAATGGGACTTATCAGCAAAAGCTGGAAGCTCTCGCCGCGCGACCTGCAGACCTGGGCATGGGAAGAAGAAAAGAATAAAGAGCTAATGGACCTGAAAATGGCGGTTTATGCTGCGCAGATTGACCGCATGGACCAGGGCGTGGGCAGGGTACTGGGGGCAATCAGGCGAATCGGGGCCCAGGAAAATACGCTGGTACTATTTCTCTCGGATAATGGCGGCTGTGCCGAGGGCGGCCCGATTGGTTTTGACGACCGCAAGAATGGTCTTCCGCCGGGCGGCGTGGATTCCTTTATGAGCTACGGACTTTCCTGGGCAAATGCCAGCAACACGCCGTTTAGGCGCTACAAGCACTGGGTTCACGAAGGCGGCATTGCAACGCCCCTGATTGCCTATTGGCCGGCTGTAATCAAAAATGGCGGCGCCATCACCAACCAGACCGGGCACATTGTTGACATTATGGCAACGTGTCTTGATGCGGCGGCAGCTAAATACCCGGATACCTACGGGGGCCGCCAGCTTGTGCCTCTGGAGGGCAAAAGTCTCCTGCCGATATTGGAGGGCAAAAAACGCCAGGAGCACGAAGCGATTTACTGGGAGCACGAAGGCAACCGCGCCGTCCGGCAGGGCAAATGGAAGCTTGTCGCTGCGCACGCCGGCCCGTGGGAGCTTTACGACCTGGAGGCAGACCGGACGGAAATGAATAATCTTGCCAGTAAATATCCGGAAAAGGTCGAGCAGTTCAAGACTGCATACCAAAGCTGGGCGCAGCGCTGTGGCGTCTTACCCTGGCCGATAGAAAAGGCAAAAATGTGAGGCACCTCCTGCAAGGTCTTATGCCAGCGTAGAGAACAACTGTGGGAAAACCGCGATTGCTCTTCATTGATAACCTGAGAATCCTGCTGATCGCTCTTGTTATCATGCTGCACCTATCTGTAACCTACGGCGGGGCAGGTTCATGGTACTACAAAGAAGGCCGGGCGGATGCGATTTCATTTGTCGTGCTCTCGTGGCATAACGGCGCGAGCCAGGCCTTTTTTATGGGCTTTCTTTTTATGATTTCGGGCTACTTCACGCCCGCATCTTATGACCGCAAAGGCCCCCGCCGATTCTTGAAGGAGCGCCTATTGCGTTTGGGTGTCCCTCTACTGTGCTACGACTTCATCATCAACCCTGCTCTGCTTTACATGCTTATCCGGTCTGATGTCAGCAAGGTCGAGGGCTCTTTTAGCCAGTTTCTTGTGCGATATTTTAAGGAACCTCACGTCGGCACAGGTCCATTGTGGTTTGTAGAAACGCTGTTGATATTCGCGCTATTTTACATCTTATGGCGTGTGGCAACGTCGTCCAAATGCCAGGACAGCCGGTATGCTCGCAGGCTTCCCAGCAATAAAGAAATCGCCTTTTTTGCCCTTGCTCTGGGTGCTGTTAGCTTTGTCGTGCGGATATGGCTGCCAATGGGCTGGGCTTTTGAACCTTTGAATTTACAATTTCCCTTCTTCCCGCAATATATTTGCTTTTTTATCATCGGAATTATCGCGTATCGCGGCGACTGGTTCGCCCGCATCCCAAAAGCAGCCGGCAGATTCTGGCTCAGCATCGCTGTAATCTTCATCCTGGTTTTATTCCCGGTTTTGTTCGTGGCGGGCGGAGCGCCTACAGGCGATGTGTCGCAATTTGCCGGCGGCCTGCACTGGCAATGTTTTGCCTACTCGGTCTGGGAGCAGTTTGTCGGCGTGGCGATGACCGTTGCTCTATTGGTTTTATTCCGCGAGCGACTCAATCGCCAGGGAACACTGGCTAAAGCGGCCTCTGCCAGCACTTACACGGCGTATGTAATCCATGCCCCGGTCATTATTCTATTGGCACTGGCGCTAAGAAACGTCAGGCTGTATCCGCTTGCGAAATTCGGTCTGGTTGCGGCGGTCGCGGTGCCGATTTGTTTTGCCCTGGGCAACTTCATCAGGAAACTTCCGCTGGCAAGAAGAATCCTGTAACAACGTAGATCGCCGCCGGAGAGATGGTCTTGCTTTTGCAGCCTTGGGCCGATACATTTAACAGCCGTTATGACTCTTGCTATCGAAACCAATGGATTGACGCGTTGCTTTGGCGATCTGCGTGCTGTGGACGGCCTCGATTTACGTGTGGAAGCCGGAAAGTTCTACGGCTTTCTCGGCCCCAACGGCGCCAGTCCTGTCAAATAATTACTGAACTTTTGCAAAATTGAGATTAGGCACACTTTGAAAAGGAAAAATTTGTTGTCTTATTTTTACTTTCCAAACATTAACTACTTCATAGATAATTAGTTAGGTCTATTATTTAAGGAAATCAAGAAACGGATTTCCTTAAATAATATGTGCCT
>Ga0315280_10006352_pt1 | contig 16359 bp, 25 predicted proteins | sample YL17G06_40_MG_FD_203697 | JGI IMG/M metagenome (GOLD analysis project Ga0315280, IMG submission 203697) | Sediment microbial communities from Yellowstone Lake, YNP, Wyoming, USA - YL17G06_40 | ecosystem: Environmental > Aquatic > Freshwater > Lake > Sediment | place: USA: Wyoming | collected...
TTGGGTGCTAGCGACCTTCTCCCAGCAGCCCATGAAGAAACACCGCCTGCCGTTGCTTTTGCTTTTAGCCTTGGGGGATTTCTATTAATATTCATCTTGACTCGATTTCTGAATATCTGAGAAATCGATCACAGTGTTCAGCTTACATAAGGTTGCCCGCTGCGCAGAGGCCAATTACGTTTCCTTGGCTAAACCAACCCCCTGGTCACAGCAGATACTGATCTCTTCAAGACGAATTCCCATGAATTTCATGTACATGAAATACCGGATTATATGCGACTCGCTCTCCCTGCATTCGGCCAAAGGCATCTCTTGACACACGCCAAACGTTTCTTGTTCAACAGGGCGCGAAGGGAGGTTCCTTCGCGTGGATATGGCGGCTATCCTGGAGAGCAATCGTTCAAGTAGGGAACAGTAGTCATAACGCGGCGGGACGGCTATGTGCCCGGCTCAGTGCAGAGAAAGTACCCCCGCAGAGCCACCAAGCTTGAGCTCCTGGAGTTCGTCGCCGGCTGCTGGGGGGGCCGATTCCGTGACCGTCGCCCGATACTTTGGCCTATCGGACACCGGGGCCAAGTGCAAGTTTGGCTTAGATACACCAGAGGAAGCTTCGTATGGTGGTAGCGCGATGCGAAACCCACCGCCAGCTTTAACTCCATCTCCATTGCACCCTGACAGGACTCCTTGTTCCAAGTGAGCTGCGCGGAACCATGCCTTGACCCAAGGGCACTCGGCAGGTGTGCTGGCATAGCCTGTTTCACTGAATTACGCAAAGGGGAGAGTGGTCTCAGAGGAACGTATAGCACTCTATAGTTGCTGGCAGGGGTCGCCAGCAAGTTATGGTGCCGAATAGAAGGTGGGGGGCCACTTGACGTGGCCCCCCTAGCAATGAGCCTAGCCCTTACCTATGCGGAATACTTTGGTTCTGCACCTCGGGCACACGCCTTGAATCGCGGGACGCTTGTTCTTCAGGGTGACCTGCCTTGGATTCTGGATCTCAACCTTCTTCTTGCACTTCACGCAGTATGCTTGTGCCATAGTCCAGACCCTCCTTTTCATCAATATCTGCGCAGAGAGTAGCACGCACATGAGTCTTCGTCAATAGGTAGACTCATATCCACCGGTGATCCACCAGATCGAGATCTTCCACCCCACATGGGACCCGGTATCAGGTTCTCTCATTCTGGGGCAAATCGCCTCTGTCACTGAGTCAACTCCGCATTCTCTACTGTTCGGGAGACACCACGGCAACCCGATTTCTACATCACTCACCGGCACGCCTGACGCCTCTTTGACTAACTCCAGTCCTCGGGAGCATGTATACTGTGACAGCGAGCGGCGATACATCTTGGCTCATGGCCAAGGAAAGGACGGCTGGAACATGGACATGGCGATGAAGGATACATTCGGCCTTCTGTGGCGCAAGTACTTCAACAAGGCAGAACTCCCCATCTCTTTCTACTACACCGACGAAGGGGGGCATGCTGAGATGGTCAAGCCCGGATCTGTGTCTCGGTGCCTGATCGGAGCTCTGTCGGAGGTCAGGAACGGAAGATCGCTCGGCTTTGATGCGGATTCTATCGGTTGTTTCGGCGGCAGAAGATATGCCGGCTTCGCTGACAAACTGAGGCCCAACTTCGAGTACTTCCTTTCCTGCGGCATCCCCGGCCAGATAGAGGGCGAGCGCTACAAGAAATCTCCGGAACTGGTAAAAGAGGTGGTGAAGCTCGCGCCAGCGTTCAAAGCACCGTCGCGCTTCATCGTGTTCAAGAGATGGGACCTGCTGGAGAGAACGGATGAGCCGCAGGTGGTCATCTTCTTTGCCCAGCCTGATGTCCTGGCAGGCCTCTTCACCCTGGCGAATTTCGACGAAGCCGAGCCGAACGGAGTGTTCGCCCCGTTCGGCGCCGGCTGTTCTTCCATCATCCAGTACCCATATCTGGAAGGGAGAGCGGCCCGTCCCAGAGCCGTGATCGGGATGTTCGACATCTCAGCTAGGCCGCATGTGCCCCCGGATGTGCTCACCTTCGCCGTGCCCATGCCCAAGTTCCTCCGCATGATCAAGAACGCGGAGGAAAGCTTTCTCATCACGGATTCCTGGCGCAAGGTGCAGGAGAGGATCAAGTAGATTATGTCAAATACCGCTAACGGTCAGAGGCCAATCGCTCCGGCCCACCTCCTTCCCAGAACTGAGAGGGTAGAAAAGTGAGGCCCTATTGAACACCATGCCTGCCCTCCTGTACTCCATCACCATCGACCGGGCGCTGGCCGGCATGAGGGCACGGGTTCCTGAGTTCTCCGGAATGAAGCCGGGGGACAGGGTGCTGGACGTCTGCTGCGGCACGGGAGCCCAGGCGTTCTGCTATGCCAGCAGGGGCATCATCTCCTGGGGAATTGACCTGGACCCTGGTATGATTGAATTCGCTGAGAAGCGCAGAACGAGACTAGGTTTGAACAACACCTTCTTTCAGAGGGCCAGCGCCACGAATTTGCCCTTCAGAGATGCCTCCTTTGACCACGCCTCCATCTCCATGGGACTGCACGAGAAGGAAGGTACATTCAGGGACGGAATAGTCTCAGAGATGCGGAGGGTGGTGAAGAAGGATGGCACCCTGACTATCGTGGACTACAGAGTACCCTATCCCCGGGACGCATATGGCCGCGCGGTCAGACTTCTGGAGCAGATGGCGGGCCAGGACCATTTTCGGTGCTTCAGGGAATTCATCAAAGACGGTGGATTGGATTCACTGTTGAGCCGGCATCACCTTCAGGAAGAGAAGAGGGAGTACCTGAAGAGAATGCCCATGGCAATAGTGAAGGTACGCAACGGCTAGGACTCTATTCGCCAAGCGGCACACCCGGGCTTGTCAGGTTCCCGTGGCCCTTCGCACTAGGGGTTTTCACCCCGCCAACATCTGGCAGGGCTACGGGCTGGCCTCAATCGTCCTGATCCGCCTCGTTGGCATTGATTCTCTCGGCATGAGCGCGTCGTGGAGCCACTCCAGGCAGCAGTAGTAGAGGACCGCCAGGAACAACATCCCCACCAACGGCATCCCAACGACTACTGCCACCACCACCGCGACACTCTCGACTACCCTTGAGCGGATTGCCATTCTACCCTCCGTCTCCAGTCGTTGTGCCTCAGTTGCTCCCCTTTGCCCGGTTGTCCCTCCTTCTGGTTGTGATACAGCAAGATTCATACTATAGTACTATGACCTGCATAGCATACCTCGTTATGCCTCGTCAACGATCGCATGAGTCTATCCGTCTGGCCATCGCACTTCAACGCTGATTCCCAGTCAGTCTTCGTGTTGCCAGATCGGCTGGCCGCGGCAAAGGGCAGAGTCCAAACTACACTGCGCGGAACCCCAGCCCATCCCTTCCCTGATCCAATCCGAGATGGAAGTCACATACAAGCCTCAGTCATTCATCGATAATAGACAGGCAAAATTCAGGAGGGAGGGGAACGAAATGCCGCTTTACGAGTACGAATGCCAAAGGTGCGGCCGGCTGTTCGATGCCCGCCGCGGAATCGACGAGAGCGAATCTGGGATAGAGTGCCCGACATGTGGCGCCAAGGATCCGAAGAGGCTCTTCTCGAGGTTCTCTACTAGCTGCTCAGAAGCGGGTTGCCGCCCCACCGGGTTCAGTTGAGGCGGCGGTTGACGAGACGGGTTGTCTCGAAGCCTCTTGGTCCCGCCGTTGGTTATTGGTGCCTCCAATTCGGGGTGACATGGACCCAAAGTACACGTGATACAATGGCGTATGATATAGGGCAACCGATGCAAGGGAGGTGGACAAATGGAGCCAGTTCAGGGACTGAATATCCGGGGCATGACGGAGCGGGATTTTGCCGGCATCGATGACGTGGACAAGAGAATCACGGGAAGGGAATGGGCCGGGGCGGCGGGCCGGAGAGCCAGCAGTCACTTCTGGGGCTACTATCCTCCTCTCTCCTTCGTGGCTGAGGTCGAGGGCAGGATTATCGGCTTCATAATCGGCTCTATGGGCGGTCCCGAGTACTCCCTTCCGGTGAGCGGATGGGTCACCATTGTAGGCGTCGATCCGGACTACCAGGGTCGAGGCATAGGCAGAGCGCTGTTGAAGGCCTTCGTCGACGTCTGCGAGATCAGCCGGATACCATCCCGTCTCATAATCCCCCGGGACGAGCACTTCGAGAAAATGCTCCTGGCGCTGGGCTTTGAGCAGGGACAACTGGTGGATTACGTCCGAAAGATCAAGTGACTCTCCGGTCACGGTCTATGGAAGAGATGGAGCGGCAGATGAAGAGCATACTGGACGTGATTGTCTCACGGAGGAGTGTCAGGAAGTGGAAATCCGACGCGGTCTCTGACGGAGACATCAAGGACATCCTCGAAGCGGCGATGAATGCCCCATCAGCGGTGAATGAGCAAGCGTGGCAATTCGTGGTGCTGAGCGGCAAAGTCCTCGAAGACTTCGTCAAGATCAACGGTAATACTCCCAAGGGCGCACCCGTGGGGATCCTGGTTTGCGGAGATAAGAAGGCGGACAAGCTCGGGGGGTTCTATGTGCATGATTGCTGTGCTGCCACCCAGAACATTCTTCTCACGGTTCATGCCAAAGGACTGGGGGGAGTGTGGACTGCCATCTTCCCCAATGCCATCCCGGAAGTGCGCCGGCTGCTGAATCTGCCAGACCACGTCATCCCACTCACCTTCGTTCCTTTTGGATACCCCGCTTCACGGCAGAACAAACCGACTAGTCGCTACGACCAAACGAAGGTACACCGAAACGGCTGGTAGGCTCTCCGGATGTGACACCGCGCAGATTTGGCGAAACCGCGCTGTACGGCCAGGCAGGTCACCTTTACTTCAGGGCAGCTACAACCTTCTTGGTTTCCCTTTCCAGGGCTTCCAGAGAAGACTCGTTGATGATAGTGAAGTCCGCCATGGCGATCGGCCCGCCTTTGTTGAGATCTTGTATCTCGGCGACGTCCCGACTGGCAGCTTCCTCGCGCGTTAGGGGCCGGATCGGCCGCTTTGCCAGCCTCCGATGTCTGGTCTCAGGAGAGGCCCAAACGGCAACGACGGCGAAACGCCCTCCGTAACGGTTCTTCATCAGTGTGTACTCTTCCCAGGAGTAGAGACCATCCACCACGGCATTGCCGGCTTCCAGGAGGCGGTCGATCTTGGGCAGGCTCAACTTGGCATAGGCGGCCATGCCGTGCTCCGTTCTCAGTTGCTGCCGGACGAGCCGTTCGTTCTTCTCGTTCAACTCGAGTCCTCTTCGCCTAATTTCCTCGTCGGTGATGTCCCCGAATCTAACCTTGGCAAATCCGGCGTTCTCAAACACCCTGGCCACCTCTGATTTGCCTGATCCGGCCATACCGACAATCGATACCACTTTCATCGACACTTCGTCTCCAATATAAGTGTTATCAACCCCCTGGCCCCGCTCTCGGGGGGGACTGGGGAAGTTGGGGGACACCCCCAAACCCTCGGCAGGAAGCGTGCTGCACCTCTTTTCAACCCCGCTTGATACGCTATCCTTGGGGGACGGTGTAGGGGCGATTCGTGAATCGCCCCTACGGAACACCCTCAGAGGTTACCTATCGGTTGTCCTTGGGGCGAAGGCTCTCTCTGATCTTGTCCTCCTCCTGGGCCAGCAACTCCTTCAACTCCTTGAGGTCGTAGCTCTTCACGCCGACGCCCCGTTCTCTCATGTGCACCTTCGTGAGCCCGGCGTTGATTATCAGTTTCTTGCATATCATGCAAGGCCCGTACATCCTGTCGTGTTCTCCGCGGCTCTTGTCATACGCATCCTTGTTTCGTTCGCTGGAAATATACATCTCGCCGCCGACTATGCTGACACCTGTCCTGGCAGCGTTGATGATGGCGTTCTGTTCCGCATGCACGCTCCGGCACAATTCGTAGCGCTCGCCCGGAGCGATGTTCAGCTCCCTCCGCAGACATATTCCAGTGTCAATACAATGATCTGTCGTCCTCGGAGAACCCACATAACCGGAGCTGAGCTCCACACCGTCCTTGCTGACAATAATCGCTCCTATCTTCCTTCTCAGACAGGTGCTCATTTCCGAGACAACCTCGGCCCGGTTCAAGTAGTGCTCAAACTTGTCGGGTCTCTTCACCTTGGGCCAGCGAGTAGTCACTGATCACCCCCTCAACTTGAAAAGCTGCTCACAACAATCATGCCATGCCCCTGCCAACATCTATCGTCTATCGTCTTGAGGCGTGGCTTGGCGGCATTCCGCTTCGGTCGCTCTCTCTGGATACCGGAGAAGATGCCTTGGCCGCTGGAGCTTGCCACTTCTCGCATCCGTTGCTGTGGAATCGTACATGGGATTCGGCAAAGGTGTCAAGCTGGGGGCGCCGAGCGGTTACCTGTGAAGTCGTCTTTCGACTTTCAGCGCCCCGTATGACTGAATGAACATGCACCCAATCTCGGCATACACCACGATCTTCTGTCCCGTCGCTTGGATCCTGACCCCTTCCGGCGTGTCGATGTGCGGGCCACCAAAGAGCAGCACGAGGTACGCCGCCAGGATGACGGCAAAGCCGATATAGGCAAAGGCATAGAAATTCGGATAGTCCCTGTCCCGCAATATGGCGGCTGAGTACAGCACCACCACCAGCAGAAAGGAAGAAAACGCAATCTGTACGAACACTTTGTGCACGGTTAAGTTGACATCCGCCGGTGCGCACGCAACGCCGAGATAGGCAGCCGCCGAGGCCGTGCCGAAAATCGAACCAGCGACTGAAAGCTTCCTGGCAGCTCCGTTCTGCGCAAACAGGTGAGGCATGGCAACAAAGGCTGCCACTAGCGTCAACGATGCCAGCGACAGCGCCGTGATGAAAAGCGACATGGAGGCCGTGTTCGAATGTTCGCTGAAGGTTTGGGTTCTGCCCAAGTCGCTGAAGAAGTTGATCCAGAAAGAATAGCCTGTCGCATCGTGATCTGAATAGGAGCCGCCCGGGTACAGGAACATGGCCACGACGGTGAGTAAGACAAACTGGACACAACCGACCATCCCCAGGATGAACGCCCACCGCCTCCAGTTCAGAGCACTGATCCGCATTCCCCTTGCCACCTTGCCTGATCCAGCGTCGCTGATGTAATGCGAGTGATTCGGGGTTCCCTCGGACAATACCAGAAGCGAGCGCCTACTCTGACTTCACGTCGCACGAAGTGGCAAATCGGCAGGCCCTGCACTTCCGGCGATTCCTGGTCCCCACCGGTATGGCTTCCCCATCGATGAGTTGTCTGATTCTGAAGACCGCCCTCTCCACTTCCTCCCGATGCCCCTGGGTAAACGAATGGGCCCAGACCTCATAGCCCGTGTCCTTGCCGCGTATCCCTGCCATGATCGGCAGACTGGGGTTGTACTGTTCCTCAAAAGCCACACAGTACCCCCAGGCCTGCATTCTGCTGCCTGGCCATGCCATATCGCCAGGCTTGTCGTCGATTACCAGTATCCGGTCAGGCATGAAGACGATCTCGTCAATGCACCCCTCAAGGTCAGTCCCTTCCACGGACACCTCCCTGGCAGAAACGACGATGCCCTCCTCTCCAGCTTTCACCATGGCATCATCAACGCTCAGCTTAAGCCTTGCCGCCACCTTATACGCTTCCTCCAAAGAAGCCTGGGCAGCCTTGCTCTCTTCGGTTTCCGGCTTCGGCTCCGGCGTGGCCCCCCGACAGTGCTCCAGATAGATCTGGTACTCGCAGTAGGCGTAGCTGTTAAGCCAGGTTACCGGGATTTTCTTCACAGTTCTGCTTCCTTCCAGCCACACCCGCAAGCAATTGTCCCGCGAAGAATTCAGACCCCACCCTCGTCTGCGGAGATCAGCCGCCTCTCTCCTTCAGCATCCGGCGTGCCCTGTCCACCATCGGCTGCGGGTCAAATCGTTCCTCACCGCAGACACCGCATACGGGGGTACCGCCACGATTGATCCACTGGTGCACATGGTCCAGGATAAGACTCCTCGACCACAGGCAGAGGTGCGCATGTGAGTCCATGCGCACCTCCGGGCTGGCATCAGGAAGAGAGGGATAATCGTCATGTCCCAGAAGTCGCCAACAGAACATGCCCATGAGGACATAGGCCAGCGTCTTCTCGTTTTCGTATTCCCACCACCTGCCGTCCGAGGGCGCCTTCTCCTGCATCCCCTTTGCCCAGTCCCAGTACTTCACGGACTCCCTCAATCCATCCAGCGGTGCCAAGGAGTCGTACTTCTTCAACACGCTGTCCAGCCCGAATGCCTGTTTGAGTAGTGCGAAAGTTTCAGCCTTCGTCACTGCGCCTCCTTGCCCGTCATCGCCAAGTTGAACCCGGGCCTTGAGCCACCCGGGTGGACTTCCACTGTGGAATTATAGCATTCTGATCTTGGCTCACAGACCGATGCAGTTATCAATCCGTCCGGCACGCCGGTCTTCATACCTTTGGCCTCTGAGTCCCTTGCCAGTGGGCTCAATGGACCCCGGAATGGGTTGCCTACGATTAGCGGCGAGGAGAAGAAATGAAAGAGAAGTGTCCCGTGCGGCTGGTCGGAGGGCGGCGTCTCAGGGCCGGTCAAGCCGGAAGGCTAACCCGACAGAGCCTCTTCGCCGTAGAGTCTGCCTAACCCCTTGCACTTCGGACAGAGGACGAATCCCTTGAATATCCGCTCGCATCGAGAACACGGCCCGACAACCACCCAGGACGAGTTGCGGGCCTCCCCCGTACCCCGGCACTCCGAACATACCACCAGGCCCTTTCCCCCGCAACGAGGGCAGATTGCCTTGTAGTCCTCTAGTGGCACATTCTCTCTGCGCTTGCTTCCCTCGGCTTCATCCGGCACCTGCATATCGAGTTGTGTCTCCAGGTCACCAGTGTACGACAGAACGGCTTTGGACACAAAGGGGATGGTTAAGACAATCCGGGGGTCGGTGCGCACGCACCGGCCCCCAAGTGAGCCTTCGGGAAAGCCGCAAATGAGACTAGAATGTGACAGGTTCCTGCGTCACAGGAACGAGTGATAATCCCAGCGGCTAACGACGCACTTGTCGCCGGGAGTAGCCGAGTTCCTCCTCATCATCTCTGGTCATCAAATAGACTCGCAAAGCGAATGCGACCACCCACAAGGTGACTAGTCCCACAACACCTAGCCCCCAACTGTAGGCATCGCTGAATATGCCCACAGCCAGCACCAATATGCCGGAACCAAACATCAAAGCTGTGAAAGAATTCAGAAACCGCACCATTCTACCTTACCTCTCCATCAGATGATTGTGTATCTGCATTTGACGTCGAATCAGTTGCGAGAGTTGGCAATAGACACCTGGCTGACGTAGCCATCGTGTAATTGCAGGGCCATGACATCGGATACTATCCTCTCTATTGCCTCGGCCTCTTCATGACTCGTCTCTCGTACTTCATCCCTGAGCGCCAACAGATTTCTCACGATGCTGCCGTAGCCCGTTGATCTCTTTGCCTCTTCAGTCGTCATAGAATTCCTCCTTTGCCGCTGTCGAATCCGCGTCGGTCCTACAAGAACCTGATCTGTCGGGGCCGAAACCGTTCCGCTTGCCTACGTCTCTCTACGTTAGACATGCGTGTTTCTCATCCCCAACGTTCCCAATGCAGCTATAAGCATGACACAACGGACCACAATTATGTATCCATTGGCCTACGTATTCTGCCATCCCAAACACCGTATTTTCGGCGTGTCGGACTACTTAGCCATCCGCCGGAACTTCCCTGACCCGCTGTCATGCAAGGCCTTAGGTTCGTGAGACAGGCTCCACTATCCTCATGCTTCTCTGCAGCCTGTACTCTGGACGCCACTCTCCGCAGCAGGCTCCATAGTGGCACCTCACAATATCCTCACTAACGTCACTTCCGTATTCATCCACAGTATCAGAAATGCTGAGGTCAGCTCGGGTCCTATCCACTTCCAGCCTTCCGGCGATTGCAAACCTCCCTCGGCAGTCACCACGCAGACAGAGTATTATTGACCGCCAGTACACACAAGAATGCCACATGCAGTCAAACTGACCCATCCACCTATCCGCGTGTTCTTGGATTGGCAAGTAGCGTACCCATGCGACCAGCCATCAACAGTCTCCAAGACAGCGATACTCTGATAGCTTCCGACTGCCTGTATCAGAACCTGGGCGCGGGGTTGCTCGCGGTGAAGGTGCCACGGGCACGGACTCTAAAGACAAGTTGACCCCAACGAGGGTGCCGGTTGCGGGATGGACTGCGGTGGCCCAAGGTGCTACTATTATGGCGCACATTGGCGATTGTATCGAATCATACATTTGCCAAAACGACCGGCGACCGACGAAGTCGAATGGCATTGCCCTCAAGGAGAGTGGGAATGAGCGAACGTGTAAAATGGATCACTCACAAAGGGGAGCAGATACTGTTCAGCAACTACAGCGGCCTGGACGAGGGGCTGTACTTAAAAGAGCTGGAGGAGACCGTGGCACTGTTGAAAAGCGCTGTCGACCAGAAGCCCCCCTACCTGCTTGCTCTGACAGACGTCTCCAATACTACTACCACTGCCAAGATTACTGAGAAGTCAAAACAGTGTGGGACACTGCTCAAAGGAGTCAAGGCCACGGCAGCCATAGTTGGCGTTACAGAGACGAAGAAAGTCATCGCCAGGATCGTGTCGCCGGACCTCCGGATGTTTGAAAGTCCAGAGAAAGCCAAGGACTGGTTGGCAACGCAAGCCAGAAACAACAAACACTCCTGATCATAGCGTATTGACCACAGACCGCACGGCGCATCCTCCACGACTGGGGGTAACTTCCGTTCGACGCCTGGGGTCGAGCAGGCAACCAGATCGCACTTGTGCCGCTCAACCTGGACTACTCTTTGACTCGACGCAACTCAATGGTCACCGCGTTCGCCTTGTCTATGCACTCCCACTGCATCACATCAGGATTTCCCCAAGGGAAACCCCCTCCGTACTCCAGCAGAATGATGAAGGGGAAGATGTCATGATAGAAGTATCCACACAGGCCGCCGGAGGAATAGCCACTCAGTTCAAACTGGTCTCCCGTCTTGTGGCCAATAGTGCAAGCTCCTTTGACCCGCTTTATGGTGCCGATTACCCGACAAGTCCCGCTTGACATCTGTTGCGCCTCCTGGGATTAAGTTGAGAAGACAATCACCTTACCGAGTTAACCTGTCCACGTTTGACTGCAGAATCCGGCGATTTCTAACGGAATTCTAGCATTTCTCAAGCGTGATTCTAACATAGGCCTGCTACTATCCTATTCCGCAATGCGATGTCAGGAAGAGCAAGATGAGCGGGGTCAGTCAATGAGGATCAGTGCAGAGAGAACCTTCTGCCACACTGCCACCGGCGGATCAAGGCCAAGAACCGAGCGACCATGGACTACTGTGAGTTCTGTGCACCAGATGAGGCCGGATCCCATACATCTGCTAAGAACTGGCACTAGAGGAGAATCGGACACCAAGAACTGAAAATCGATCCGGAATGGCAAATAAGTGAAAAAGGCTGTCGAGAAGCTTAGCCTAGAAGCGGCCTCAGGAGAATGGAATACTTGTGGGAGGGCTTCCTGAGAGCCAGACAAGCCTCACTTGCCGGATAGAACATAGAAGCGGGACGTCCTATTCAGGGACGTCCCGCGCGGTTTCATCGCCAGAACGAAGGCCGAACTTGACTCCGAAACCCTATCAAGGAAAGCAGGCGCTTCTCCAACCCGTCTCTGAGATTCGCTTCGCGACCAGACTCAGTCCACCCACCGAACAGGGGATTTGCACGTCTGGCCTAAGGTCAGGCTCGGTCACCGATGCCCAGGTTCAGGAGAAGTGCCGCGACATAGCTGTCGTTGCGCTCCACATTGAACAGAAGGGCGGCCACGTGGGCATCATTCCATCCCTGTGCCGTCGATCCGGATCTAACGCCGCTCGGGGCACCAGCCTTCCCGGTCGATAACCAAGTGCTGCCCGGCGAGACCCCCCAGTAGCTCTCAGACTTAGTTAAAGTATCGACGGCCATCACGTCCCTCCGTTTCCTCTCTCCCCCTTTGCTCAGCCCATCGGTGCGGTGGGGAAGAAGAGGTCAGCCTCAACCCGCGCCTCCGACTGTTACGACTATCAGCGTGCCCCCGCTTCGTTGCCAGCGCAGGCTGGCCCAGAACTCCCTCACATCAAGGCAGCTTGACAATCGGACCAACGGCCAGTTCGATAGCTCCGCAACAAGCCGCATACCCTGATCCCACTTGCCATCGTCTCCTTCCACACGGCCATTGGTGCATGTCTAAGGGCCACGCTAGACTACCTCCAGTGACTGCATCCCTGTGGCATATGTTCCCAGCTGGTCCGGTGCCGAGGAATCGGGGGCGCGTTGGCACCAACCCTTGACTCGACGATTGACATGTCCCACATGCCCCTCAATCTGGCGTTGCCGGTGACGGACCTCGCCAATCCCAGCAGAGCCAGCGCCCCACTGTTCTCTCCTCTGCTCATCTGAGAGGTGCAAGTCAGGCACTCTTGTCCGCTGCTGCACCCACGAGAGAATTGCGGAGCAGCATCCTGGCTGGCCTTCGATCCAGCCGTGACACCTTCAACTCCCTCTACCACAGGCAAGATCACATTGACCGAGCCTGCCAGCCTGTTTCTGCCCATAGCGATAGCCCTTCCCCTCCTCTTCCCAACCTAGTCTCTTGCTACAGACCCGGTGTCGTTCCAGAGAATGGGCCAGGATATCCTCCAGGAACCCTTCTCCTTGACAAAGCTCATGTTCTGCCTCGTGACGTTGCTGCGAATGATCTGGTTGACAATGCCACTGGCTCTTGAACCAGTAATCATCAAATCGGTAATGGCTTCAACACTGACGTGTTCATCAGACGACTTCGCTCGCTTCAGCAGGTCTATTACCCTGCCCGTGTCCTTCCCCACGCCAGTCTCCGAGACATAGTCCAGACACTTGTCATAGTCCCCCAAGTTGTACGCATCGAAGAACCCCCTGACGGTAGCCCAAATCACCTGGGTATCCCAATCCCAGGCGGTGAACCAGAAAGCCTCAGAATCCGTCGCGGTTCTCCCAACTGCCCTGGTCACAGTGGGGCATTCCACGAGTGCATGCGACCCCCCAACCTTGACTAGAGAGCGCGGTGCCCCCAGTGTCGTTATCTGTCCACTCATGCCAACAGTTGTCCCCCTTCTCCATATGCTCAGATGGGCCTGCCCGTGAAGCCCGAGATCAAAGAGTCTAACAGCCCCCACTCTCCCGTACCTCTCAACCGGTCCCGGCAGAATCACAAAATCGTTGCATGAAGAGGGGCCCCAAACAGACGTCACATCACCGCAGCTTGAATATTACAGGAAGCAGCGGCACGCTCAACGAAGCTCACCAAGGAGAGAGAAGTCGACCCAGTGGTTTGCAGGGGCACCGCCGAAGCGGCAGACTCAGCCGACCGGCACTCGCCGAGGCTGGTGCAGACTGTCAATCACAAATCTCAGGCAGAGTATCACACCGGCTCTTGGGGCTCTCAGCGGTGCTGCGAGCCACCAGTGTGTCCGGGGCATGCTGAATGCAGAGCGATGCCACAATGCGGGAAAGTATGTCTAGCGCATCACCGAGACAATTCACTGTGCGGCGAAGCTAAAGAACGAGTAGCTGTTCCCAGGAGGCCTCCAAACCAGCGGGACGACCCTGACCAGCAGACTCACAATGCCAGGCGAATTCGTGCAGCAGACCCAGTTCTGGCACGTAATGGAATCATCTCAGTGGGCTCGGGGCAGCAGAAGTCTGCGTCAGATCCTGACGACCTCCGCCCTCATGTCCTCTGCAATGGTCAGAAGGCCATAGGACTCGCGGCAGCGGCCTGGATTGAACATCAGAGCACCTCTAATGCGCTCATTGCACGACAGGTGGGAATGGCCAAAGATGATGACGTCCACGTCGTCAAACTCGCCCCGCACGCGGCCGGCTATTCCCCACGGAGCACCTGATCCATGAATGATCCCGATCTTCTTCCCAGCCGCTACGAACAGATCCTTGCGCGGCAATGCCATCCTGATCGCCCTGGAGTCCATGTTGCCGCAGACAGCCTTGACTTCTCTCAGTGCCCTGAGTCCTTCCAGAACAGCAGTCTCGGTGAAATCACCGGCATGGACAATGAGGTCCACGTCAGCCAGGGCTTTCAGCATCGGGCCCGGCAACTCTTGTATCGATCCGATGTGAGTGTCAGTGAGCACAGCGAGTTTCATGGTCTGGCTCCGTCGTCCAGAGTGACGAACAAGCTCTTTTCAACCCCAGGCCCCGGCAGGAGGAATCCTGCACTTCTCGACTACGCTACAAACCGGCAAGTATCTCGGCTACTCTATTGGCTGTCGTCCCTGTCAGTATGGCACACTTCTCGATGGTCTCGGGACCCTTCGGGCCCAAATAGTGGTTAACCACTTCGTTCATGTCAAACCAGTTGACACCGGTAATTTCCGAGCACACGGTGCTCTTGAACATCGGCTTGAACCAGAGGGTCAACTGGTGCGAGGGTTCGAAGGCCGGGAGGATGGCCTCCAGCCCCTGGTCGATCCTGGCTCGCCCCACTCTGGCACTGATCAGCACGAACCCCGTGGTCAAAGCGCCGCAGGTCAGGCCGCAGCTTCCCCCACCCTGGAGACCACCCATGGCCTTGAACCAGAAGTCGTCTCTGATCTCCAGAACATCTTGAAAGGCCTGGAACATCGACTGGGCGCAGCCAAAACACTTCTTGTAGTTCTCGTAGGCCAGTTCTCCCACCCTGGCCCGATTGGCCTCCAAGCTTAATACGTCCTTGGTTCTCTTGTCGAATAGCTCGGCGAAATCAGCCCTAGCCCTGGATGCATCGCCAGTCATTCCGTCTCCTTTCCTGACTCTGGAATATCACTCCGTCTTATCACTTAGCCTTTCGCAACGTCACCAACGGACGGGTCAACGTTGTCCCTGCCTGCCCGCCTGGCCTGCCCCTTGGGTTTGACAGCCTCGACCTTCACGCTCACTACGGAGCTTGCCAGGTCTCGCAGTGTATCGTCGGTCAACTGCAACTCCTTCATAAGCGCCTTGGCCGTCTCATCGTTGGCCATGAGTTCAACGGGGAATGATGTCTGCTCTACCACTCTTACGCCCTCGAGTCCGGCTTTTCTCATGGCCTCCAGGTAACCGTCCCGCAACATCGCCCCTGAGATGCAGCCAACATACGCCTCAATGGAGCTCTTGATGGCCTGGGGAAGTTCTTTCAGCAGAACCAGATCCGAAATCATCAGTCGGCCGCCAGGTTTCAAAACCCGGTGCGCCTCGCTAAAGACCCTCCTTTTGTCGGACGCCAAGTTGATGACGCAGTTGGATATGACCGCGTCCACCGAGTTGTCGGCGGCGGGCAGGTTCTCGATCTCTCCGAGTCGGAATTCGACGTTGGCATAGCCACCCCGCCTGGCATTCTCTCTGGCCTTGTCGATCATTTCAGGGGTCATGTCCACCCCGATGACTTTCCCCTTCTGGCCCACCCTCTTGGCCGCCAGAAAACAGTCAAACCCGGCACCTGCTCCCAGGTCTAGCACCACCTCGCCCTCTTTCAGGGAAGCTAGAGCCACCGGATTCCCGCAGCCGAGGCCCAGATTAGCGCCTTCGGGAACCGCACCCAACTCTTCGTCGCTATATCCGATGGCTTTGCTGATGTTCTGGGCCAAATCAGTGCCCCCACAGGACGGACTCGCGGCGACACAGCCACAACCACCACCCTGCTTGGCAGCTCTGGCATAACGTTGCCTGACCGCCTTCTTGATCTCTTGCTCTTTCATTTCAACACCTCGCTCCATTCTAGAAGATCTCCTTCATTAACGGCCCCAACGTGCCCTTCACCATGTCCGCCAGCGCCTCCACCTTGATCATGGCCAGGCAGCATACTTTGCTCTCCTGCCGCATGGCTATGATGGCCAGCTTATCGCCCGCCTTAATGCCGGCCTTCTCCCTGATATCCTTGGGCAGCACCATCTGGCCGCGCTCATCCACGCTCACCACTGCCTCGACGTTGCAACAGCTAGCCCCCTCGCCCGCCGGGAGTCCGCAGGCCGCCTTCTTTACATCCTTCGCCACATTTACACCTCTCTTCTGCAACCAGTATTCAACGCATCAAACATTGCTGACTAATCAGCATATACTGATTTATTGGCATTGTCAAGACCACAAGACTGTTCGACCGTGAGTCGAATTAGCCCCCATTTGCCTGACCGGTGCTGCGCCAAGAGATGGTATCCAGACCAGGGTCCGAGTTGAATGGAGACGTTGTCTAGCATTATAGGCACAACGAAGCGGATGTTGTCATCTATGTTGGGGAGTTGTGTTTTGAGATGGGCGA
>Ga0315280_10006353_pt1 | contig 16357 bp, 24 predicted proteins | sample YL17G06_40_MG_FD_203697 | JGI IMG/M metagenome (GOLD analysis project Ga0315280, IMG submission 203697) | Sediment microbial communities from Yellowstone Lake, YNP, Wyoming, USA - YL17G06_40 | ecosystem: Environmental > Aquatic > Freshwater > Lake > Sediment | place: USA: Wyoming | collected...
TGGCGGCCCGTTGTGCGGCCTGTTGAGCCGCAAAGGGGGTGCTCTTGCGGGCACCCTTAAAGCCGACACAACCTGCCGAGCTTGAGCATATTGTATCACCATCCAAATCTGTAATCGTAATCAATGTGTTATTGAATGTCGCTTTTATGTAGGCGATAGCGCGGACAACGCTTTTTCTAACTTTTCGTTTTGTGCCTTTTGCCATTGTTAGAGCAATCCTTAAATAACGAATTTGAGCCTTCCATTTTGCAACAAGTCGCAAAATGGGCGCTCCTTATCAATTTTTAATTAGCGTTTTTCCTTTACACCCTTTTTGCCTGCGACCGTTTTTCTTGGTCCTTTGCGGGTGCGGGCATTGCTTCGAGTCCGCTGACCACGAACAGGTAACCCCTTTCTGTGACGAAAGCCTCTGTAACAGTTTATGTCACGCAAGCGAGCGATGTTTTGAGCCATCTGCCTGCGAAGCTGGCCTCCAACAGTGTAGTTGCGGTCGATTATCTGCGTTATCCGGCTAAGCTCATCTTCGGTGAGTTTGCCGGCCTTTGTGCCTTTATCGATTTTGGCCTCTTTCAAAATCTGTTCCGAGGTGTGTTTACCTATACCGTAAATATAGGTCAGCGAAATCCATATCTGCTTCTCATTAGGGATATCAACACCAACAATACGCGGCATACCAGCTTCCCTTTTAATTATTTATTGGTTGTCCACTCTCTAAATTAACCCTGGCGCTGCTTGTGCCGGGGGTTTATACAAATCACCCGCACAACGCCTTTGCGGCGGACAATCTTGCAATTTTCACATATACGTTTTACGGAACTTCTGACCTTCATTTCTCACACCTGACCACCATATACTATAATTACGACTAATGCCGCAGAACAATTCGGCCTCTGTTCAGGTCATACGGTGACATTTCAACCACAACCGTATCGCCGGGCAAAATCCGAATGAAATTCATACGCATCTTGCCTGAGACATGCGCCAGAATCTTGTGGCCGTTCTCCAGTTCCACTCTAAACATCGCATTCGGCAAAGCCTCAGATACCTTTGCTTCTAACCTTATTGTGTCCTTTTTTGGCATAGGTGACTACTTAGCAGTCAGCACCTCGCAACCATTTTTTACTGTTGCAATTGTATGCTCAAAATGAGCCGAGCATTTGCCATCTTTTGTTACCACTGTCCAGCCGTTTTTCAGCGCTCGCACAGCACTGGAGCCGGCGTTAATCATCGGCTCGACCGCTAAAACCATTCCTTCAGTCAAAACGATGTCGTTGGCCAGCAATTCATCGCTGACAAAGTTGGGCACTTTTGGCTCCTCGTGCATTTTTCTACCGATGCCGTGCCCGACAAAGTCTCTTACTACCGAAAAACCGGCGGCTTCTGCATATCGCTGCATTTGGCCGGCTATCTGGCTCCATTTAACAGCCGGGGCTATCTTTTCTATAGCCATATCAAGAACATGCTTTGTTACGTCCATCAGCCTGCGATTGTCCTCAGAGACTTCACCTATAGCAATCGTGATTGCGGCGTCTCCACAGTAACCATCCAGTCTGACGCCGAAATCAATGCTCAGGATGTCGCCTTCCTTGAGTTTTGTATCCTCTGAAGGAATCCCGTGAACAACCTGCTCATTTATCGAGGCACAAATCGCACCAGGAAACGGAATTCGAGCATGCGGATTGCGGACGCCCTTGAATAGCGCCTCTGCACCGACATCGGCAACCATTTGCACAGCTACTCTGTCCAGTTGTGCAGTGGTTACTCCCGCCTGTGCAATCTCTTGTAATTTCCAAAGAACATCTGCTACAACAGCACCTGCTCTACGCATTAACTGAATTTCTCTTTGGCTGCGAAGCGTTATAGCCATTTAATTTCGTATCTCGATTCACGCTTCACGTCTTGACCAGGGCATCCAGTTTCTCGAATATCAAGGTGCTTATCTGGTCGGGGTCGCTGTCAGCATCGATATCAAAAAAGGTGCCATTGTTCTTATAGTAATCCACCAGCGGTTCCGTCTGCTGGTGGTAGGTTTTAAGGCGATTGGCTACCACTTCAGGGCTGTCGTCAGGGCGTTGAATAAGCCTGGTGCCGTCGTTATCACATATACCTTCGACTTTCGGCCTTAAGTTTTCAATGTGGTAAACCGCCCCACATTGCAGGCAGCTTCTCCTGCCGGTCATTCGTTTTGCTACTATCCGGTCATCTATCTTCAAGTTCAACACAGCATCCAATTTCTGGTTATTGACAGCTAACGACTTATCAAGTTCGACGGCCTGATTGACGGTCCTGGGAAAACCATCCAGTATGAAACCGGCGGCAGGGGCCTTTTTTATCGCTTTGGTCATCATCTCAAGTATAATTCCATCCGGCACAAGTGCGCCCGAATCCATAAAACTTTGGGCCTTCTTCCCGAGTTTGGTCCCTGTGGCTCTTTCCTTTCTTAATATGTCTCCGCTGGATAAATGGAGCAGGCTGTATTGGGCAGCGATATATTTACACTGCGTTCCCTTGCCAGCGCCCGGCGTGCCCAACAGAACCAGCCTCATACATACGCTCCTTTTATCCTGCCGACTTCGCTGAAGCCCTCGTAACTGTGCATCAGGAGGTTGGCCTCGATTTTCTGAACCATATCCAGCGAGACACTAACGATTATCAACAAGCCGGTACCGCCCAAAAGCGTTGCCACTCGCCAATCAATTCCCAAGGATACCACAACCAGCGACGGGATGATGGCAATTATGGCTAAAAATGCGCCACCATAATAGGTAACTCTGGTCATTATCGTCTCGAGATATTCGGCTGTTCTGCGTCCCGGCCGAAGACCAGGGATGAAGCTGCCTGAATCCCGCAAGTTTTTGGCCATCTCCTTCGGCTGAAACGTAACCGTTGTCCAGAAGTAGGCGAACAGGAATATCAGCAGCATATACAAGACATTGTAAGTATAAGCCCTGTGAGAGAGAGCATCCTGCAAAGTCTGAAGAATTACTGAGCTGCCGAGCGAGGGAATTCTTGCCAACTGACCGATTATTATGGGCGGGAACATCATAAAACTCGATGCGAAGATTATCGGCATTACCCCGCCATGATTGACACGAAGCGGCAGGTAATGCCTCTGGCCGCCGTACATTCGCCGGCCACGCATCTGTTTCGCCTGCTGAATCGGTATCCGGCGCTGACCCTGAGTTATCAGTATTGCGCCGGCCACAACGAACACAAATGCTGCTATCAAAAACAATAGCTTCGCCGGGCCTACGGAACCGACCCTTGCACCGATGCTGACGTCAATATTCTGCCAGAGTGTTCGAACTGCCCATGGCATCCTGGCGAGGATGCCGGCCATAATTATCAAACTGATGCCGTTACCTACGCCATATTCATCTATCTGCTCGCCAAGCCACATCAGGAAGATGGTGCCGGCAGTCATACTGAAAACGCCCATTATCAGGGCCTGCGTTTCCATACCCGCGTATGTCAACCCTCCACCTCCCACCCATCTCATAAACATTATCGACTGAATGACGCACACCAGCACCGTCAAGTATCGTGTATACTCGTTTATTTTTTTGTAGCCGGTTTGGCCCTCCTGACGCAACTTCTTCAGGGCAGGGACAACCTCGCCCAGAAGCATAAGGATAATGGATGCCGTAATGTAGGGCATAATTCCCAGGCCAAACAAGCTGCTCTCGCTTAAGGTCCCACCGGTGAATATTTGCATATACTCCGCAGCCCTGCCCAGCGGACTATCTGTGGGTCTTGCGTTGGCCATTGCGATCATTTTCGCCTGGTCAAAGCCGGGAACAGCGATATGGTAACCAACCCTGTATATTATCAATAGCGCCAGCGTAAAAAGAACCTTATTGCGCAGGTCCTGGATTCTGAAGATGTTAACTAATGTTCCGAGCATTTTTACACGTTCCGATAGTTATTTATTGCAACTTTCAAACCGGTTACTATAACAGCTTTGCTGTGCCGCCACTGCCTACAATTTTCTGCTCTGCGGTTTTGCTGAATTTATGAGCTATTACCTCCAACCTTTTTGTTAGTTCGCCGTTGCCGAGAATCTTGACTTTGCTTTTAAGACTGTCGATTAGCCCCGCAGCAGACAATTGCTCCAGACTAACGGTAGTACCATCGTTGAATCTTTCTAATTGCGATACGTTGACAATTTCGCGGCGCGGTTGGAAATTATAATTACTAAAACCTCGTTTTGGCAGCCGGCGAAATAGAGGCATCTGGCCGCCTTCGGCGAGCGAGAAGCCAATCGCACCGGCCCTGCTTTTGCTGCCTTTCTGGCCTCGGCCACAGGTTTTACCGTGACCACTGCCGGTCCCCCTGCCGATACGCTTGCGAGCTTTATGGTGACCTGCGATGGAAGTTATTTCATGGTTCAACATTTCAATCACCTATTTGCCAATTGTGAACTATCAACCATTAATTGTCACGCCACGAAGAGATTCAACCATTTCTTTACTGCGTAATTTCAACAAGCCATCCAGTGTTGCCTTCAGCACATTTTTAGCAGAGGTGCTTCCATAGATTTTTGTGAGAACATCCTGGATGCCGGCGAATTCAAGCACCGCACGAGCGCTGGAGCCGGCAATGACCCCGGTGCCGGGACTGGCTGGGACCAATATTATCCTCGTGGCTCTGTGCTTACCGGTAATCTGGTGCGGGATTGTTCGGCCGGCCAAAACTATCTTATGCAAAGCTTTTTTGGCTTCTTTTATACCTTTCTCTACTGCCTGTGGGACTTCATTGGCCTTACCATAGCCAATGCCTACCGTACCTGCTCGGTCACCGACTACAACCAATACTCCAAAGCTAAACCTTCGCCCGCCTTTAACCACTTTGGCGCAGCGGAATACCTTTACGACCGTGTCTTCCAACACCTTTTCTTCTTGGTCGAATGGCTGAACTGCTTCTGTTGCCAACTTTTTCTCCATTAGCTGTTACTTTCTAAAAGACCAAACCGGCTTTTCTTGCTGCTTCGGCAAAGACTTTGACTCTGCCGTGAAACTTGTAGCGGTTTCTGTCAAAGCAGACGCACTTAATGCCGACTCCGAGAGCCTGTTTTGCAATCGCTTCGCCTACGACTTGAGCGGCTCTTTTGTCACGGGTATTGGACAATTGCTCCCGCAGGACCTTTGCCTTTGTGCTTGCGGAAACAAGAGTCGCTCCTGCCATATCATCTATGATTTGGGCATAAATATGCCTATTCGAACGAAATATCGACAGTCGAGGTCTGTCCGGCGTTCCAGAGACCTTTTTTCGCACGTGATATTTACGCCGAAGTCGCGCTCTTTTTATCCTGTCAATTCTCATAAAAGCCAAATTCCTGCTATGCTGTTGTTCCGGTAGTAAAGGCCTTTCCGACTTTGCGCCGTATGTGTTCACCGGCGTAACGGATGCCCTTTCCTTTGTAAGGTTCGGGCGGCCTTATTTTCCGGATATCGGCGGCGAACTGTCCCAGTAGGGCCTTGTCTGTCCCGGAGAGCGTAAATTTCGCGGGAACGTCATCGCCTCTGGTTGCGCCGACCTCAATATTTACCTTGATGCCCTTTGGTATAACTCGCTCTATCTGTTGGGCAAAGCCGACCTGAAAGAGCAGCTTTCCGCCCTGTTCTTTGACATTATAACCGGTGCCGTATATTTCAATTTTCTTTTCGAAACCCGAACTTACACCGGCAACCATATTGGCAATTAAGGCTCGCGTAGTACCGTGCAACTGTTTATCCTGGCGATTTTGTGGATGCTCATTTTCGACCACTATCTTTCCCTCGGAGTCGTTGACTTTTACCTTCATCCTTGGGTGGTAATCCATCTGGAGGCTGCCAAGCGGACCAGAAACCTTGATAGAGTGGCCCTTCTGCTCGGCCTTTACTCCTTGGGGGATAATAACAGGTTTTTTCCCGATACGACTCATCAGCTAACCGTACAGAGTATCTCGCCGCCTATCTTGGCCTCGCGGCAGCTTCTGTCGCTCATCACACCTTTACTTGTCGAAACTATTGCCACGCCCAGGCCGCCTAAAACGCGAGGCAGCTTGTCAACAGATGAATAGATTCTGCAGCCGGGCTTGCTTATTCTTTTTATTTCGGTAATGACAGGGCGGCCCTCTTGGTCGTACCTCAAGGTAATTCTGATTACTCCCTGCTTCCCGTCATCAATTTTGTCGAAATCTTTAATGTAACCTTCCTTCTTCAAAACAGCCGCTATGTTTTCACAAACATTCGACGCTTTAACCCTAACCTGTTCTCTATTTACTCGTATGGCGTTGCGAATCTTTGTCAACATATCGGCTATTGGGTCACTTAAGCTCATAAACTCATACCCTGTTTGTAGTGTTTCGTGTCTTTTTCGGGACACTATTGGCGTTTCAACTCGTAAGACCTACCCCCGTTTCTGTCTTCGACAGAAGACACGGGGGCGGGCTTTACCAACTGGCCTTTCTTACTCCTGGTATTTTTCCTTCGTTAGCTAACTTCCTGAAGCAAATCCGGCAGATTTTGAACTTGCGATAAACGGCTCTCGCCCTTCCACAAAGCTCGCAGCGCGTATATTGTCTGACCCTGAATTTTTGTTTCTTTTTTACCTTGTTTTCCAGAGCTTTAGTTGACATCCGGATGTTCCTGTTTTCCTTTCCTACGCTTTACCCGCCAGACTTATGGCGGGTTTATGCCGCTGAACTTTTGAACGGCATACCAAAAAGCGAGAGCAATTTTAGCGCCTCTTGATTAGTCTTTGCTGTGGTTACAAAGGTTATGTTCATACCCTGTTGTCCCTCTACCTTTGCCGGGTTAATTTCCGGAAAAACGGTCTGTTCGGCCAATCCCATCGAGTAGTTGCCTCTTCCGTCAAAACTATCCGGGTTAAGACCTCGAAAGTCTCTTACGCGGGGGATAGCAAGACTGATGAGTCTGTCCATAAATTCATACATTCTCACGCCGCGGAGAGTGACCTTAAGCCCGATATCAACGCCTTGACGAAGCTTAAAATTGGAGACGCTCACTTTGGCCTTGGAGACCACAGGGAGTTGGCCGGTAATCATCGTCAGGTCGTTTTTAGCCAGTTCCAGGAATTTCTTGTCCTGGGTCGCCTTGCCTACGCCCATAGAGATAACTACTTTTTCAATTCGTGGGACGGCCATAAGATTCTTATAGCCAAACTCCTTGGCCAACTCCGGAACTATTTTGGACTTATATAAATCTTTCAGCCGTGCCATTAAACACCTTACCAACTATTAGCTGCTCGGTCTTCTGACAGTACCAATTTCGGTACCATCACGGCCAACCCGCTTTTTGCTTCCGTCTTCATTTACCTGATAACGGACCCTGCTGCCTCTGGAGCTTTTCGGGTTTACCGGCAAGACGTTACTTATATGAATCGGTTGCTCGACGTTAATCCGGCCGCCCTGAGGATTTTTGCGTGAAAGCCGGACATGCTTTTTTGCCATGTTGTGGCCCTGAACCACCACCTTGTTCTCCTTGGGCAGGACCCACAGCACTTTACCGGTGGCGCCTTTGTCGTCCCCGGCAATAATCTCAACCATATCTCCTTTTTTTACATGCAGAGCCATTTTTTCTGCCTATTAAAGTTTTACCTGCTTATACTACCTCGTTTGCCAGCGAGATAATTTTCATGTAGTTTTTTTCACGAAGCTCACGAGCGACCGCGCCGAATATTCTGGTCCCTATCGGATTGCCGTCGTTGTCAATCATCACTGCGGCATTGCTGTCGAACCGAACATAACTGCCATCGGAGCGTTTCACGGCATTTTTAGTGCGAACGATAACGCACTTATGCACCTTTTTGTCATCCAACTGACAGGTGGACAATGACTTTTTTATGGCGACACAGACAATATCTCCTACTGTAGCCGTAGCCCGGGTAAATTTCCCGCGCGCTCCGCTTCTTCCAAGCACCCTAATGCACAATGCCGACTGGACACCTGAGTTGTCGGCAATATCCAACATTGTTTCCTGCTGAATCATTTTTCACGTCTGGTATTTTGGTTCACGCCTCAACGGCTTTTTCTACGACTCTCAGAAGACGCCAACTTTTGGTTTTGCTGTAAGGTCTGCATTCAGCAATTTCGACGACATCGCCGACACGGCCCTGATTGTGCTGGTCATGGACGGCAAGCTTTGTCCTGCGTTTCATATATTTGCCATACTTTGGATGCCTGACCAGCAGGTTAATTTCGACCTTGAGGCTCTTACTGCCGCTGTTGCTTGTCACTACGCCGGTTAAAGTTTTTAATTCTCGTTCCTGCATTATTCAACTCTCTGCTGTCGGTTATCTAAGACGAAGCATCATTTTTTTTCACGGATTATCGTCTTGATCCTGGCGACCTCACGTCTTGTATTGATTATATCCTTGGAGTTCTCCAGTTTTTCTGTAACTGCCTGCGCTCGCAAATCGTGTAGATGTTTCTGGAGTTCTTCCAGCTTGTCCTCAAGCTCATCGGTGCTCATTTCTCGGTACTGCTTTGCTTTCATACCGACAACCTTATTTATAATGAATGCGTTCGCTTAACGAACCTGCACTTAATTGGCATTTTATGAGCGACTCTGGACAATGCCAGTTTTGCTACGTCCTCGCTGATGCCGCCGACCTCAAAGCATATCTGCCCCGGCCTGACTCTGGCGAACCAGAATGAAGGCTCGGCTTTGCCCTTACCCATCCGGGTTTCAAGCGGCTTGGCTGTCGCTGATTTATGCGGAAATATCCTGACATATACTTTGCCTTCGCTATGCAAAAAATGGGTCGCAGCAACTCGACCGGCCTCGATAACCTTGGCGTCTATCCAACTGGTTTCCAGGGCCTGTAAGCCATATTCACCAAACGCTACAAAATTGCCTCTCGAGGCGTTACCTTTCATTCTGCCTCGCTGGCTCTTGCGATATTTAACTCTTTTCGGCATCATCGCCATTTTTTAGACCCATCCAGAACCCCGACTCAAGTCAGGGGAAACATTTTCGCAAAAGGGCGATTCTTAACTTCCATCCGGCTTCTTTGGTTCACCGCTGTCAGGTTTCGGCAGTGAGGCGGCTGCGTCGGCCTGGAATGTGCTTTTGCTATCTTGTACAGGGGCAGCACCGGTCCTGGCTTCCTCACTTGGCCCTGCAGTAACAGACCTTGATGGCCGGCGCCGACGAGGACTTTGCTCAATTTCTTCGCCGAAGGCGCCTTTGTGAATCCAGACCTTAATGCCAATCGTTCCGTATGTTGTTATTGCTGTTGCCACGCCGTAATCTACGTTGGCATCCAGTGTGTGCAGGGGGATACTACCGAGCTTCTGGGTTTCCCTTCGAGCCATTTCAGACCCTGCCAATCGTCCGCCGCAGATAATTTTGACTCCTTTAGCGCCCGCGTTCATTGCCGATTCGCAATACTGCTTCATTGTGCGCCTGAATGAGGCTCGCTTACTCAGTTGTTCGGCAATTGCTTCGGCGACCAAAGTGGCATTAAGTTCCGGGTTTTTTATCTCGATGACGTTGACAGTCACGTTTCGACCTGTCATCTGTTCAAGCTCTTCCCGCAACTTCTCAACTTCACCGCCTCTTGGACCGATGACCACCCCGGGACGAGCACTGTGCATTGTTACTTTTACTTCGTTGCGTGTTCGGGTTATTTCTACTTTTGCCACTGCACCTTTGGGCACACTGCGGTTAAATTTTCTGTCAATAAACCGACGTATCTTCTGGTCCTCGACGAGAAAATCACCGTAAGTGGCCTTGGGAGCGAACCATGTACTCTGCCATCCTAATGTTATCCCTGTCCTGAAACCTATCGGCGATGTCTTCTGACCCATAATCTTGTATCTGGTTATTATTTGCTTTTACCCGCCAGACTTATGGCGGGTTTACCTTGTTTTCTCTCCTGTTTACGGCTGTGTTACCGTTATATGTATATGGCAGGCCCTTTGGCGAATAGGGTATGCTTTGCCCCTGTCCTTCGCTATCCATCTTTTAGTACCGATCCGTATTCCTGCATCATCAACACGGGCCTGGCTAACATATAGATTGTCCACATCGGCCTGTTGCTCGTCGGCATCCGCCACGGCGCTTCTTAAAATCTTATCAATCATCGACGCGGCGCGTTTTCTTGTGAACTTCAAAATGTCCATTGCATCCTGAACGCCTCGCCCGGCTATCAATTGCGTAACCAATCTTGCCTTGCGGGGCGAGATCGGAGCGTAGCGATAGGACGAGCGCCAGTCAGCCAAATCATTTACGTCGGCAGATAAAGCTGCCGCCAATCGCTGGATATCTGCTTTACGCGGCTTGGGCAAAAGTAAACCCTTTTGCCAGTTCTTGACAGCCGCTATCGCTGCTTTCTTGTCAAGGCCGGGCCTGACAAGCTGGCTGGCCAACTGCTCCAAGCTTATCTTCCGCTCCTGGCGAAGCTCTTTTAACTTACTATCACTTAACATAACAATCTCGTATTTTGCTCTTGCCTCACAGATTAACGCCTGGCGAATTATACCGTCGCTATTTTCTTGCTCGAATGACCCCTGAATGTCCGCGTCAGCGAGAACTCACCCAGCTTATGTCCTACCATATCCTCGGTGACAAAAACCTTGGGAAATATCTTGCCGTTATGTACCATAAAGGTGAAACCCACAAACTCCGGGATTATCGTGCATCTTCTTGCCCAGGTTTTTATTGGCTCACGAGAACCGGAATCACGCAGCTTATTGACCTTGATAAGCAGCTTCTCTTCAACGTATGGCCCTTTTTTAAGAGATCTTCCCATTTGGATTTACTCAACCTTCAAACTTCAATAATTACGCGACCATCGCTTTTTGCCTTCTACACGCTAATTACGCCACGAATTGAAAACGTCCGTATTTTCGTCTTCGAATAATCCTTTTACTGCTCGGCTTTCTTCGGTTTCTGGTTTTCCCCCCTTTTGCCAGGACGCCCGTAGGCGAACACGGATGCCTGCCGCCGTTTGACCTGCCTTCTCCACCGCCCATTGGGTGAGAAACGGGGTTTTGTGCCTTGCCTCTTACATGCGACCTGCGGCCCAAATGGCGCGTCCGCCCGGCTTTGCCAATCGTAACATTCTGGTAGTCGGGGTTGCTCAATTGGCCAATTGTCGCCCGGCATTCCTTGCGGAGCATCCGCATTTCGCCGCTGGGCAAAACAATGGTGGCCCAGTTGCCTTCCTTTGCTACAATCTTGGCGGTGCCGCCGGCGGTTCTAACTAATTTTCCGCCCTGGCCGGCTGTCATTTCGATGTTATGAATCTCCATCCCGGCGGGAATCGCCTCCAAAGGCATTGCATTACCAATCCTGGGTTCGCAAGAGGCGCCGCTCATTACGGCGTCGCCGACCTTTATACCCAGCGGTGCTAATATGTATCTTTTTTCGCCGTCCGCGTAGTGCAGCAGGGATATAAAGCAATTCCTGTTAGGGTCGTATTCAACTGTTGCTACTCTTGCTGGAATGTTGTCTTTATCGCGTTTGAAATCTATAATACGGTAGATTTTCCTTGCCCCGCCGCCTCTGAACCTGACGGTGGTCATGCCGGAATGATTCCTTCCGCCGTTCTTTTTAATCCGCGTGCACAGCGACTTCTCGGGCACACCGATTGTCAAGTCGGCGTAATCATTGACCGAACTGTTCCTTCGCCCGGCACTTGTTGGTTTATAAACTCTGATACCCATAACTTATACCCCCTCTCTTGCATCCCTTTTAGAACAAATCGATATGGTAATCCGGCTCCAGAAATACGACGGCTTTTTTCCAGCTTGGCGTGTAGCCGGCGGTTTTGCCCTTACGGCGGTATTTGCCTTTACGGTTAGCTGTCCTTACCTTCCGAACCTTGACACTATATATCTTTTCTACAGCACTTTTTATTTGAATTTTGTTAGCCCTTTTATTTACCTCAAAGGGGTACGCCCCCTTTGTATGGGCAAGGTGGACCGCTTGCTCTGTAATCAAAGGTCGAATTATGACATTATGCTCATCCACACCAGAACCTTTTAACTTTCATCTGACTGGTTTCTGCTCAAAAGAGACATAAATGCTTCTTTAGTGAACAACATCTTGCGGTAGCTGCAGATGTCGCCTGCGTTCAATTCACCTACGGGCGTAACAGCCACTTTCGGGATATTCTTGGCCGACTTGAACAGATTATTGTCATAGTCGTTAACCGTAACAAGACAACTACGGTCAATCTTTAAGTTGCTCAGAACACGTGCGAAATCTTTTGTTCTGGGTTTCTGGAAATTTAGTTCATTTATTACCACAACGTTGTTAGTCATAAGCTTTGCCAGTATTGCCGAGTCTCTGGCCAGCTTTCTTTGCTTTTTAGGCATACGCTTTCCAAAATCTCTGGCAATCTTGGCAAAGGTGACACCGCCGCCGACACGTTTACCCGTTCTAATGGTGCCGGCGCGGGCATTTCCTGTATGCTTTTGCCTGTAAATCTTTCTGGTTGAGCCGGCTACCATACCTCTACTCTTGGTCGTTGCTGTTCCCACACGCTTATTGTCGTGGTACATAACAATCGCCTGTTTAAGCAGAGGGTATCTGACCCGCCTGCCAAAGGCCGACTCATCGACCTTTAAGCTGTCGATTTCCTGGCCATCTGCGTTGTAAACAGCCAAATCAATCATTTCCAAGTTTCCGTTCTGCGGTTACTTCGCTTTTTTAGCGCTGCGAACGACACAGTAACCGTCTGCAGGGCCCGGTACAGGACCTTTTACGACTAATAAATTTTTCTCTTGGTCTATTGCTAATAGTTTATGGTTTTTTGCTGTAACCCGGCAGTGGCCCATATGGCCACCCATTCTCTTTCCCTTATGCAGGTTGCCGCCGTGGCCGCGGTCGGTACCGTGACTGGCGATTGAGCCAGGCGAGCGATGCTTTCGTTCAGTGCCGTGCGAAGCCGGCATACCACCAAAACCATATCGCTTCATCACGCCGGCAAATCCTTTGCCCTTACTGGTACCAATAACATCGACAATTTCTTTCTCAGTAAAGACTGACACCGTAATGGAATCTCCCAACTTGCATTCCGGCCTGGTGTCGTCCGGCAGTCGCATCTCTCTGACGAATCTCTTTGGCGCTGCGTTGGCCTTGTCAGCAATGCCGAGCTGGGGTTTTTTTCTGCGAGAAGGCTTTACATCATCATATCCCAACTGCAAGGCGTTGTAGCCATCGGTCTCGACCGTTTTGACCTGCGTAACGACACAGGGACCGGCCTGTATGACGGTAACAGGCAGCAACTTACCCGATTCGTCATAGACCTGAGTCATTCCAACTTTTTTTCCCAATAACATTGCCATTAAACTCAAACCTTAACAGCCAAAGACCCATTGCTGATTATTGGTTAATCACGTTAGGCCTTAATCCTTACAAAGATCCCGGCCGGTACCACCAGGCGGTTTAATACTTCAATTGTCCGTGGGTTGGCCTCGTAAATATCAATCAGACGTTTATGCGTCCTCATCTCAAACTGCTCACGCGACTTTTTATCAATGTGAGGGCTTCGCAGGACGGTGTATCTCTCAATGCGGGTAGGCAATGGCACGGGGCCGCTGACTCGGGCATTGGTTCTTCGGGCATGCTCTACTATTTCCTTAGCAGATGCATCGAGAGCTCTGTGGTCGTATGCCTCCATTCTGATTCTTATTCTTTCGCTTTCACCAGCCATAACTTTCCCCTGCACTATCTCGTTCGCACAGTCTGATTTAACCTGCGAAAAAGGGGCAAGACACGAGCTTCTCTACTTCCAGATTACATTTGCAAGCCTATAAGGTCTTGCAATATATCGACTTATAGGTCAAAAATAAAGTAAAAAATCTCCCTTTTGCGTATATTTCTGACGCTATCTCGTAAACCGATATTGTTTGATTTTGGCAGGAAAGGCCTGTAATTGATTATTGATTACTGGCTATCGCTTGGATGTCGGTAAACTTTCAGTAATCAATCATCAAATTCGCCTTCCTTAAAGTTCGGGTTGCGGCCATTTACAGGCCTACCAAATGCCTTTTTTACAGGCTTTTGGTGCACCCCTATGTCTTTACAGAATTCTAATAAAAAACCATCCCTGACCACGAAATCTTAGATATGTACGGCCTAACTAGTTTACGCAAAGTCGTCCGTGACAATGCTCGCTATGGCCGAAAACATTTGACAATACCGCCTAATTATTACAATGTCAAATAAAATTTCGACAAAAATTTTAGTAAATATACAAAAAATCGCATATTTTTACAGGGTAATTTGCTTAGCGACCTGCTCTGGGACTTTCTCATAGCTCAATGGTTCGAGGGTAAAGGTTCCTCTGCCGCCCGTAGCACTCCTGATTTCGCTGGAGTACCCGAACATTTCTGCCAGGGGTACCTTGGCATCAATTACCTGCATATTGCCATGGATTCGATAACCTGTGATTAAGCCCCTTTTTGCGAGCAAATGGCCCTGGACCGCCCCAAATGTAGCTTGCGGGACTACTACTTGAAGCCGCATTATAGGCTCCAGCAAAACCGGCCCTGCGGCTTTTACTGCCTTTTCTACGGCAATTGCTGCAGCTTGTTCAAAAGCCAGACCGGACGAATCCACAGGATGGAATGAGCCGCCGATTAACGTAACTTTAGCTCCCAGAACAGGATAGCCTGCCAGTACCCCACTGCTTAAAGCGTCTCTGCACCCTCTTTCCACGTCAGGGATATATGTTCTTGGCACCTTATCGCCAGGTGCTATGTTTGTAAATTGAATATCCCGGCTCCAATAGCCATCCTCTGTCAACAGCGGCTCAATCGTCAAAACAACATGGCCATACTGACCGTGGCCGCCTGTTTGACGTATGAATTTACCTTCTGCCTCGGCCAATTTTGTAATAGCTTCCTTGTAGGCAACCCGTGGCCTGCCGACTCTGACATCAACTCCCTTTTCCTTTTCCAGTTTATGCTGGAGTATCTCTAAGTGTAGCTCCCCCATTCCGCTGATAATCGTTTGGCCTGTTTCATTGTCTATTTTGCATTCGAAAGTTGGGTCTTCGCGTTTCAAGGCGGCCAGTGCACTTGCTAATTTTATCTTTTCTGCCGAGGTTCTGGGTTCTATGGACATATTGATAACTGTCTGCGGAAACGTAATACTCGGCAGGGAGATGGGTTTTTTGGGGTCGCAAATGGTATCGCCTGTAAGTGTTTCCTTTAGTCCTATAACTGCAACAATATCACCGGCACTGGCAGATCCCAGGATTTTCCGCTCGTTGGCGTGCATCTCAAATATCCTGGTAATGCTTTCACGTTTGTTGCGATTGGGATTTAAAACTCTGCTGCCGGGTTTCAGTGTGCCTCGATAAATCTTCAGAAAGGTCAAGTCCCCATGGGCATCGGTGGTAATCTTAAATGCGAGGGCAACCAGGCTTCCCTCTCGGTCGCATTTAATCGGTATTTCTCTGCTTTTACCCGCCAGACTTATGGCGGGTTTATCGGACGGTTTATGACCCATTATAACAGCCTTATCTAAAGGTGAAGGAAAATATAATGTGACGCCGTCGAGCAGCTTTTGGATGCCAACGTACTTTAAGGCAGAGCCGGCAAATACCGGTTGAAGCGGCCGAAGGCCGCTTTGGTCAAGCCCGCCTACGGCGGGGCCACTTAAAGTTCCTTTCCTAATCGCTCTGTAAATCACTTTAGTGTCTATGGGTTTATCGTGGAGATAGTTGTCCATAAGTTCTTCGTCGTACTCGGCTGCAAGCTCGAGCATCCGGTTTCTTCGTTGCTGTGCGATTTGTCGGAATTCAGCGGGGATTTCAGTCTCTTCAAAAGCTGCCCCCATCTTTTCGGCATTGTAGAAAACTGCCTGCATCCTGACGAGGTCTATTATCCCGGCGAAGGAGTCTTCGGCGCCCATAGGAGTCTGCAACAAAATCGGGTTGGCGGCCAGTTTGCTGCGAATGTCTTCCACAGACATCTCGAAATCAGCACCGGTTTTATCCATCTTGTTCACGAAGCATAGACAAGGCAGGCTGTATTTTTGTCCCTGTCTCCAGACGGTCTCACTCTGGGCCTGCACACCTTCGCTGCCATCAAATACGACTACAGCACCATCGAGGACACGTAATGACCTTTCAACCTCGGCAGTAAAATCAATGTGCCCTGGTGTATCGATAAGGTTGATTTCAAAACCCTTCCAGAGACATTTTGTGGCGGCTGACGTAATAGTAATACCCCTTCTTTGCTCCTCTTCCAGGTAATCCATAACTGCGGTGCCGTCGTGGACCTCCCCCATTTTGTAGGTTTTGCCCGTATAATAGAGTATGCGCTCAGTTACTGTGGTCTTGCCCGCATCAATATGGGCTATGATTCCGATATTGCGTAATTTTTCTAAATCGC
>Ga0315280_10006354_pt1 | contig 16352 bp, 10 predicted proteins | sample YL17G06_40_MG_FD_203697 | JGI IMG/M metagenome (GOLD analysis project Ga0315280, IMG submission 203697) | Sediment microbial communities from Yellowstone Lake, YNP, Wyoming, USA - YL17G06_40 | ecosystem: Environmental > Aquatic > Freshwater > Lake > Sediment | place: USA: Wyoming | collected...
CCATCGCCTTGAGCCGCCGCTTCTCCAACTGCTTCGCACTTCCGTATGGTCGCATGAAAGCATCCTCCTTTTGGGGATGCTCTCATTATAACATTACTTACGCAGATGTCAATAATACAATTTCGCGGAAATTGAACATGGAACTGTCGGTGAAGAATCTGAAATCAGCAACTTTCTGTTTCCGATTAATCTGATATTCCACGCGGACACAGTTGCAGTCGAAATAAATATCTTCAATCCTGGAGGTTATGTGAGCGTAGGGTATCCGGCCTTTGAATGGTTCAAGAGGCGCGCGATCTGGCTTGAAAAAGAGAAACATTGCGAAGCGGTCCTCAATCGTTAGCGGAGTGGGGTGGCGCATAAGGTCGGAGCGCAGGCTGACCGCAAAATTGGCATACATATCCATCTGTTTGTTCCCGAGGCTCGCTCTTTGGCTGTCAGCTGAGCGCGCAACGATCCTGTTATCTGACGCCAGAAAAGAACTCTGTATTTCGTACGCGTTGGCGGGAATGCCGCTTTCCTTGAATTCGTAATATATGTTCGCATCAGGGTCAAGTACCATCCATTTTTGGTACTGGTCAGACCACACCTCCACCACAAAATGAAACTTCCACTTGGTGTTCACCAATTCTACATAGCGCACCGAGAAGTATCCCATCGATTTCAGCACATCAGCCAGCACATATGAATATTGCCCGCAAAGCCCGCCGGTTTTGCCGGAACGAATATCAGCCAGAATATCGATGGCATTGGAAAGCGGATACGGATTGGGATTGGAATGCTTCCATTGGCGATGGGTCCAGTCGCAGTATTTGAGAAAGAGGTCGAGCTGGTCTTTGCCGGAGATGTCTTTAAATGTTTCATTTTTTCGTAACTGTTCCAATTTTTTCTCTTTCCAGTGCTCGGGAATGAAATAAAAATTGCTTTTAACAATCTGGTCGCGGCTCACCTCCACCCGGATGCGCCTGGAGAAAAGTCGCCACCCCAGGTAACACAGCAAAAGGACAACCAGGATTGCCAGCAGGAAAATCAGCCGCTTGTTCTCTTTGGTTACAACCACCACCTTTGATTCTAAAGGTAGGCCTCTGGCCAATCAAATCGAATTCAGTTGCCCGGTGAAGCTTTAATGAGTTCAGGGATGATGGGACAGGGCTGGTCATCTCTTTTTATGCTTTGCCCGATATGCCCGCACCGCTTTCCGATTCTCGCCGGTGCTGGTGCGAAGGATGTTATGATAGTTCATCCGGTGGCGGTCGTTGATGAAATTTTTCGCCCGCTCCCCGCTTTGCAGAAAGAGGCCGCCGCAGCCGCAAACGCAAAGAGAGAGTTTCAGGCTCGGAGATCCGCTCTTACCTTCGGCCCGGTTGGGATGGTGGGTTCTCATCGCTATCGCCTCCTCGTAAATCCTTAAAGCAAGCCTTGGGCCGCCTGATTTCAAAACCAGGGGCAGGTCCTTTAACCGCCGCGGCCGGCAAAGCTCGTCAAAAAGCTGAGCGGCCTTGAAAAAGGCGAGCAAGGCCGCGTCTTCGTTCTCATAAAGCCAGCTTTTAAAAAAAATGTCGCCGTCCGGAAATATGATTGCCTCCCTTTGCAAAGAAAGGGAGCCTCCGGCTGCCTGGACTTTTTTGCGAAGACGGATTTGCGCGTGAATCTTTTTCAGGTCCGCAGCCGCAATTTCAGAAAGCAGATTTCTGAGCTCGGTTTGCAGGGTAATTGCGGATTCAAGACTCGCATCCTCGCCCCGGACCCGGGGCAGGCAGTCTTCAATTTTCACTATCGCCTCGGAGATTCTCCGCCCGCTTTCTTTTTCGTCAAAAACCACCGAAGTCCCGAAAAGCTCAAGCTGCAGATTCAAAGCAATGTCATCCTCAAGCATCTTCTGCCGCCGCGTTCCCTCAGGCCCCTGAAAGGTCACATAGCAGCTTTTCTCCCGGCCCATAAGATTGTGAAGATGACCGCTCCAATTTCCCGGGGCAAGCTCCTGATTGACAAAATCAAGAAGCGGCTGGAAAGGACTGCGCCTGGCTGAAAGATTATCTCGCCGCCACTTCCTTTCTTTTTTAAAAGCCATGGGTTGACGCTTTTACCGCTCCATCCAAACCCTATCACAAACAAAAATATTTGTCAAATATTTTCTTTTTAAAACAATAAATAAACGGCAAATATAATTTTATCGTTTTTACGAAGGAAGCGAAAAAAACAGGCTCATGAGGCATAAGCGCTGCCTGCAAGAGCTTCTTTTTATTTGGGGGTGGAGTCTGGTGCTTAGTCCCAGAAATATTTTAATGTGGTGCGGGCCTCCAGCCTGGATTATAAGGGCTTTACCGGGTGCCGCCGGCACCAGAATTTATGAGATAACACGCTAGAAATGCTTCCATAACCCTGTATCCCTCCCTTGCCCACCCCCACTTTTTGGAGTGAGCATGTCCGACCGCGTTTTTGCTTGGCCTGGGACTAACTTCAAACCCGCTTCCTATGCGGCGTTACCGGGTTCAAGCCGCCGGAAGCCAAAGGAGGGCAAGCCACGGCGTCCCCAATCGGTTCTGTGCTCGGTTCTCGTAACTCCCCGAAAAATCAGGGGCCGGTAAAAAACTGGGGGTGGGCAAGGTATCCCTCCCCCTTGACGGGGGAGGGCTGGGGTGGGGGTGATTTTGACTAAGGCCCAAGAATCTGAACAGACCTTGAGAAATAAGGCTCAAATCCCCTCCCGTTCCATTCTCCGTAGCAGTAGCACTGCTACTGCGAAGGATGAACAAGAGAGGGGAGATTTTTTTAAAATAACTGGGACAAAGCTCAGTTATGAAACAGGCTCTAAAAGCTGGCAAAAGTTTTGGTCCAGTCAGGCAGCTCAGGCGCTTTTCCGGATGAGAGCATTTCCCGCCATTTCTCGTCCGTTAGCCGGTCGGACATCGGCTGCTTGAACTCATAGTATGAATAAACCGGGCCTACCCCGACCAGGATATGTCCTTCCGGCAGCTTATAAGCGACCAGCATCAGCCGGATATAGCCGGTGCCTTCCTCCAGAACCGCCTTGCTGTTCTGGTCCGTGTGCACATCAGCCACCATCGTGGTTTTCTGCGTGGCCTCTCCCGAGCCGGTGACAATCGCATTTATGTTGTCCGCGAAGGACTTGATGAAATCATAGTCCGCCTGCTCGAGCTTTTTGTTCTCAAGCTCCTTTGACGAGATATCCAGCAGCCGGGCCAGCACCTGATCCAGCGCATCCAGCCTGGCTTTGCTGTCCTGGTCCAAAACTTTGAGGTCATCCAGTCCTTTTTTGGTCATCCGGGTCAGCGCGACAAGCCTTGCGTAAAATTCCGGCGCCGGCTCAACATATCCGACTACCGGCAATTCTCTCATCGGAGGCTCCGCGGATTCCGCAGTGATGGTCATGGTATAGCTCTGTTTGACATAGAGGATGGTGTCGTGCCTGAGCGCGGACCAGCTTCCCAAAGCCGCGTTCAGCTGCTTGTCTTTCCAGGCATCGGTTTGGGTGAAAGTGGGCCAGCCCTGGCCGCCCGGCTCCGAGACCAGGGATTTAAGCGCATAAAGCCAGGACCAGTAAAGATTCTGATTCCAGTCCTTTTCCGGGACATTGTCAAACTGCTTCTTCAGCTTGTCAAAAGTTTCCTGATACCGGCCGTATTTGGAATCGCCGATGTTATCGAGCACGGTCAAAGCCCGCTTGGAACCAAGCACGGCCACCACATCCAGCCCGCGGGGAAAAGCCCGGATGCAGCCGACATCCGGTATGCAAACGGTGGTGAAGCTGGGCGATCCGGTCAGGACATCGATGGTCGGCGCGACCATCTGGCCCAGGATAAACGAGTCCGGCACATACCTCTGGCCCATAAACCTGAAGCCCTGGGTCTTGGCCAGAGTGCGCGCAAGCTGCTCCGGGGTCATCTGCCGGTCTTTTTCTAGGTCAAGATTGACGCCGGACTGGCCGGTTCCGGAATAAATTGCGGGCTTGCGCAGGGATGCGATCTTGGCCTGGAGCTTGAGGAAAGTGTCATCCTGGGCAAGCTGGGAGGGCTTGAACCCGGCTCCGAAAATCGAGCGCAGCGCATCCTGGTATTCGTAAATGGTCAGGTCGTCCGAAAAGCCCACATAGTATGCGCTCACCGCATAAATCCGGTTCCATTTTTCGATCAAAGGCGCATTTCCGATCTTCAAGTTGCTCGCCAGGCCCGCAATCGCGGCGGCAAGTATGGTTTGATTCTTCGCCTCCTGCTCAGATACCAGCGCATCCTCAAACCCGCCGAATTTTTTTGCGCCCTTGATCAACATCGTCATCCGGCCATACCACATCATCGCCTTGAAATATCTTTTGAGAGTCTCGCTCTGAGTGTAATGCCCGCGGGGAACATATTGCGAGTAGTCTTCTTCGTAGGTGAACACCGAGTTTGCCAGCGCGTCCACGGGGCCGGGAAACCCCTGGTGCTTATCAATGTGCGCGAGTTCCCACCCAACTATGTTTTTCACCGGGCCGGGAACAGCAGCGTCAGGCTTCAAAATTTTGAGCGCTACGGTGAAGAAAGCGACTCCCTTGAGATGCGCGGGCTTGGCTGATGCAGGCGCGGACTTGTAAGCTTTCAGGAATTCCTGTTGCATCGCCTCTGAAATCTGCACCAAGTCGGGATAAAATTCCTTTTCCTCAATCCGCTTCAGGGTCTCGTCAAACTGGATGTGATAGAGATGAAGCAGCGAGTCGCTGGTTACAAAAACCGGCAGGTCCATTTGCTTGATGTCTTTATATGCCTGGACAACATCCTCGCGATTGCCCCAGTTTAAGGTGACCAGCCCATTTTTCATCAGCAGTTCAGACGCGGCTTTTGGGCCGAGCAGGCCGGAAATTTTCGCGTAGTTGTAAATGTCTTTTTGGCCGAGTGGCAGAGAATAGGAAGGCACGCTCGGCTTTATCGAATAAGGCACCGGCTCGTAGTATTTGCCGAATTGAATCTGGCCGGTCGTGGCCGAAGAAAGGGTGATTGCCAAATCCTCAGCCTTGGCGCAGCCCTGGGTGATGCCCAGAAGAAGCGCTACGGAACAAACAAAAACCAGAAACCTTTTCTTATCCATTTGCCTGCTCCTTTTCGGCCTCCCCGTTTTTGACAATTAAAAAGCCGCGAAGGTTTTGGTCCAGTCGGGCAGCTGAGGCGCTTTGCCGGAGGAGAGCATTTCCCGCCATTTCTCATCCGTTAGCCGGTCGGACATAGGCTGCTTGAACTCATAGTAGGAATAAACCGGCCCTGCTCCTACCAGGATATGACCTTCCGGCATTTTGTAGGCGACCAGCATCAGCCGGATGTAGCCGGTGCCTTCTTCAAGAACCGACTTGGTGTTCTGGTCCGTGTGCACATCAGCTACCAGCGTGGTTTTCTGGGTGGCATTTCCGGACCCGGTCACGATCGAGTTAATGTTTGCCGCGAAGTCCCTTATGAAATCATAATCATCCTGCGCAAGCTTCTGGTTTGCAAGCTCCCTGGTTGAAATATCCAGAAGCCGGCTAAGAACTTGGTCAAGCGCATCCAGCCTGCCTTTGCTTTCTGCATCCAGGACTTTCAGGTCATCAAGACCCTTTTCGGTCATCCGGGTGAGTGCGATAAGCCGCGCGTAAAACTCCGGCGCGGGCTCAACATAGCCGACCACGGGAAGCACTACCTCTGGAGGTCTCGCTGAAGTTATGCCAACGGTCGGGGTATAACTTTGCTTGACATAAAGGATGGTGTCATGCCGAAGCGCGGACCAGCTTCCAAGGGCCGCGTTCAACTGCTTGTCTTTCCAGGCATCGGTTTGAGCGAAAGTTGGCCATCCCTGCCCGCCCGGCTCCGAGACCAGGGATTTCAGCGCATAAAGCCAGGACCAGTAGAGGTTTTGGTTCCAGTCCTTTTCCGGCACCGCATCAAATTGCTTCTTGAGCTTATCAAGGGTTTCCGGATAGCGCTCGTAATTCGAGTCGCCAAGATTAGCAAGTACCGTCGCAGCTCTTTTTGATCCGAGCACCGACATTACATCCAGCCCGCGCGGGAATCCGCGGACACAGCCAAAATCAGGTATGCAAACAGTGGTGAAGCAAGGCGACCCGGTCAGGACATCGATGGTCGGCGCAACCATCTGTCCCAGGATAAACGAGTCCGGCACATACCTCTGGCCCATAAACCTGAACCCCTGGGTCTTTCCTAAAATCTCGACCAATTGCTCGGGCTTTAGCGAGCCCTCTTTGTCCAGGTCAATTACCGCGCCTCCGGTCCCGGAATAAATCGCGGGCTTGCGCGAGGAAGCAATTTTAGCCTGGAATTTCAAAAGACTGTCAGGAGCCGCAAGTTGCGAAGGCTTAAAGCTGTCGCCCAAAACCGAGCGCAAAGCATCCTGATATTCGTAAATGGTCAGGTCATCCGAGAAGCCCACATAGTACGCGCTGACCGCATAAATCCGGTTCCATTTTTCAATCAAAGGCTCAGTCCCGATCTTCAGATTGCCCGCCAGACCAACAATCGCAGCCGCCAATATGGTCTGATTTTTCGCCTCTTCAGGACTTACCAGCGCCTTCTCCGCAGGGCCGTATTTTTTGTCCCCCTTGATCAACATCGTCATCCGGCCATACCACATCATCGCCTTGAAATACCTTTTGAGAGTCTCGCTCTGGGTGTAGTGCCCGCGGGGAACATACTGGGAATAATCTTCGCAGTAGGCGAAGATGGAATTTTTTTCCGCATCTTGAGCCTCGGGCAGGCCCTCGTGCTTTTCAATATGGTCAAGCTCCCACCTGACCCATTTTTTGGCCGGACCCGGAACCGCCGCATCAGGCTTTAAAAGTTTGAGCGCGACTGTGAAGAAAGCCACGCCCTTGAGATATGCGGGCTTGGCTGACGCAGGTGCGGCCTTGTAGGCTTTTAGGAATTCCTGCTGCATGCTCTCTGAAATCTGGACCAGGTCGGGATAAAATTCCTTTTGCTCAATCCGCTTCAAGGTCTCGTCAAACTGAATGTGGTAGAGATGAAGAAGAGAGTCGCTGGTGACAAAAACCGGAAGGTCCATCTGTTTGATGTCTTTGTATGCCTGAACCACATCCTCGCGGTTGCCCCAGTTGATGGTGGCCAATCCGTTTTTCATCAGCAACTCACCCGCGGCTTTCTGGCCGACCAGGCCGGAAAATTTCGCGTAGTTGTAAATATCTTTCTGGCCGAGCGGCAGGGAATAAGAAGGCACGCTCGGGTTCACCGAGTACGGCACCGGCTCGTAGTATTTTCCGAATTCAATCGGCAGCCCGGCTTGAGATGACGGCTGAGGCAGGCTGATCGTTATATCCTGCGCTTTTGCGCAGCTCTTGGTAAAGCCCAGCAAAAGTGTTACAGAACAAATGAGAGCCAGAATTCTTTTCTTAACCATTCGCTCGCTCCTTGGTTCGAGTTTAGCTTCGGTTTCGCTCCTTCTTGGAAAGACAAGGCGTTTCCCGAAAAGTTCCGCGGCTCTTGCCCAGAGAAGTTTCACTTGATATAATATTGCTTCAGAGACTTATGTCAAAGTGAAAGCGGCGGGTAATTCACGCCGAACAAATGGGATGCTGGCAGCATCAGAGGAGGGGCTATGAAACGGAAATGGTTTTGGGCGTGTTTACTTGCGTTGCCGCTCTTTGGTTGCGCTGGGGCCAAAGATTTGGGGACGAGCTTGGACGAGAGGCAAGAAGATGATGTCAGGTTAATGAAATCGCTGTTCGGCGGTGAAGAATGCAAGTATGATGTTGCAATGGATGATTATGACAAAAACGGCACGGTCGATATTTCGCTTAAATATCTCTACGGCTGTGAGAAACAATCTGACGATCAGAAATTGGAGGCTATCGCGAGCGTGCTTGGGATGTTAATGGCCGGATGTGGTTACAAAATAGACAAAGTCTATGTGGACATCAAGGCCGCGCGATATGAGGGATTATTTTCCAATTGCGTAAAATGCGCGTCGATGGACAAAGGCAAGGAAGAAAATTGCCTTAATAGACTCTGGAAACTTCGGAAAATTTAACGACAACCAGAAAATATAGTCGGCCCCGATTCCGGGAACAGCCTTCAATTTATTCATCCGTTCCATTAAACTTGCCCGGGCATTGCTAGAAAAGTTTACCTGAGTTGGAAATTATGAAACATCCACCAATTGAGCAATGCGGTCAATGGAATCTAGCAGGAATTAAATGAGATTCCTTTATTTTGAGCTCGATTGCGCCTAGGTCACAGGACGAGACGCATATGCCGCATCCCCAAAGCGCGCCGCGGCCTCATCCGCTGAAGATTTCCTGCCGGATCGAATTCCTCCCCTGTTTTTTCGCTTGGTACATAAGGTCGTCGGCTTTTTTGATCATCTGGTCCACTGATTCCGGCGGATGCTCGAAGGTTACAAGCCCCGCGCTGAAAAACACTCGTCCTTCTTGACTTACGAACGAATTTTGCAGCGACTTTTTGATCCTTTCGAAAACGATTTGAGCCGCATTCGCGGGGGTTTCCGGCAACAAAATCGCAAACTCGTCCCCGCCCAGCCGCGCAACTACATCCACTTTCCGCACGCTGGTTTTTAGGGCCGAGGCGACCAGTCTTAAAATCTGGTCACCGGCAAGATGTCCCAGGCGGTCGTTAATTTCTTTGAAGTTATCGAGGTCAATATAGGCGATGGTCAGCGGTTTGTCATAACGCTTTGCCCTTTCGATTTCGGAGTAGGCCGAATCGTAAAACGCCCTTGCGTTCGAAAGTCCGGTCAGGTAGTCATCCATTGACAGTTCATGCAGCTGGTCAAAGGATTTTCTCAGCGCGGACAAGATAAATGTGACCACCAGAAAAAAACCCAGCCGCACGAATGCGTTCCAAAAGGGTATGATTGCGCTGGAATAGCGCTGGCCTCCGGCCCAATCCGCCATAAGCCAGGCCAGCGCGCTCAGGAGGGAAATCAGGATTCCCCACCTCCTGCTTAGGAACCAGCCGCCGACGGTTACAGGCGCAAGATAGAATATGGAAAACGCGATCTCAAAGCCGGTAAGGTAATCGATCAGGCCGACAACGAGAACCAGGAGAATGGCAATACCGACTTTAGCGAGTTTTGACTGCGCGGCCAGGAAGCTGGCTATCTGGGAAAACAGCTTCACTTTTCATTCTATTTTATAGGGAAAAAGTTAATTTTGCCATTATTCGGGCGCTGGTTCTCGCTCAACCTGCCTTTGACCGCCCCGGCTCTGAATTGTAATCTTTTTGGCAGGAAACGGAATGCCTGCCTTGAAACGGAGTTTCATTTTTGGAGACGGATGAAAGCGCGCTCGGAAAACAATAAATGCTGGCAAATTATGTGTTTAATTTGCAGCTACCGGTTCCTTTGGGGCCGAGCCGGCCTTATTAAAAGCCTTAATTGCTTCATACAAAATCATCAGCGCAAGCGCGACTAAAATAACGGCCACATAAGGCACCGGGTCGGAGCTGAGGCCTTTAAATTCCCAGTCAGGTTTAAAAAAACCGGCCTTGACGAATCGGAGCAAGGCCCAGCCGCTCATTACATACATAAACATAGTGGGAGGAATGGTCACCAGCCATACCCAGCGGGCATGGTATTTTCGATAGAGCCATACCGTGATGCCGATCAGGGTCAGCGCGGCCAGCAGCTGGTTGCTGGCCCCGAACAAAGACCAGAACACCTTCCAGGCCGGAATAATATTGCCGGCCGCGTCTTTAGTCTCGCGCATCACGAAAAACAGGGGAACCCCGGCGGTGAGAAGGGTGGCGAAATATCTTCCGAATTTACTCTTCCAGCCGGTCAGCTCCTGCATAATATATCTGCCGAGCCGGGTGCTGACATCAAGCGTGTCGTAAACAAAGGTTGTAAACGCGAGCAGCCCAAAAGAGATGCCGAACGCGGGCGGAATATGGATTACCTCCAGAAAGCTTCCGATTCCCAGCCCGTAAATCATATTTGCTTTGAGCGGTCCCTGGAGCACGGATGCGTTCTTGGCCAGCATCATCACGCAGCAGAGAGATATAATAGCAACCATAGCCTCCAGGAGCATCCCGCCGTAGCCGATCAGCTTGGCATCGGTCTCCAGCTTGATCTGCTTGGAGGTAGTGCCCGAGGAAACCAGGGCATGGAAACCGGAGCACGCTCCGCAGGCAACGGTTATGAAGAGAAGCGGGAACAGCGGCTCGCCCTTGCCGGTGACCAGGCCGGTGAAAATCGGGTATTGCGCGGTTTTTCCGCCGAAAAGAATCCCCAGCGCGCCCGCGGCAAGAGCGAGGTAAAGAAAATATCCGCCCAGATGTCCCCGCGGCTGGAGCAAAAGCCACATCGGCACCACGCTGGCCGCAAAACAGTAAACAAGAAGAAGCGCATCCCATAGCTGCCTGCCCCGGCTGTCTGATATGCCCAGCACAGACGGCAGGTCAAGCGGAATGTATTGTCCCACCCAGATGGCCACGCCCACCAGGGGAAGGAAAATGATGGTCGCCCGGAGCAGGGAGAGCTTTGCAAAACGCATCAGCAGGCCCATCATTACAGGGAGCGCCAAATACAAAAGAGAAGAAGTTGCAATGCCTCCGCCGGTGACCACCATTCCGTTTTCCAGGGTCTGCTTTCCCACAAAAGAGCTGGCAACTATATCTGTAAACGCAACAATGATGTAAACCAGGGTTATCCAGACAAAACACAAGAACAGTATATACGAGCGCCGGCTCATATATTCAGCCACCACTTCCGCAATCGAGCGCGCCTTGTGCCGGAGCGAAGCCATCAGCGAGCCGAAATCATGCACGCCTCCGATGAGCACGCTGCCGATAAGAATCCAGATCAGGGCCGGCCCCCAGCCGAACATCACCCCCGCCAAAATCGGCCCCACAATCGGCCCGGCCGCGGCAATGGCCGAGAAATGCTGGCCTAAAAGGAATTTGGAATCAATGGGCACAAAGTCGATATCATCCCTAAGTTCCACCGCCGGGGTTTGAGCTTTGGGGTCGAGCTTGAACAGCCGGGAGAGCAAAGAGCCGTAGGTCAGATATGCCAGCAATAAAAATACTCCGGAGCCAAGAACTATAATCAATAAATTCATCTAATTTTTTCTCCTCATTTTTTTAATTTATTATAGCACTTTCGAATCTGGCGCGGAAACCTAAGCCGGGCGCTCGCGCTCCCTTTTCTCAGAAAAGTCGATTAAGAATCGTAATGCCCGAGCACTCCTTGTCCGGGGAATTTGCCGGTCAAGAGTTTATGATTTATCCTTTCCAAATGAGCAAATGGCTGATATTTCTTGCCCTCATTTTTTCTCCCCTGATTTCCTGCCAGAAAAAAATCAGCCTGCGGCAAGCCTCGCCTTCGGACAGAGAAATAATAAGCCGCTACCTCGCTCTACCCCGGCCTCCGGTCTCAGCCAGCTTCAGCGCGGTCTCGGGCCGCGGCTACTTGAAGGGCGAGCTTTACCTGGAGAGCGGGGCTGCGCCGCTTGCTCTGGTTTACGGATATTCCCAGATCGGTCAAAGTCTTTTTGAGCTCAAGCTCAGGGGAACAACTTTTCTGTTCCTGGACTTCGCGGATTCACACGCTTATTCCAATGACAAAGACTGGCTTAAAGACTACGCGGTTGAGGACGAGCTGCCGGCTGAGGATGAGATCTTTCTTTTTTTGACCCGCGCGCTTTTCAGTTTAACCGGGGACATCCAAGAGCCGGAGAGCGTTTATAGGTCGGGCGAGAATGAGCTGGTCGCGGTCGCGCATCCCTCCCCGGATCAAACCATCAGCTATTATTTTGATCCGGTTCTGCCGCAGTTGGAAAAGATGACAATTCGGAAATCCGGTTTGAACTTAAAGCTGGAATTTGAATACGGGTATCCCTGCTGGCTTCCGAGCCGGATCAATCTGAAAAACCATCCGCTCCGGGCCTCAATCAAAATGGAAACGATCAATTGCGCGGAAAGGCAAAGGCCCAAGTTCAATATCGCGATTCCGGCTGGGTTCAGGCAGGTCCTGGTCAGCGGCCGGTGAGCAGCCGCGCCAGGTCCTTCTCGGCTTTTTCTCTTCCGGGGAAGTCTTTGGGGGCCAGGCTTAAAAACTTGTTCAACTCCCTGATTGCGGCCTGCCTTTGCCCCGGCGATTTCTCCAGCGCCTGCGCGTAAAGAAGGCGGATGAAGGGATTTTGAGGATCCAGCTCCGCGGCCCTTGCGAACCGCTTGAGCGCGGAGTCGATCGATCCCAGGTCCATAAACATTTTCCCGCTCGCGGCTATCGCCTCCACATCATCCGGAGATATGGAGAGCGCCTGCTCGTAATAGTTCAGCGCTTCCGAATTTTTTCCCAGCCGGCGCAGCGACTCGCCCTGGTGGAAATAAATTTCCGCGCGAAGGTCAATAGGATTGTTTTTCAGAAAAGTCTGCACCAGGGGAGAAGCTCTGGACATCTCCCTGAACTTCTCGAAGCTCGACTCCGCGCGGGCAAAGGATCCGAATGCAAGCTCCGGCTTGTTCTTCTCCAATTCAATTTTTCCCCGCAAAAGCCAGGCCAGCGAGTCAAAGGGATTTTTGGAAAGCGCCAGATCATCCCACCGGGCCGCCTCCCCGATATCCCCCTTTCCCAGGGAATAAAATCCCGCGACCGCAGGAATGGCCGAGGCTTTCGGGTCATACTGCCAGGCCTTGATGAAATCCGCCAGCGCCTTCTCAAAATTCGGCTCCTTTTGACCCTTCTGGTAATAATAGGCGTATAACACATCCTTAAGCCAGGGATCCTCCGGGTCCTTCTCGTAGGCGCGCTCCAGCTGCTCCGCGCCTTCTGCCGCCGAGCCTCCGCTCATAATCATCACGCTCGCGTTCATTATCAGGCGCCTCGCATCGAAAAATTCATCAATGCTCTTCAGGTCCTTCTCATCCCCCTGGTCGCTGAACTTCAAAAATTTATTCGTCTCCACCCGGTATTGCGCGAAGGCTTTGAGGGTCGGCGCCACTTTTTCCCTTGAGCTCTTTAAGTATCCGATCCTGGGCACAGAAAGCTCAAGCTGCCTTAAGTCGTCAGTATGCAAAGGCCCGCGGGCAGAGAATTCTCGAAGTTCATCCGGGCCCATCAGTAAGCGGCTGATTATCTTCTCCGGCCGCTCCAGCCCTATCCGGGCCAGGTCCCGTTGAAGCTTGAGGTCTTTGAGCCCGGCCTTGACCAAGGAGTAGTCAATGCTTGCCGGACCATTGAAGCCGAGCAGGAGATAATCGTTCCCGGAAATAGATTCCCAGAGAGTGGCCTGGGGAAAAACAGACTGAAAAGTTCGCATAATCATCCGCACCGCATCAACATCAAGGTCATAAATGCCGATCCAGGCCAGCATGATCCCGTTCGGGTTAAGCCGGGCCTTTGCCTGTTCGAAAAACTCGCGGGTGAAAAGCAGACCCATACCCCCGATCCACGGATTGCTCGGCTCCGAAATGATCACATCGTATCGCTCCGAAGTGTGCTGCAAATGATACCTGCCGTCGTTTATAATCAACCGCGCCCGCTTGTCCTCAAGAGGACGCTGGTTCACCAGAGCGAAATAAACACTCGCCTCCCTCACCTCCGGCGAAATCTCCACGCAGGTGACCTCCTTTAACCGATGGCCCAGAGCCGAGCCCATTGTTACCCCGCTGGCGAGACCGATCACCAGCGCATTTTTGGCCTCAGGGTTTAGCAAAAAAGGCAGATGCCCGGTGAGCACCTGGGTTGTCATATCGCTGCCCGTGGAGGCGTCAATCTTGCCGTTTATGCGAAGACCAATGGTATGATCGAGAGATGATTCAATCACGCTGACCGAGGCCTCCGCGCCCTCCTTGAAAAAAAGAACCTTGACATGCGCGGAGAGCCTGTTCGCCAAATCCTTCGCGCTCCCGCCTCCCGCGCGATAGCTTTCAAAATATATGTACGGCCCGCTGTTGATAATCTCCGGCCGCCAGCCCGGAGCAAAATAGACAAAAACCCAGGCTGCAATCAAAGCCGCCGGAGCCGCGCCAATCCTTAATGCAGCTATGCCCCTTTCCGCCAGGATAAATACCGCTCCGATCACCACGCTCAAAATTGAAGCCAGAATCAGGCTGTCCCTGATCCCCAGCCAGCTGATCAGAAAAAAACCGCAGACCAGCGAGCCTAAAATCGCGCCGATGGTGTTCCCGGCATAGACTCCCCCCACCGCGGAACCAACGCCCCCGCGCAGAGCCGCATATAGCCTCACAACCAGCGGAAGCAGCGCGCCCATAAGGAATGTGGGCAGGAAAATAAATGCCAATCCCGCGAGGAATTCAATCGCAAGCCAGATGGAATAACTTTTCGGGCGATGGGCAAGGCCCATCCAGAGCGGCAGCCTGGCAAAAGCCGGAACCACCAGCCAGGCAAACACTCCGATCATAAGCTCGAAAATTCCGATCCAGAGCCAGAGCTTCCTCAGCCGGTCAGCAAAGCCGGTAATAAAGACCGCCCCCATCCCCAGACCGGCGATGAACGCGGTCAAAATCAGGCTCAAAACATAAAGCGTGGTGCCCAGGCTCAAAATAAGCGCCCTGGTCCAGGCCACCTGGTAAATCATCGCTGCCGCGCCGCTCAACCCGTAAAAGACCAGAACCAAACCCGCCCGAAAATTCAGCCGGCCCTGCTCCTCGGTTTTCTCAAAAATTGCTTTCGCCGGCTTGAAGTCCGCGGCCTTGAATCTCCAGAGCGCGGTGATTGACGCAAAAATCAGAAGATTGATCCCCGCGGTCAGATAAAGCGTAAGCCTTTGGCCCCAGGCCGGGATCATAACCATTCCGGAAATAAAGCTCCCGAAAACCGCGCCCAGGGTGTTTAGCGAATAGAGCCGGCCCGTGATCCTGCCGAACTCTTCCGGCCGGCTGTAAGAATACCGGACCAGGATGGGAAGAGTCGCTCCCATCATGGTGGTGGGCATGATCAGAATAATCCCGGAAAATAAAAACCGGACCAATAGACCAAGGGAGTTATGCCCGGAGATGAAAGGATAAAGAGCGTCAAAAACCGGGTTGAGCGCGGAGATCATAAAAGGAATCAAAAGGCAGTAGACGCCGATCAGGCCCTCAAGCGCTCCGTAAACCAGAAGCGGGCTCGATTTCATCCGGTCCGCATAACGGCCCCCCAGCCAGCCGCCAAGAGCAAGACCGGTCATAAACGCGGCCAGCACGGTCGTGAACGAGTAAACCGTGCCGCCCATCACCAGCACAAACAGCCGGACCCACAGCACCTCGTATATAAGCCCGGCCAGGCCGGAGAGAAAGAAATAAAAATAAAAAGCCCTGCCCACTAAAGAAAAATGATATGGGCATAAAACCGCTAAGTCAATATCCGCGGTCTGCCGGCAACCCGGGGGCTGACCATCCATTTGCGAAAATTATCTGCTTCTGCTGCCAATTATTGCCATCTAACCCCCCTTCCGGCGGTGAACCCAAAGCCGTCTTCGAGGCTTTAACCAAAAGGATAATGTTATAGGAGCGCTTGTCCCTGGCAAGGATCAAATCATAACTTAAAATCCGATCCCGATCCCATCGCATGAAAAAAAGAGGCCGGGAAACTCCCGGCCTCTAAGGGGCATAATTATGTCTAATCAGAGAGCGCAATCAGCCGCGCAATTCTCAGCATCTTCGCCTTCCTCGCAAACGCCGTTGCCGCAAACCAGCGTGCAATCCGCGGCGCAAGAGTTCAGGTCTTCATAAAAATCGTTGCAGATTCCGTCCCCGCAGGTTCCCGCACAATCAGGGGAGCAGTTGCCAACATCTTCCGGGCTCTCGCAAACCTGATTCCCGCAAGCCTGGCCGCCTTCAATGCAGTCATCCGGGCAGCTGCTGATGTCTTCGCCGAGTTCGCAAAAGGCGTTGCCGCAAACAGGACCTATGGTCGGCCATGTGACCTGGCCGCACCCGGCAATGATCAGAGCCAGAGCAAAACCCAGCGCCAGAATTTCAAATCGCTTTGCATTCATCTTAGTCCTCCTTTTTAAAAAATCGCTTTTTTGGTTAATGAGCCTTATCAAACCCAAGCCAATTACATCGCCTATATCTCGACCAGAACTCTTCCGAAAATACGGCGCGGCGATCCGGGTTGGTCTCAGAGCAAAAACCCCAAAGCTGATTTTTAATCCAGCCGCAGAATCTTTGAAGTTCATCGTGTTTCCGGAGCAAGTTTTGTTTTCGTTCTTCATTTTCCCTGCAAACGAATAGTCCAATAACCGTGCCAAGGCCCCGGCTTAAAATATCGCCCCGGCTAACTCCCGGTAATTTAACCGGTTTTTGAAACCCGGAAATGGTTTGGGCCGCTGATCAGGAGCAAAGAATCATTGTCAGAAACAAAAAACAATCCTGTAAATGAGAATGGACGGG
>Ga0315280_10006355_pt1 | contig 16349 bp, 17 predicted proteins | sample YL17G06_40_MG_FD_203697 | JGI IMG/M metagenome (GOLD analysis project Ga0315280, IMG submission 203697) | Sediment microbial communities from Yellowstone Lake, YNP, Wyoming, USA - YL17G06_40 | ecosystem: Environmental > Aquatic > Freshwater > Lake > Sediment | place: USA: Wyoming | collected...
AAATCGATTCCCCTCCCAATTTTTAAAATTATAATCTAACGCTGCCCTTTGGAGTCTATCAAGAGTAGCGACGCCCCAGCCCAGGCCTACCTCGCCCGCCGCTCATCCGCCGGTGGGGAATCTCTGATCAAAAAAGCCGCGAATTGACAAGCCGCCGGGGGTATGTTAGCATCCGGGGGACAAGGCTTATGGCCAAGAGAGCCCTCACCGCGCCCGTCATCGTCTGGCTGCTCTGTATCCTGCAGTTTATCGCCTTTTTGCTGTTTCCGCCGGCCTCGTTTTCCCCGACCTCCCAGGAGTGGTGGCTCCCGGTGCTTAACGCGCTGATGGCCGTGCTCGGCATCCTGCAGCTGATGGTCCGCCGCAGCGTGCAGGCATGGCCGTGGTACATCCTGTCCTTCGCCCACGGCATCAACATCATCAGCCGGCTGATGATGCTGATGCCCAGAGCCACCCGCAACGTGCAGGGCGTGCTTCGGATCAATGGGCTGTACCTCGTCCTGACGGTGGCGGCCATGCTGATTTCCGCCTTCTACCTCCGGTATTTAGAGGTCCATGAGGTGCGGATGACCTTCCTGTCGAAGAGAGGCGAGCCCAAAACGAGCTCTTAAGGCTTCCCGGGCCTTACTCCTGCTTGCGCCGGCGGGATTTCACGAAGCGGGCGAAATCGTTGATGTTGCGTACTACGATCCGCTCCGGATAAAGCTCCACCCTCCGCTGGTTGATGAAGTGATTGACGACCTCCCGGCACTTCTCGGGCGAGATGCCCGCCCAGCGGGCGATGTCGTCGACCGTGGTCTTGAACTCGATCTTTTCCACCTCCTGGGTGTTGATCGGTTCCTTCTCGGCCAGCATGAGGAAGACGTCGGCCACCTTGGCCTCGACGTCGTCCAGGGTGAGGATCATGAGCTTGCGCTTCTGGTCGTGGATCCGGTTGGTGAACACCTTCAGCAGGGTCAGGGCGACCTGCGGGTTGCCCTGCATGAGCACGTCGAAGTTCTCCCTGGGGAACTCCAGCACCGTGACCTGGTCCAAGGCGATGGCCGTAGCCGAGCGGGGGGCCTCCTCCAGGATGGCCATCTCCCCGAACACCTCCCCGGGCTGCAGGATGGCGATGGTCTTCTCGATCTCGCCGAAGATCATCACGATCTGCACCCGGCCGGACTGGATCAGGTAGAAGGTATCGCCCGGCTCGTACTCGCAGAAGATCACGTCGCCCTTCTGGAAGGTCTTGCGGAAACGGTTGAAGACGTCGGACTTGCCGTCCATCTCAGCCCTCCTGCAGCTCCCGCAGGGCCTTCTTGACCTTGCGGGCCAGCGGGTCCTCCTCGTTCACCAGGCTGAGGATCTTGTTGTAGAAGCCCCTGGCCTTCGATAGATCTTTCTTGGCCTCGTAGCACTTGCCGACGAAGAACAGGGCCTCGCGCAGGTCCGGATGCTTGGGGTAGCGCTGGATCAGGGCGCTGAAGGACTGGATGCAGCCGTCGAACTGCTGCAGGTAGTACAGGCAGCGGCCCAGCTCGTACTGGGCCTTGGCGCTGTACTCCGGGTCCTGGCCGTCGGAGACGATCTTGCTGAACTGGGTGAAGGCGTCCTGGTATTTCTGCTGGCTCATCAGGCTCACCGCGTTGTAGTACAGCTTGGCCACGGCCGACATCTCGCTCTTGGACGGCCCGCCGCGGCCCGCCGCCTCCGCCGCTCTGCCGGCCGCCTGCGGCCCGGGGGCCGAGGCCGCGGCGGCGCCCGGCTCCGGGCCGCCCCGCTCCGCTTCGGGTTCCGGCCCGGGGCCCCTGCCCTGGCCGTAGCGCTGCAGGTAATCCTCGGCCTGCTGGATCTTCTGGGTCGCCTCGGCGGAGTAACGACCGGAGGGATAGTAGGTCAGGTAGCGCTTGAAGGCGTAGAGAGCCTGGGAGTAGCGCTTGTTCTTCAAATAGTACTCCCCGATGCCGTAGAGGCCGCTTTCGGGCTTGAGCTGCTCCTCGGTGTAAATCAGGTTCTGTACCTGCTTGTGGACCTCCCGCAGCTGGTTGGAAAAGACCTTGAGCATCTTCATGATGATGCGCGTGTTCTGCATGGCCAGCTGCTCGAACTCCGGGACCGTGAAGGCGATCACCGTCGAGTCGGCCAGCACCTGGGCGGTCTCCTCGCGGGGGTAGCGGCCCAGAGCGGACTTCACCCCGAAGAACTCGCCGGTCTTGATCAGATCGTGGATTTCCGAGCCGGTCTCCATGTCCAGATAGTTCAGGGTGACCTTGCCGGAGTTCAGCAGGTAGACCCGGTCGCTCAGGTCGCCCTTGAAAAAGATGATCGAGTTGGCTTTGTACTGCATCGACTTCGGTGACAACGCAAACCGCTCCTGCTTCCCAACCTCCAAGACTAATCGTCCACCGGCAAATAATCAAGAACTTTCTTGAAACCCACCGCCTTGCGCACCCTGGCCAGCAGCGCGCCGGGATCTCCCCGCACGCACATCCGCTTCCCCCGCACCTTGATTCGGGTGTAGGCGCAGCCGCGCAGGGCGAACAGCTCCTCATGGGCGGCCGAACCGTAGATCGGCGTGCCCTCCAGGAGCAGCAGCTCGATATCCTCCATCTGCGCCTCCAGCAGCGCCTCGTAGGGGTCGGATCGGCGCGGCCGAAGCAGCAGCAGGTCGGCCTTCTTGCCCTCCTCGATGCTGCCGATGCTGTCCTGCATCCACAGGGCCCTGGCCGGGTTGATGGTGACCATCTCGGCGATCCTCCTGGCCGCGAGCTCTTCGCCGTACAGGCGGCGGTAGGTGGCGCGGGCGAAGCGCATCTCCTCCAGCAGGTTGATCGAGCCGGTGTGAGTGGAATCGGTGCCGATCGCCAGGTTCACCCCCTCGCGCAGGAGCTTGCGGACCTTGCAGGTGACGTTGAACATGAACAGGTTGGAGGCCGGGCACCAGACCACGCTGGCCCCGGCGCTCTTGGCCTTGCGGATGTCCCGGTCGCTGAAACCGATGCAGTGGATGAACACGTCATGGCCGTCCAGACAGCCCAGGCTGGCGAGCAGATCGATGCCGCCCTGCGATTCCTCGTCGAAACCCTCTTCCAGATGGGTGATGAAGGGATGCCCCCGCTCGACCGCCCGGCGATGCTCGATCTCGATGCCGTCGCCCCACTTCAGGTCGAACGAGGAGCACTCGTGGGCCAGGGTGTAGGCGTTAATGACCCGGATGGGCAGCATGGGGATGAAGGGCTCATTGAACTCGTGAGGGAAGTGGTCATTGACGGTGGTCACGCCGGAAAATAGGTTCTTGTAGGCCGAAAGCCAGTACATTTCCTCCACGCCGATCCTGGCCCGCTCCTTGACCACGGGCGAGGCCCGCAGGTCCCGCTCCCAGTACGACCAGTTCAGATAATAATCCCCGTTTTGCGGCCCGATGCGGGGCAGGTAGTTGCCGCGCATATGGTCATGCACGTTGACCAACGCCGGATAGCAGAACAGCTCCTCCGGGAAGCTCAAGCCGTATTTCGCCGGCCCGCCGATCCGCCCGATGGCGTGATTTTCGACCCTGAGGCTTGCCCGCCGGACTACCGACTCCGGGGTGACCAGCGTGAACCCCCCCAGGGAATAGGTATGGAGCATAAACTATCCTGGTACTATTATCGTCAGCAAAACCAAACTGTCCATAAATAAATGTTGAAAAGGCCGGCAAAATGAAATATGGTAAGCGAGGCCGGCGGTCCGATCGATTATGCCCATTTACGAGTACCGGTGCGAGCGCTGCGGGGAGGAGTTCGAGCTGCTCCTGCCCTCATCCGCCAGCCCGGCCCGCTGCCCGGGCTGCAGCAGCGCCCGGGTGAAGAAGCGCTTCAGCCTTTTCGCCGTGACCGGTTCGAGCAGGCGGCCCGGGCAGGGCAAATCCCCCTCCTGCGGCGGCTGCCGCAGCCGGCACTGCTCCACCTGCCGCTGATATGGTCGCACGTCTCGGGCGCTGGTTCACCTCGAGGCTGAGCGAGCTGTTTTACGCCTCCGGGCTGCTGTTCACCATCCTGCGCGAAGCGCTGCTGTTCTTTCGCCGGCGGCAGGTCGCCTTCAGGGTATTCGTTCTCCAGGTATTGTTCACCGCCGTGGAGGCCCTCGGCATCGTGGCCTTCATCGCCCTGGCCCTGGGCGCCCTGATCATCGTGCAGGGCCACTCCCTGCTGCCCAGGTTCGGCCAGGGCAAGCTGCTGTACAGCATCCTGGTGATCGTGATCACCCGGGAGCTGGGCCCTCTGCTCACCGCCTTCATCATCATCGCCCGCTCGGGAACGGCCATCGCCACGGAGCTGGGCAACATGGTGATCTCTCACGAGATCGAGGCTTACGTCTCCGTGGGCATCGATCCAGTCTCCTACTTGGTCGTGCCCCGCATCCTGGGGGTCACGGTTTCCATGGTGCTGCTCACGGTCTATTTCAACTTCTTCGGGCTGATCGGCTCCTTCCTGCTCACCCAGCTGGTCCAGGCCACCCCCTTCAGGGAGTACCTGGACAACCTGCTGGCGGCTTTGACCGCAGCCGACATCTTCTCCTCCCTGATCAAGGCCGTGGTGTTCGGCTTCATCGTGTCCTTCGTGGCCGTGTACCAGGGATTCAAGGTCAGGGTGTCCAGCACGGAGGTGCCCCAGATCGCCATCAAGGCCGTGGGCCAGGGCTTCGTGCTGTGCATCCTGGCCGATGCCATGATTACGCTGATCTATTACCTGTAAGGCGTTTATGGAGGCTTTGATCGAACTGAAGGACATTTTGCTTCGCAGCGAGGATCACTTGATCCTGGACCGGGTGAGCGTCGGCTTTCCGCCGGGCCAGAGCACCGTGATCATGGGGCCATCGGGCTGCGGCAAGAGCACCCTGCTCAAGGTGGCTGCGGGCCTGACGGTCCCGGATGCCGGCGAGGTGCTGGTCCAGGGTCAACCCCTGGCCCGCTTTACCCAGCGAAAGCTTATGGAGCTCCGCGGCTCGAGCGGCTTCATGTTCCAGGATGCCGCGCTGTGGGCCAACAAGACGATCTACGAGAACCTGGCCCTGCCCTTGCAGGTGCACCGGCCTTCGCTGACGGCGGCCCGCTTGAAGGAGCGGGTCCTCGGCCTGCTCGCCCGCCTGGGGCTGGCCGGCTCCGCGGGGCTGCTCCCGGCCCAGATGTCCATGGGTGAGGCCAAGGCCGCTTCCTTCCTGAGGGCGGTCATCCTCGAGCCCGCCCTGCTGTTCCTGGACGAGCCGACCCCATCGCTCGATCACGAGCTGCTGGAGAAGATGATGCGGATGATCCGGGAGCTGCGGGACCGGGGCTGCACGATCATCGCCGTTACCCACGACGCGCACCTCACCTCGATGATCGCCAGCCACCTGGTGGTGCTCAAGGAGGGCAGGGTGCTGGAGGCCGCGGACCTGGCCACGGTGCGCCGCAGCCGCAGCCCCGAGGTCATGGCCATCCTGAGCCAGGTGCTGAGCGAAGCGGCCACCTACGACACCGATCTGCTGGATCTGCTAGGAGGATAAGGCAAGCCATGTATTGGGAACAGAACTGCGAAACCATGAGCCGCGATGAGCTCAACGGCTATCAGCTGCGCATGCTCAACCAGACCATCCGCCGGGCCCGCAAGGCCCCGCACTACGCCACGGCCCTGGCCAAGACGCCGGAGAAGGGGCTGGCCTCGCTCGCGGAGCTCGCCGGCCTGCCCTTCACCAGCAAGGCCGAGCTGCGCTCGGGCTTCCCCTACGGTTTCTTGGCGGTCGCTCGGGAGGAGGTGGTGCGCCTGCACTCCTCCTCGGGCACCACGGGCAACCCCACCGTGGTCTACCATACCCGGGGCGACATCGCCGAGTGGGAGAACCTGATCGCCCGCTGCATGTACTCCACCGGGGTGCGCCGCAACGACGTATTCCAGAACATGATGGGCTACGGGCTGTTCACCGGCGGCATCGGCTTTCACTACGGAGCTGAGCGGCTCGGCGTAATGACCATCCCCATCGGCCCGGGCAACTCCAAGCGGCAGATCTGGTTCCTCAAGCACCTCCAGACCACGGTCATCCATATCCTGCCCAGCTACGCCCTGCATCTGTACACCCTGTTTCCCGAGACCGGGGTCGATCCGAAGAAGGATCTCAAGCTGCGGATCGCCTTCATCGGGGCCGAACCGCACAGCGAGGCGACCCGGAAAAAAATCGAAGAGCTCTACGGCATCAAGGCCTACGACTCCTACGGCCTGTCCGAAATGTGCGGACCCGGGGTGGCCTTCGAGTGCCTGATGCAGAACGGGCTGCACTTGTGGGAGGACCACTTCTACCCCGAGGTCATCGATCCGTCCTCAGGGAGGGTGCTGCCCGCGGGGGAGGAGGGAGAGCTGGTCCTGACCACGCTGAAACGCGAGGCCATGCCCCTGATCCGCTACCGCACCGGCGACCTCACGCGCCTCCTGCCCGGGGACTGCCCCTGCGGGCGCACCCACCGGCGCATCGACCGCATCAAAGGGCGCAGCGACGACATGCTGATCATCAACGGGGTGAACCTCTTCCCCATCCAGATCGAAAAGACGCTGATGGCCATACCGCAGATAGGGCACAACTACCTGATCGAGATCTACAAGGAAAACTACATGGACCGGCTGGAGGTCAAGGTAGAGATCAATGAGGAGGTTTTCCGCGGCACCCTCTCCGAGCTGGAGCGCCTCGCGGCTCGGGTGACCGCGGAGCTGCGCGCCGAGATCGGCGTCACCCCGGTGGTCCGGCTGGTGGAACCCTCCAGCCTGCCGGTCTCCGAGGGCAAGGCCCGGCGGGTGATCGATCGGCGCAACCAAGGATGACAGGGGGCAAGCGATGGGCGTTCAGTTGGCGGTATTTCTGGAGAACCGGCCGGGCAAGCTGGAATCGATCACCAAGGCCCTGGCCGAGGCGGGGGTGAACATCCGCGGCATCGCCATGGCCAGCGAGGGGGAGTTCGGCGTGCTGAAGATCCTGGCCGACGACCCGGAGAAGGCCCTGAGGGTGCTGCGGGAGCACCACTGCACGGTGAGCCGGCGCACGGTGGTGGTAGCCATGATCGAGGACCGCCCCGGCGGGCTGCACGAGCTGCTGGCCACTCTGGCCGCGGAGAACATCAACATCGAGGACTGCTACGGCATCGCCCTGGAAGAAGGGCACCGGGCGGCCGTGGTGCTGGACGTGGAGCGCTTCCCGGAGGCCGAGGCGGTGCTGAGGTCCCACGGGCTGCGCCTGCTTTCCGACCGGGAGCTGACCTCGCTCTGATCCCGCCGGCGGGGGGCTCTCCTCTCCTACCCGGCCTTTTTCCACCAGCGCTCGATGCGGTCGAAGGCCTCCTCGATCTCCTCCCGGCTGAAGCAGTAGCTCATGCGGATGTGGCCCTCGCCGGTCGGGCCGAAGGCGCTGCCCGGCACGGTGACCACCTTGGCCTCCCGCATCAGCCGCACGCAGAAATCCACCGAGTTGTGGAACTGCGGGGGCAGCAGCCTGGGGAAGATGTAGTAGGCCCCCTCGGGCCTCACGTAGGCGAACAGGTCCGGCAGCCGGTCCAGCCGGCGGCAGATGATCTCCCGCCGCTCCCGCATCTCCTCGACCATGGCCAGGGTGGGCTCGTAGCTCTCCTCCAGGGCGATCAGCGAGGCGAGCTGGGAGATGGTCGGGGCGCAGATGACGAAGGAGTCCTGCACCTTCAGCAGCTGGTTGATGATCCCCTCCTCGGCGACGATCCAGCCCACCCGCCAGCCGGTCATGGCGAACTCCTTGGAGAAGCTGTTGCAGGAGATCACCCGGTCCCGGACCTCCGGGATGGAGCGCAGGCTGAACAGCTTCTCCCGGGTATACACGTAGATCTCGTACGGATCGTCGGTAACGATGTACAGGTCGCGTTCCAGGGCCAGCTCGGCCACTCGGCGCAGCTCCCCCTCCTTGAACACGGTGCCGGTCGGGTTGGCCGGATTCACGATGGCCATGGCCCGGGTCTTGCGGGTGATGGCCTTGCGTATGGCCCGCAGGTCCAGACGCCAGCCCTCCTCCTCCACCAGCGGCACCCCGACGGGCACCCCGCTGGCCAGCGTGATCTGCTCGTAATGCGAGGAGAAGCCGGGGGAGGTCAGCAGCACCTCCTCACCGGGGTTCAGGATGGTCATAAAGCTCATCATCAGGGCCTGCATCCCGCCGGCGGTGATCAGGATGTTCTTCTGCGGATCGGCGGGGATGCCCTTGTCCCGGGCCAGGCGCTCGGCGATCTTGGCCTTCAGCGCCGGGAGGCCCGGCGGCGGGGCGTACTTGCCGATCTCGGGGTTGGCCAAAAGCTCCTCGCTGATGCGCTTGCGTATAGCCAGCGGGGTCTCGAAGGAAGGCAGGCCCCAGGCCAGGCTCACCGTTCCGGGGATCTCCATGGCCAGCAGGGACATCTCCTTGATGGCCGAGACGGCCATGCTCTGCACCCGTTCGGAGATCCGCCGGGTCGAGAACTTCTTGCCCACTCGCGCAAAAACCGAATGTTTCGCCGGCATATGTGACTGACCTCCTATGGCGTGCCTCAGCGCTGGCGATTGTCCACGACCCGCCGCGCCTTGCCGTTCGTCTGCCTGCCCAGGGAGCGCGGCTCCACCAGTGATACCTTGGCCTGGATGCCGATCACGGCCTCGATGCGCCTGGCGATCGCGGCGCGCACCCGCTCCAGGGTCTTCAGCTCGTCGAAGGCCGGGAGCCGCTCCGATAATTCCACCTGGACCTCCAGCGTGTCCAGCCCCCCTTCCCGATCCAGCACGATGCGGAACTGCGGGGCGGCTCCCTCGCAGGAAAGCAGGATATCCTCGATCTGCGAGGGGAACACCTTCAGCCCCTCGATGAAGATCAGGTCGTCCGTGCGCCCGCTCACCCGCTCCATCCGGGCCAGGGTGCGGCCGCAGGGGCACTCTCCGGGGATCAGGCGGCTCAGGTCGCCGGTGCGGTAGCGGATCAGCGGGAAGCCTTCCTTCGTGATGGTGGTGAACACCAGCTCGCCTGTTTCACCCGGGGCTACCGGCTGCAGGGTGTCCGGGTTGATGAGCTCCACGATGAAGTGGTCCTCGTTGATGTGCAGCCCGCGACGCTCCCCGCATTCCCCGGCCACGCCGGGGCCGATGATCTCGGTCAGCCCGTAGTTGTCCATGGCCTTGAGGTGCAGGCCCTCTTCCAGTTGGGTGCGCAGGCCTTCGCTCCAGGGCTCGGCGCCGAACAGCCCCACCCGCAGGTGCAGCTTCTCGGCGTGCAGCCCCAAGGCGCCCAAGACCGTACTCAGCTGGGCGGCGAAGCTCGGGGCGCAGACCAGGACCGTGGTCTTGAAGTCGCGCATGATCAGGATCTGCTGCTCGGGGCTGGCGTTGGAGGCGGGGATGACCGAGGCGCCGAGCTTCTCCGCCCCCTGGTGGAAGCCGAATCCCCCCGTGAACAGGCTGTAGGAAAAGGCGATCTGAACCACGTCGTGCTCGTCCACCTCGGCGGCGGCCAGCAGGCGGGCCGTGCACTCGGTCCAGTTGCGAAGGTCGTTCTTCGTGTAGCCGACGATGATCGGCTTGCCCGTGGTGCCGGAGGTGGCCTGGATGCGAACGATGTCCCGCAGGGGCACGGCGAACATGTCGTAGGGGTAACTTTTGCGCAGGTCGTCCTTGGTGGTGAAAGGCAGGCGGGCGAGGTCGTTCAGGCTCTTGATCTTTTCCAGCCCGATGCCGCTGCGGTCGAAGGCTTGGCGGTAGAAGGCGACGTAGCGGTACACCCGGTTGAGGGTCGACTGCAGCCGCTCGATCTGCACCTGTTCCAGCTCGTCGCGGGTCAGGGTCTCGTAGAACCGGTTCAGAATCATGGCTTCTATTCCTCGATCTTCCTGTAGTCCTTGCCCAGGTAGGCCCGGCGCACGTCGTGGTTGTCCGCCAGCTCCTGGGCGCTGCCCTCCAGCACGATCTGCCCGGTCTCCATCACGTACCCCCGCCGGGCGATGGCCAGCGAGGCCCGGGCGTTCTGCTCCACCAGCAGCACCGTTATCCCGCGCGAGCGCAGGCCGGCCACGGTCTCGAAGATCCTCTCCACGACCAGCGGGGCCAGGCCCATCGATGGCTCGTCCATCAGCACCAGCTTGGGCGCGCTCATCAGGGCCCGCCCGATGGCCAGCATCTGCTGCTCGCCCCCGGAGAGCGTACCCGCCAGTTGGTTCTGCCGCTCGGCCAGCAGGGGGAACAGGCCGAACACGTCCTCCAGGCTCTGCCTGACCTGCGCCCCCTGGCCCCGCCGCAGGCGCAGGTAGGCCCCCAGAAGCAGGTTCTCCCGAACCGTCATGGGGTTGAACAGCTGGCGGCCTTCCGGCACCAGCACGCACCCCCGTTCGACGATCCGCTCCATTCCGGCTCCGAGCACTCCGGCGCCCTCGAAAAAGATCTCCCCTCCGTGCGGGCGAAGGATGCCGCAGACCGCCTTCAGCAGCGTGGTCTTGCCCGCGCCGTTGGCCCCCAATAGTATCACGATCTCGCCGGCGGAAACGTGCAGGGAGACGTTCTTGAGCACCCGCAGCTTGCCGTAGCCGGCTTCCAGGTTGTTCACCCTAAGCATGGTTGCCGCCCAGGTAGATCTTGATCACTTCCGGGTCGCGCTGGATCTCGGCCGGCGCCCCCTCGGCCAGCTTGCGGCCGTAGTTAAGCACGATCACCAGGTCCGAGATGTCCATGACCAGCGACATGTCGTGTTCGACCAGAAGCACCGTGATGCCCCTGTCCCGGATCCGGCAGATCAGCGAGGCCAACTCCTCGGTCTCCTGGAGGTTCAACCCGGCCGCCGGCTCGTCGAGCAGCAGCAGGCGCGGCTCCGAGGCCAGGGCCCGGGCGATCTCCACCAGCCTCTGCCGCCGGAAGCTCAAGGAGCCGGCGGCTTCGCCGGCGCAGTCGGCCAGGCCCAGCTCCTGCAGCAGCTCCCGGGCTTTGGCCCGGATCGCGCGTTCCTCAGGCCAGGTCCAGGGCAGGTTCAACATCCCTGCCAGGAACCCGGCCCGGCTGCGGGTGTGCCTGCCCACCATCACGTTTTCCAGCGCGCTCAGGCGGGGGAACAGGTGCACGGTCTGGAAGGTGCGGGCGATGCCCAGCTCGGCGATGCGGTGCGCGGCCAGGCCGGTGAGCTCCCGGCCGTCGAGGCGGATGGAGCCCCGATCCGGCCGCAGCAGGCCCGAGATCAGGTTGAACAGGGTGGTCTTTCCGGCCCCGTTCGGCCCGATCACCGCGGTGATGCTCCGCTCCGGCACCTCAAAGCTGACGTCGCTCACCGCCTGCAGGCCGCCGAAGGCATGGTTCAGCCCCCGGACCTGGAGCTGAGCCCGGCTCATCCGCTCCCTGCCGCGCGGCCGGCCCGCCTGCCGCCGAGCCTGGCTTTCAGCAGGCCTTCGGGAAAGAAGAGCATGACCGCGATGAGGATGCCAGCGAAGAAGGCGTCGTCATAGCTGCCCAGGTAGCCGCGCAGCGAGATGAAGTTGAGTAGGGCCCCGGCCGCCAGGGCCCCCCAGAGGTTGTCCATCCCGCCCACGGCCACCACCGCCACGTAGCGCACGGACTTCATCGAGGCCGCTTCTGAGGGCCCGATCCCGCCATTGTAGTGGGTAAGGAACACGCCGGCGACCCCGGCGAACACGGCGCTCAGCACGAAGGTGGCCAGCTTGAGCCGGGCGGTGTCCACGCCCATGGCCCCGGCCGCCTCCTCTCCTCCATGGAGCGAGCGCAGGGCCCGGCCGACCCGGGAATGGACCAAGTTGATGGCCAAGGCCAGCCCGATCAGCACCAAAGCCCAGGAGATGTAGTAGTTCTCCACCCTCCGGGCCAGACCGCCGGTCACCCGCAGGGCGGCCAGGGGCAGCGGGGGCACCCCGGAGATGCCGTCGGCCTGCCCGAGCAAGGGGGTGGCCAGGATCAGGCGCAGCACGATCAGCCCGAAGCCCAAGGTGGCCATGGCCAGGTAATGCCCCGAAAGCCGGATCACCGGCAACCCGATGAGCAGAGCCACCAGGGCGGTCAGGACCAGGGCGGCCGCGAGCCCCACCCAGGGGGCGAAGCTGAGCAGCACATGGTCGTACAGGTCGCGCCGCTCCACCAGTACCCCCAGCCGGGCCAAGGCCTGCACCGCCGGCGTGCCGGACAGCCCGTGGAGGTTTACGGTGGTCAGCACGGCGGAGGTGTAGCCGCCGATGGCGAAGAATCCGGCCTGGCCCAGCGAGATCTGCCCGGCGTAGCCCATCAGCAGGCATAGGCCCAGCACGACCAGGCTGTAGTAGGCGGACATGGTCAGCTGGGTGAGGTAATACACCGCGCCCGCGGCCGACAGGGCGAGCTGCAGCGCCGCCACGGCCAGGGCCACCGCGGCCAGGGGAAGGAAGCGCCTGCCGGCCATCAGAACTCCTTCAACCTCTGCACCTCCGCCCGCCCGAACAGCCCGCTGGGGCGGAAGAACAGGATGATCAGCAGCACGGTCAAGGACACGGCATCCTTGTAGGCCAGCGGCAGCAGGCTGACGCTGAACACCTCCACCAGCCCCAGGGCCAGCCCGGCCGCTACGGCGGCCATGCTGTTGCCCAGGCCGCCGAGGATGGCCACGGTGAAGCCCTTGATGGCCAGGGAAGCGCCCATGTCGTACTGGGTCTGGGTCAGCGGTGAGATGGCGCACCCGGCCAGGGCCCCGATCCCGGCGCTGAGCATGAAGGAGAGGGTGACCATCCAGCGGGTGTTGATCCCGCACAGCCGGGCCGCGGTCCGGTTGGCCGCAGTGGCCCGCATGGCCCGGCCGATCAGGGTGAGGCGGAAGAACAGGCTCAGGGCGACCACGATCACCGCACTGATGCCCAGGGCCCAGAGGGCCTGCGGCGAGATGCGCGCGCCCAGGATCCGGACCGAGGAGATTTCGCTTCCCGTGAACGGCCGCAGGGCCCGGACCTTCTCGTCCCAGAGGTGCAGCATGCCCTCGCGCAGCAGGATGGAAATCCCGATGGTGATCACCACCAGCCGCAGCACCGAGGGGCTGGCCAGCCAGCGGATGAACAACAAGTCGACCAGGGCGCCCACGACGATCGTGGCCGCCACCGCCAGGGCCACGGCCAGCGCCAGCGGCAGGAAGGCCGAAAGGCTCACCGCGATCATTCCCCCCAGGACCAGGAACTCGCCCTGGGCGAAGTTGATGATCCCGGTGGTGTTGTAGATGATGTTGAAGCCGATGGCGACGATGGCGAAGATCGCCCCTTCGGTGAGCCCGGCGAGGAAGTACTGGAATACCTGCTCGAACCGCATGCAGCCGGCTACGGCTTTAGCCGGTCTACGGCTTCAGGAGCGTGAACTTGCCATTCTTCACGGTGAGCATCTCGAAGGAGCTCATGTCCAGGCCGTTGTGGTCGGTGGGCGAGAAGTTGAAGATCCCCGCCGTGCCGGCGAAGCCTTTCAGGTTCTCGATGGCCGAGCGCACCTTCTCCGGCTCCGCGGAGCCTGCCCTGCGCACCGCCTCGGCCAGGATGATGAAGGCGTCGTAGGCATGACCGCCGAAGGTGCTGACATCCTCATTGTATTTAGCTTCGTACTGCTTCTTGTACTTCTGCAGCAGGGCCTTTTGCGGATGGCCGGCCGGAAGCGTGTCGGCCACCAGCAGCCGGCCGCAGGGGAAGATGATTCCTTCCGCCGCCTGCCCTGCCGCCTCCGCGTACTTGATGTTTCCGAAGCCATGGCTCTGCAGCAGGGGCGCATCCATGCCCAGCTGCCGTATGTTCTTGGCCACCAGCGACTGGGCCGGCTCGATCGACCAGTTGACCACCGCCTGCACGTCCTTGGCCTTGAGCTTGGTGAGCACCCCGGTCAGGTCGGTGGCCTCCTTGTCGTAGACCTCGGCGATCAGGATCTCGATGCCGAACTGCGGTGCGTATTTCTCCAGTTGGGCCTTGCCGGCGTTGCCGAACCCGGTGTTGCTGGCCACCACCCCGATGCGGGTAAGCCCCTTATCCTTCAAGTATTGATAGATCCACCTGGTGGCGAAGGCGTCGTTCTGGGGCGTCTTGAACACCCACTTGGCCACCGGGTTGACGATCGCCTCGGCGGCGGCGCAGGAAAGCAGGATGGTCCGGCCCTCCTCGCACACGTCCTTGATCTTCATCGACTCGCCGCTGGTGGAGGGCCCGATGATGGCCAGGACCTTCTCTTCTTCGATCAGCTGCCGGGCGAAGGAGAGGGCCTTCTCCGGGCTGGCCCCGGTGTCCTTGAGGACCAGCTCCACCTTGCGGCCGGCGATCCCGCCGGAGGAGTTGGCCTCCGCGACCAGCATCTCCAGCGTCTTGGCCTCGGGAGCCCCCAGGTTTGAGGCCGGCCCCGTGACCGCCAGGACGGCGCCGATCTTTATGCTGCCCTTCTGGGCCGCCAGCGGCAGCGCCGCCATCAGGACTAACGCCAGAATGAGAACGGCTTTCGCCACGATCTTTTTCATCGCTGGTTCTCCTTTTTCGAATAAAGATGATTTGAACGTATTAATATACAGGATGGCTTTTTGTCAACTATAGCTTGCTGATTATCTCGGCGGAAAGCACCGTGATGCTTTCGGATTCCAGGACCTCGACCGCCTTGGCGGGCTGATCGATGCGGAAGATCACGATGGCGTTGTCCGACTTCTTCTCCACGAAGGCGTACATATATTCGATGTTGATCCCGTGGCGGTCGAACACGGCCAGGATGCGACTCAGGCCTCCGGGGCGGTCGGCGACTTCCACGGCGATGACCTCGGTTTTCTGGGCCACGAAGCCCCCTTCCTTGAGCACGGCGAAGCACCTCTGCGGGTCATTGACGATCAGCCGCAAGACCCCAAAATCGGCAGTGTCCGCCAGGGAGAGGGCCCGGATGTTGATCCCCTCCCGGGCAATCAGCGCAGCCACCTCGGCCAGGCGGCCTTTCTTGTTTTCCAGGAACACGGAGATCTGCTGTTGGATCATAGGGCTCCTCCTTCAGAGCTGCCGCTTGTCCACCACCCGCTTGGCCTTGCCCTCGCTGCGGGGGAGGCTCTTGGGCTCCACGAGCTTCACCCGGGTCTGGATCCCGAGCGCGGCATATAGGGCCTCGGCGATCTGGCTCTCGGAGCGCTCCAGAACCTTGATCTCGTCGGAGAACAGCCGCTCGTTCATCTCCACCTGCACCTCGAGGCTGTCCAGCTGCTCCTTGCGCTCGACCACCAACTGGTAGTGCGGCTCGATGCCTTCCACCTTCAGCAGCACCTCCTCGATCTGCGAGGGGAACACGTTGACCCCGCGGATGATCAGCATGTCGTCGGTGCGCCCCAGAAGCCGGTGCATGCGCGCCGAGGTGCGACCGCAGCGGCAGGGCCGGTGGTCCAGGTAGGTGATGTCCCGGGTGCGGTAGCGCAGCATCGGGGTGCCTTCCTTGGTCAGGGTGGTCAGGACCAGCTCCCCCTTGGCCCCGTCGGGCAGCAGCTCTCCAGTAGCCGGGTCGATGACCTCGGGATAGAACAGGTCCTCGCAGATGTGCAGGCCGTCCTGGCATTCGCACTCCGAGGCCACGCCCGGGCCGATGATCTCGGTCAGGCCGTAGATGTCCAGGGCCTTCAGGTGCAGCTTGGCCTCGATCTCCCGCCGCATCCCCTCGCTCCACGGCTCGGCGCCGAACAGGCCCACGCGCAGGGCGAGCTTGGAGAAATCCACTCCCTGCTCGCGCGCGGCCTCGGCCAGGTACAGGGAGTAGGAGGGGGTGCAGGTGAGCACCGTGGACCGGAAGTCCTTGAGTATCGCCAGCTGCCGGGCCGTGTTGCCGCCGGAGATGGGGATCACGTTGGCCCCGATCAGGCGGGCCCCGTAGTGCACCCCCAGCCCGCCGGTGAACAGGCCGTAGCCGTAGGCGTTGTGCACGGTGTCGTCGCAGGTCGTGTCGCCCATGGCTAGAGTGCGGGCCATGGCCTCCGACCAGATGCCGATGTCCTTCAGGGTATAGGCGTCGACCACCGGCTTTCCGGTGGTGCCCGAGGAGGTATGCACCTCGACGAGCTGCGAGCGGTCCACGGCCAGCAACTGGAGCGGGTAAACCTCACGCATGTCGTCCTTGGTCAGGAAGGGCAGCTTGGAGATGTCCCGGATGTGCCCGATGTCCGCCGGCTTGGTTCCCCGGTCTTCCAGGCGCCGGCGGTAGAACGGGACGCGGCGATACAGCCGGTCCACCAGTTCCCCCAGGCGCTCGCTCTGCAGCCGGGTGAGCTCCTCCCGGCTCATGCTTTCGCAGCGGGCGTTCCAGATCATAGGCGCATGGTAATGCAAGGGCGCCAAAAGTCAAGTTGACAACCTTCCAAGCCGGGGCTAGACTGCGGGCAATGAAGTTCCG
>Ga0315280_10006356_pt1 | contig 16348 bp, 13 predicted proteins | sample YL17G06_40_MG_FD_203697 | JGI IMG/M metagenome (GOLD analysis project Ga0315280, IMG submission 203697) | Sediment microbial communities from Yellowstone Lake, YNP, Wyoming, USA - YL17G06_40 | ecosystem: Environmental > Aquatic > Freshwater > Lake > Sediment | place: USA: Wyoming | collected...
AAATGTCATTATCTGGCATTATCTTGATGACCTACCCATTCAAGAGGTGGCTATCCTTTTAGATAGGTCAGAAGAAGCCACCCGTGTCCTACTCTCCCGAGCCTTAGCCGCCTTAAGACAAAAAATTAACTCTGCTTAAGAATTTGGCGGAGGTTGGACCTCCGCCAAATTTAAACCTCCGTCAAACTTTAAAGGGGTGTAATAAAAGTGCTTAAAATTCGTCATAATATTATGATGATGGAAAAAGAACTCATTGGCAAGCTTCGGAAACTTCGCCAAATTCAACCCAACAGGGATTGGGTTTCTTTGACTAAGACTCAAATTTTAGGTCAGGAACCAAGATTCACTTTTTTCCCATATTTCAAGCCAGCTTTCGCTGGCTTGGTTACTGTTTTTATTTTATTAAGCGTTTTTGGCTACGGTTTTGTTAAAAACTCTTTGCCTGGCGACCTCTTGTATGTGATTAAAAAAGTTGCTCATGAGGGCCAGGCAATTTTTGTTTCCGAAAGCGAAAAACCAGCTTTTCAATTAAAATTAGCTAATCAGAGATTAGAGGATTTAACTAAGGCGCCGGCTAAAAATTTAGCTCCAACTATCAGCGAATTTCAGGCTAATATTTCTGAGGCGGCCAAAACACTATCTAAAATTGATGCCACTACTTCAAATCCAGCAGTGATTAAGAAAATTGTTGAGGAAACAAAAAAATTAGAGGAAAATAAAGAAAAAGTTGAATCCCTGGGAGTGGTTATTGGAGGAACCGAAGAATTAGAGAATGCCCTGGCTAAAGTAGTTGGAAACTTAATTGAGGATTTAAAAACTCGGACTTTAACCGAAGAAAAAGAGAAGATTTTGGAGAAAATAGAGGAACTCTTTCAGGCGGGAAAATATTCCGAGGCCTTGGAGTTGTATTGGATTAACCAATAACTTATTCACAGCCCTGAATATTGACCCCGTTAGAAATTTAGAAGAAAATAAAAAAATAGAAAGTATAAAAAATATTTCTAACGGTGTTGATAATATGTCATAATTAACAATTGAAAGTCGCGATACTCGTGACCCGAAACGTTTGGTCGCGAGGATAAATGGTCGATGCGACGGAAAAAAAATAAAAAATAAAAAATAAAAAATAAAAAATAGAATGAATAATTTAACGAAAAAGATTATAGCGACGATAATTGGTTTATCGATGGTAGTGATGATGGCTCCCAGTTTAGCTCAGGCTTTAACTGCTGATGAGCTTCAGACCCAGATTACTCAGCTATTAGCTCAATTGAATCTACTTCAAACTCAGTTAGCCACTCTTCAGGGCACAGCCGCTCCTACTGTTACAGGTTGCACCATTACTTCTTTTAATCGCAACCTGAAACAGGGGATGACTGGAGATGATGTAAAATGTCTCCAGATTATTCTTAACTCCGATTCTGCTACTCAGGTAGCGGCAACCGGCGTTGGCTCTTCTGGCGCAGAAACTACCTACTTTGGTGCAAAAACCAAAGCAGCAGTAGTTAAGTTCCAGGAAAAATACGCTGCTGAAGTTTTGACTCCACTTGGATTAACTGCTGGAACCGGCTTTGTTGGAGCAAAGACCATTGTTAAATTGAATAGCATTTTGGCGGTAGTTACTCCACCTGCTGGTGTAGTTTGTGGTAATGGAACCTGTGAGACAGGCGAAACCACTGCTAACTGTCTAGCTGACTGTCCGGCTGTTGCCGCTGGTCTAACTGCGGCTTTGGCTGCTGATACTCCTGCTGCCGGAATAATTGTGGCAGGAAGCTCTATTGCTGAATTAGCTAAAATTAAATTCACCAATGGTGATGCTACAGACGTCAAGGTCAGCACTCTGAAACTAAAGAGAATAGGTGTTTCCGATGATAGCACCTTACCCAGCCTTTATCTCTTTGACGGTTACAACCGATTAGGAGATGAGGGAACTATTTCTTCAGGCGTTGTTACCTTCAATGTAGCTGGTGGTATCTTCACTGTTCCAACTGGTGGTTCAAAGACCATTTCAGTTAGAGCTGATATTGCTGATGGAGCCACTGGTCAAACAGTGGGAGTAAAACTTGAAGCTGCTACTGACATCACCTCGAATGCTAGTAATGCTAGTTTAGTAAATGGCACCTTCCCAATGTCTGGCAACTTGATGAGCGTCACAGCTAAGCCTGCAACAGCAGGTGCTGCCACTTTAAGTACTACTTTACCTGCAGCAAATGCTGATATTGATGCGGTTGATAATTTTGTAATTTGGCAAAACACCTTAGCAGCAACCAACCAAAATGTCAGTTTTGAGTATCTTCGTTTAACCCAAATTGGTTCAATTTCGGCCAGTGATTTAGCCAATGTTCGGTTAGATATGTCTGGTACGGAAATTGCTACCGGTAAATTGGTAGCTGGCACTGTTGGTCAAGACTTAGTCTTTGACTTAAGTGCTTCTCCAATTACTATTACCAAGGGTTTAACTAAGACCTTGACTGTTTATGCTGACATTGTTGGCGGAGCTTCAAAAACCATGCGTCTTAGCTTGGAAAAAGCTTCTGATATTTTCTTGAAAGATGCTGCTTTTGGTTGTTATGTATCAGTTGGTGCGTATGTTCCTAGTCGAACCGGCATCCAGACCATTAAGCAGGGTACCATCACTATGACCAAGGCTACTGATTCTGCCAGCGGTAATGTTGTTAATAATTCCTCCAATGTTTCTTTGGCTAAATTCAATGTCAAAGCTAATGGAGAAGAAATTAAAATTAACAGTCTGCAGGTTCAGATTTCTACCGATAGCGCCTCTTCTACCTATCTCAGAAATGGCTTCTTATTGCTCGACGGAGTTCAGGTTGGCAATACTCAAGTTATTGCCACTAACAAGGGTAGCGTTACTTCTACTTCCTTTAACATCTATCAAAAGATTGCCGCTGGTACTACCAAAACCTTAGAAGTTAAAGCTGACATCTATGGTTGTGTCGGTACTACTTGTACTGCCAATGTTTTAGCTGCTGCTAATACTATTCAGGCTAAGGTTTTACTTGGCGCTGATAACGCCCAGGGCATGAGTTCATTGAATATGATCGATGCTCCTGGAGCTCTTGCTCCCGGCACTTCCTTAACTGTTGGTACCGGTGGGTTAACTTTGGTGGTAAATTCTGCTTATGGTGATCAGTCAGTATCTGCTGGTTCAGATACCAAGATTGGTTCTTACAACTTGACAGCTGGTGCTTACGACACCATCAATATTTCAGCTCTTACCGCGACTGTAACTACAACTGATGGAATGGCTCTCGTCGATTTGTCTAACTTATATCTGGTTTACGGCAGTAATACCACTGCCGCTAAAGGTACAGTTTCAGCTTCCAATGCCTTCTCAGTAATTACTTCTTTAGCCCCAAGCAAGACCATGACTATTAATGTCTGGGCTACGATTGATTCTGCGGCTAGTGGAAAGGTCAAAACTACATTGGCTGTAACTGCAACCAAAGCTACCGATGGTACTGAGGCAAATGCTCCTGCTACAGCTTTTGCCCAAATTATTTCTACTGCCACTGGCGCATTAACTGTTGCTTTAGCTTCTGATGCTCCAGACGCAGCAATAGTAACTGGTTTATCCACTGATCTCTTGTTGGCTAAGTTCAACTTCTCAGCCCTTTATGAAACATTTACTGTTTCTCAAACCCAGATAGGAGTTCTTTCCGGTACTGAAGATAACTTTATTAGTCTCTATGCCAAGTACAAGAATGCAGCCGGTGAAACCATTACTTCTGATGCTGTGCCTGTAGTTAGCGGAATTGCCAACTTTACTGGTATGACTCTGAGTGTTCCTTCAGGTGGAGTTTCCGCCTTCAGTGTTTATGGAAACATGAATGCTGTTGTTGCTGGAGTTGGATATGCTAATAGTGGAGACAGGCCTCGACTTTCCTTGGTTTACTACAAGGCGAGTAGTGGCTCTCAGCCTTCCTACGTCGGACCTTCTACATCAGAATACAATAATGTTACCTTAAAACATGTGGGTACAAGTAGTGCAGCATGGAGCACGAGTAGTGCTACCGAAGGAAGCTACTCAGCTAAACTTGTTGGTGGAGCTACTCAGGATGGGGATACTTATGCAGCTGTTGTGATTCCAATAAATGGTTCTATGCGGCTTGCTGATATTACTTCGTTTGTCTTTAACTACACTTTCGAAGCCACTGGAACTACTCAGGGTGGACCTCACATGGCCTTCTACACTCACAATGCCACTAGTGGCTTGACAGGAGAGATAAGTCTTTTCAGTGGTGGGGATCCCAATCCTACCTATGATGGTACCCCAGCTAATAAAGGTCTGAACACGGTAACAGTAAGTACATCGACCGTTACAAGTTCTTCTACACAGCCTTCTGCATTCTTCTGGTATGGTAGCCAGACCGGCTCCGGTCTTACCAAGGGGGCCGGCTCTCCCCTCTACACCCTGGCAGAGTTCCAGGCGGATGTTGCTTTCGCCAACCACGTCATCGATAGGATACAGATTGAATACGGCTGGTGGGGAAGTGGCAATGCTGGTACCTCTACCTATGTCAATGACGGCACTCTAAATGGTATTCCCTATGTGATAGAGCCAATGATTAGTGCTAATCAGATGCTGCTTTACAAGACTACTCCAACCGTAGAAGTAAGAGCTGGAATTACCAGTGGCCCCTTAGTCAATGGGGTTAATAGTCTTTACGCTGCGACTATAACCGCTAATGCCAAAGGAGATGTCGGAGTGAAAGAGATTACCTTTAATGTAGCTATGGGAATGGGTAGTGACGGTGATAAAGCCACTGCATTTAAGTTCTATCGTGGTAGCACTGATATAACTGATAAAGTTACTATTACCACAGGTTCTACCGATCTTGAAACAGATACCGATGGCTTGGCTTCCAGTACTACAGCTACGGTAAAAGTTACTTTCGCCACCGAAGAGGTGATTACTGCCGATACTTCCCAGACCTACTACCTCAAGGCTACCGTCACCGGAGTAAGTGCAGTTGGTGAGAATATCCAGACTTACATATTGGGTGAGGCTAATTATCTTGCACCCGCTGCTTATTCTGCAGATATGGCTAAATTTGTCTGGACTGATAAATCTTATCCTGCTATTGCTCACAGTGAAACTAGCTTAGACTGGATTGGTGGTTACTTAGTCAAGACTGTTCCTACTGACACCTACACTCTAAGTAAGTAAATTCTCTAATTGAATTCTCAATCTTTCTCTTTCCTTGTGGAGAAACAAAAAGTCCACCCTCTTGGGTGGCTTTTTGTTTCACGGATAAACACAGATGTGAACACGGATAGACACGGATAATTTCCAATGTTAAAATAAAATATAAAATAATTATGGGCGAATTATTACATAGAGAACTGTCGTATAGATTACGAGGATTATTTTTTGGGGTTAGGAATAATTACGGACCGGGACAGAAAGAGAATATCTATCATAATCTCTTAACAGAACTTTTAAAAGAAAATAGAATTCCTTTTGAAAAAGAAAAAGCGATAAAAATTTATACTTTGAAAGGAAAAGTAGTGGGTACTTATAAACCAGACTTTATTATTGACAATAAGCTTATTATAGAAGTTAAGTCTTCAAGGTTTACAACTAAAACCGATGAAAAACAGCTTTATTATTATTTAAGAAATAGCAAATACGAAATAGGTTTTTTAGTAAATTTTTCCACGCCCAAACTTTATATTAAAAGAATAATTTACACAAATGATAGGAAACCATTTTTACAAAGTCCGTGTAAATCCGTGTTCCTATCCGTGTAAATCTGTGTGAAAACATGTTCCAAAGAACCAAAACAAAAGTTATTCTAATTGCAATTTTATTTCTGTTAACACCCCTGACAATTAGGGCTGATACTTTAGGCCAGACTGTCAAATTTAATATTGACTCTTCTTATGATTTTTCTGGAAGGAGCGAAATTTCGGCAACTCTAAGAATATCAACTCTAAAACTTTATTTTTATATTGATGAGGATTGGTGGAAATCATTGGATTATCAAAAAAAACAGGATGTTGAAAATTTGCTCCGGGCTTTAGATACCGAATTTTATAACAAAATTTACCCCATCTTAACTTCGACTTTTGGTTTTGAATGGAAACCAGGCATCGACCGAGATGAAAAAATCACTATTTTAATCCACCCGATGAGAAAAGGGGCGGGAGGTTATTTTAATTCTGGCGATGAATATTCAAAATTGGAAAATCCAAAATCAAATGGAAGGGAAATGGTTTATTTGAACGCTAATTATATCGATAATCCTTTATTAAAGAGCTTTTTGGCTCATGAATTCGTTCATTTAATTACTTTTAACCAAAAGGATAAAATTTATGGAGTTTCTGAAGAAATTTGGTTGAATGAAGCTCGGGCCGAATATGCTCTAACCCTTTTGGGTTACAATTCAAAATTTGAAGGAAGCTATTTAGAGAAAGAGGTAAAAATTTTTATCTCTAATCCTTCAGATTCGATAACTGAATGGCAAGGAGAAGAAAGTGACTACGGCGCTTTAAATATTTTTACTCATTATTTAGTTGAAAAATATGGAATAAAAATTTTAGTCGATTCTTTAAAATCAAAAGAAGTGGGAATTCAATCTCTAAATACTGCCTTAAAAAATAATGGTTTTTCAGAAGACTTTGGCCAAATTTTTACTAATTGGCTGATTGCTCTTTCTTTAAATAATTGCTCTTTTGGTGAAAAATATTGTTTCCAGAATGAAAATTTAAAAGAAATCCGAATCGCACCTTCCCTTATTTTCTTACCTTTTACTGGTGAGAGCACCCTCTTTACTACTTATTTGATAAAAGAGTGGTCTGGAAATTGGTATAAAATTATTGGCGGAAAAAATGGATTAAAAGTAGAATTTACCGGCTCCCCAGAAGTTAAATTCAAAGTACCTTATCTTCTGCAAGACCAAAAGGGTAATATTTCAATTAATTTTTTAGAACTTAATGATTCCCAAAAAGGAGAAATTTATATCCCAGACTTTGGAGAAAATAACCTCTCTTTTATTTTGATTCCCTCAATTCAATCTAAAATTTCCGGTTTTTCTAACCAGGAACCATTTTATACTTTTTCTTGGAAAATTTCGGTGGTAAAAAATGAAGAAAAAGAAGCGGAATTAATTAATGAATTGTTAGCCCAAATCGAATCTTTGAAAAAACAAATTACTGAGGTTCAAGCCCAAATAAACGCCATTTTAGCCAAAAAAGGCCAATTAGTTTCTTGCCAAAAATTAGAAAATAATCTCTATTTTGGGATGAGAAATAATAATGAGGTTCGTTGTCTCCAAGAATTCTTAAAATCCCAGGGTCCAGAAATTTATCCTGAAGGATTGGTAACCGGAAACTTTCTTTCTTTAACCAAAGTCGCCGTCATCCGCTTCCAGGAAAAATACGCTTCAGAGATTTTAGCTCCCTTGGGATTAACCAAAGGAACGGGAATTGTTGGTTCAACCACTCGAGCAAAACTTAATGCAATCTTAGGGAAATAGGGAAGAAAGATTTTTCTGATCGATAAACCTAACCCTACTAACGAATTGGTAGGGTTTTTAATTCGTAGGAGCTGTGGATAACTGACCTTTTTGACCTATACTGATACATCTTGACACCATTTGATGGGTGTCTTATTATTAATTATATAACAATAAAATGCCTAAAATTAAACCAAAAGAAGTCTATACAACTAAAGAAGCCCAGGAGTTCTTAAAAGTGAGTTCCAGTACTTTCAAAAGATTGTTAAAGCGAGGAATAATCAAGGCCTATAAAGTAGGCGGAACTTATCGTATTTGGGGAAGTGAAATTTTAAGTTTGGTTTCTCCGAAATTGGAATCAAAAGTTTATAAGGTCTACGATAAACTTCGAGAAAAAACCAGAAAAACCATCGAAAGATGGTGACTTAATTATGGTTAATTTATCTAATTACAAAGCAATAATTTTGGCCGGAGGTAAGGGGACGAGATTATATCCTGTTACATATGAAATTCCGAAGCCTTTGCTTCCGGTAAAAAGAAAGCCAATTATTAATTATTTGGTTGATTTATTTTTGGAACAGGGAATAAAAGATATTGCTATTTTAATTAATAAAGATTTTAAGGAAGAATTTGATTGGTGGAAAAAGAGATATTATGGTTCGGCAAGCTCACCACAAGTTCCTAAAATTAAATTTTTTGAAGAATCTGAGCCCCTTGGAACTTTTGGGGGGCTTTGGTATTTAAAGGACTGGATTTCAAATAATCCCTTTTTTTTAACTAATGGTGACGAGTTAAAAAAAATAAACTTAAAGAAAATGGCTCAATTTCATTTGGAGAAGCCAGTTTTGGGAACAATAGCCCTGGTCAAAGTTCCCAATCCTCAGGATTATGGAGTGGTTATTTGTAAAAATGGTTTTGCCCAAAATTTTTTGGAGAAACCTAAAAATCCGCCTTCAAATTATATAAACTCCGGGCTTTATCTTTTTTCTCCGGAAATATTTAAATCCCATTCTGGGCCAAAGTTTACAATGGTCGAAACCGATATTTTCCCAAAATTAGCCAAAGAGAAAAAATTAGCCGGCTTTAAATTTAATGGCAAATGGATGGACACTGGAACTTTTGGACGTTATGAAAATGCCCTGAAACATTGGCAAGCTTAAAGAATAAATTTTATGGTTTTTCAAAAAAAACAAATTAAAGTAGGTATTTTAGGTTATGGAGAAGTTGGTCAGGCAATAGCCAAATTTTACAAGAATCCCCGAATAAAAGATTTAAACCGAGATGATGGTTTGGAGGGTGTGGAAATTTTACACATTTGCATCCCTTGGAGTGATAATTTCATCGAAATAGTAAAGAAAGAGATTAAAAGAATAAAACCTAAACTTACAATTATACACTCGACAGTAGCGCCGGGGACGACAAAGAAAATTGGCGGAATGATTGTTCATAGTCCGGTCAGAGGAGTTCATCCTCATTTATACGAAGGTATTAAAACTTTTGTTAAATATATTGGAGCTGATAATAAAAAAGCTGGGGATTTAGCTAAGAGACATTTAGAAAGTTTAGGAATAAAAACAAAAGTATTTTATCCATCAATAACTACAGAAATCGGAAAACTGCTAGATACTAGTTATTATGGTTTAGCTATCGCTTGGCACGGGGAAATGAAAAAAATATGCGATAAATACGGAATCGATTTCGAAAACGCCGTCACCGATTTCAATACAACCTATAACGAGGGATATAAAAAATTGGGAAAACCAAATGTTATCCGTCCGGTTCTTTATCCGCCAAAAGAAGGAATTACGGGTCGTTGCGTCGTGCCAAACGCTGAGATTCTTCAAAAATATTTCAAAAGTAAAGCCCTCAATTTAATTTTAAAATACAAGCTAAAAAATAATTAATAATTATTAATCAAAATATATGGAAAAAATTTTAGTTACGGGGGCTGGTGGTTTTATTGGCCATCACTTAGTCAGATTTTTAAAGAAAAAAGGATATTGGGTGAGAGGTGTAGATATTAAATATCCGGAGTTTTCTCCAAAAGACGAGGCCGATGAGTTTTTGATTTTAGACTTAAGAGTTTTTGATAATTGTTTAAAAGCTACCGAAGGCATGGATAAAGTTTATACTTTAGCCGCCAATATGGGAGGAATAGGTTTTATTACCGAAGTAAAATCCGAAGTAATGAGAGATAATGTTTTAATTAATGTGAATATGGCTGAAGCCGCGAGAACAAATAAAATAAAACGATTATTTTACTCTTCTTCGGCCTGTATTTATCCAACCTTTAAACAAGAAAATCCAGAGGTTATTCCTCTGAAAGAAAGCGATGCCTATCCAGCTGACCCTGATAATGAATACGGTTGGGAGAAATTATTTTCAGAAAGACTATATCAAAATTATCATAAAGATTATGGATTAGAGGTTAGAATTTCCCGTTATCATAATATATACGGCCCAGAAGGAACATATGATGGAGGCAGAGAAAAGGCGCCGGCAGCTCTATCTAGAAAAATAGCTTTGGCTTCTAATCCCGGAGAAATTGAAATATGGGGAGACGGTTGTTTTCCTGCAGGTGAACAGATAATTAGTAACCCCAAGATTAAATGTATTGAAGATTTTAAAATAAATGATACGGTTTTGGGTGTTAAAGGATTTCAAAGAGTAACTGATGTATTTACTCGCGATTACGATGGCGACCTTTTTAGCATAAAGCCAGAAGGGATGATGCCATTTAAAGTCACAGCCGAACATCCTATTTTAGTATTTCGTTTAAAAACATTTTGTAAATCTCATGCTCCTCATTGGTGTAAACCAAATTGTTTTTGCCACCGACACGATTGTAGGCATAATATTGAAACCTGGAAAGGATGGGTTAAGCCCGGTGATATTGTGAAGGATAGAGGTCGTCATAAAGATTATCTTTGTGTGCCCAAACTTAAAGAGGAGAAAAAAGTTGAAGTTGATTTACGTCCTTTTACCCTTAAAGGGCACGGAGATGGACGACCTCAAGAACAAGCTTCCATTCCTATTATTGAGATTGATGAGGATTGGGCATGGATTTTAGGTCTATATCTTGCTGAGGGTTATTCTTACAATAAAAAAGTAAGTTGGTGTCTGGGTAGTCATGAGGAAGAACTTCGAGAAGAACTTCATAAACGTTTAACAAAGCTTGGATTAAATTATTGGGAAGATAATAAAAAATCTACCCCTTGGAGCAAAGAAACTCATGTGGCAAATGGTCCGCTATCGCGTTGGCTAAAAGAGAACTTTGGATCTTCAGCAAGAGAAAAAAGGATACCTTCCACCTTTTTTTCATTACCAAAAGAAGAAACCCGAGAATTCATAAACGGATACTTTAAAGGAGATGCAACTTCTGAATCTCTTTATGCTTCTAAAAGGTGGAAGGCGACATCAACATCAAAAGATATTCTTGTGGGAACCCAAATCTTACTGGCTAAAATTGGAAATTTTGGCACTATAATGTGGTTAAATAATTGGGCTGGTAGAGGAAGGAGCTGCGGAACCCTTACTTACGCTGAAAAACCAATAAATGTTCATTGGTTCCAAGATGAAGAATTTATTTATGTTCCAATAAGAGACATTATTAAAAGTAATTTTAAAGGAAATGTATATAATTTAGAGACAGAAGATCATACTTACTGTCTGCCCGCCACAGTTCATAATTGTCAGACTCGCTCTTTTTGCTATATTAACGATTGCTTAGAAGGAACCTTCCGGCTTATGGAATCAGACCATAAAGAGCCATTAAATATTGGTTCAGACAGATTAGTAACCATTGATGAATTAGTAGATGTGATTGCTAAAATTGCCGACAAAGACATAACAAAAAAACATCTTTTAGATAAACCCCAAGGAGTAAGAGGAAGAAATTCCGATAATACTTTGTGTAAAAAAGTTCTTAATTGGGAGCCAAAAATTTCTTTAGAAGATGGGTTAGAAAAAACTTATAAATGGATTGAAGAGCAAGCGAAGAAAGTAAAAAGGATATGACAATCAGAAATTTTAACAGGATTAAAGCTCTTTTGTTTAATAATGTAACAACCAAACAAACGATCTTTAAAAATACTTTTTGGCTTACCTTGGCGAGTATTGTAAATAAAATTTTGAGGCTTGTTTTATTTATTTACATTGCCAGGATTTTGGGGGCTACTGAATACGGAAAATTTACTTTTGCTTTGGCTTTCGTCGGTTTATTCGGCATGTTTGCCGATTTCGGATTATCGCAAATCGTTACCAGGGAATTTTCTCAAGAAAAAGAAAAAGAAAAGGAATTTCCCGCGGTTTTTTCATTAAAAATTCTATTAACCTTAGGGGCGTTAATACTAATTTTGATTGGTTCTTTTTTAATTACCGTCGATCCGCTAATTCAAAAGATAATTTTAATTTTAGCTTTTTGCTTTTTTTCCGATAGCTTCATTGAAATCATATTTGCTTTTTTTCGGGCCCGTCAAAAAATGGAATATCCGGCGGCTATTACGATATTTGAGTCATTGATTACTGTTTGCGCCGGTATTTTTATCTTGTTTTATTTCCCCTCTGTTAAAAATTTAAGTTACTGTTATTTATTAGCCAGTTTAGTGGGGTTAATTGTCGCTTTATTCTTTTTAGGCTTAAAATTACAACGATTGTCTCTAAATTGGGATAAATCAATTTGGAAGAAATTTTTAATGATATCCTGGCCTTTGGCCTTGATAGGAGTATTAGCTTCAATTTATAACCAAACCGATTCAATAATGTTGGGATATTTTAAACAGATTACGGAAAACGGTTGGTATAACGCGGCTTACAGGATTATCGCGGCTACCTTGACGCCTCTGGGTTTGGTTTCTGTCAGTATTTTTCCTGTTCTCAGCCAGTCTTTCAAAGAGTCAAAAGGGAAAATGCAAAAAGTTTGGAATCTTTATATGGAAGCAATAATTTTTCTTGCCATACCCATAACAATAGGGGGAATTTTGCTCGCTCCGGGGATTATTAACTTTATTTACGGCCAGAATTACGCCCCTGCCATTTTAGCCTTTCAGATTTTAATGGTTACATCAGGGATTATTTTCCTTTATACTCCTTTCCAACAAGTCTTGGTTGTTTTTGACAGGCAAAAAAAAATTTTTTGGGTGATTCTTTTTGGAGCAATTTTTAATATTATTTTTAATTCAATTTTAATTCCCAAATTTAGCTTGTACGGTGCCGCCGCCGTTACGGTAGCCACTCATTTTCTGGTCGGAATCTTATTGTTAAAATTAACCCTTAATTTCCATTTCATTTCTTCGTTTAATCGGAGAATATTGTTAAGCTTTACAATAGCCGTTCTTTCCAGCCTTTTAATGTATTTCGTTATTTCTCTTCCGGCGATTTACAATCTCCACATTATTTTTTCCATATTATTTGGAGCTTTAATTTATTCTGCAGCCTTTTTTGTTTTAAGATACGCAACGGGAAAATTCAGCATAATTTATGAAAAAAACTAAAAACCAAATTTTTAAATTCGCCTATTTTGCTTATTTATGGATTCAACCAGTTTTTGATCCCATTAAAATATTTAATTCTATTTTGAGGTACCCCGGCTTTTTAAAGGACCTGATAGGCTATTCAGGGATGCGGGGTGCCGAAAATATCGGCCTATTGAATACCCAGCCCTGTTTGAACGATAGAACTAAAACTTCGCGATTTGACACCCACTATTTTTATCAAGATATTTGGGCATTTAAAAAAATACGGGAAAGCAAGACGGAAAATCATATTGATATAGGATCTAATGTGGATTTTGTCGGGTTTTTATCAGCGATTACCAAAGTCACCTTTGTAGATATAAGGCCGTTAGAAGCTAATCTTGAAAATTTTAATTCTATAAAAGGGGATATTCTTTCCTTGCCCTTTCCCAATGATTCGGTTTCGTCTATCTCTTGTTTGCATGTAGCCGAGCATATAGGGCTTGGAAGATACGGTGATTCTCTTGATCCGTTGGGTACGGAAAAAGCTTGTAAAGAATTGTCCAGAATTTTAAGCAAGGGCGGAAATTTATATTTTTCCTTACCCGTTGGCACGCCGAGGTTATGTTTTAACGCTCATAGAGTTCATTCTCCGGAACAGATTATTAAATATTTCAGCCATTTAAAGCTGGTTGAATTCTCGGGAATTAATGATAGGGGAGAATTTTTGCAGAACATTAGCATTAACGACCTCGAAAATGAAAATTATGCCTGCGGTCTATACTGGTTTAAAAAAGTCTAATTTAAGATAATCAGCAGTTATGAATCAAGATTTATCAAATAAAAAACCCTTGGTATCTATAATAACGCCAACATTTAACAGGGCAAATTTTTTGGAAAAAACCATTCAAAGCGTAATTGATCAAGATTATGAAAATATTGAACACTTGGTTTTAGATGGAGGTTCTTCTGATAATACTATTGAAACTTTAAAGAAATACGATGGCAAATATAATTTGCGCTGGATTTCTGAAAAAGACCGTGGTCAAGCAGACGCCTGCAATAAAGGATTGAAAATGGCAAAAGGTGAAATTATCGGCTTTTGCAATTCGGATGATTTCTATACCAAAGATGCCGTAAAAAATGTAGTAGAAGCTTTTATTAAAAATACTAATGCTGATTTGGTCTTGGGGGATTGTCAGGAATTGGATTGTCAGACTAACCAGCTTTCAAAACTACATTCGGCAGATCCTTCTCTTTTTGAAAATATTACTCCCGAAGATATTTTATATGGTAAAAAATGGCTTTTCCAGCCGTCTTTGTTCTATAGCAGAAGAATTATTGAGAAAACCGGGCCGATGAATATTAATTATAAATTTTTCATAGAAAACGACTGGTGGATAAGGATGCTTAAAAACGGCGCCAAGGTAATTTATTTAGACAACAAGGTTATTGCGATAATCGGTAGTCATGGCGGAAGGGGCAGTGTAAGGGATGCCGCAAAAGCAGCAAAAGAAAGTGTGGAGTTTATGAAAAATAATAAAGTAAAAGTTCCATTAGAAAAGAGGATTTATTATTTTAGATGGAAATATCCGAAGATACCGAATTTCTTAAAAAATCATTTCCCGAGACTTTTTTCTTTATTTAGAAATGTAATTAGAAAAATCTGAATATATATATGAAATTAAAACAGGTCCTTAAATTGATTTACAGGAAAATCTTTTTTAGCGGCCTGGTTCATTATTTAAAGAAAGAACTTTTAGGCAGCAATAGTGTTTTAGATCTTGGATGCGGTTCTAATTCTTCACTTCAGTATTGTGATATTCCTTACTCCGTAGGCGTTGATATATTCGAATCTTATTTAGAAGAAAGCAAAAAGAGGAAAGTCCATAATCAGCACATTAAGGCCGATATTACAAAAATTGAGTTTCCGCCAAAATCTTTTGATGCAGTTATCGCTATAGATGTTATAGAGCATTTAACAAAAGAAGAAGGATATAAGTTAATAAAAAATATGGAAAGATGGGCTCGAAAAAAAATAATAGTTTTTACCCCTAACGGTTATGTTAAGCAATCTGAATACGACGGGAATCGATTTCAACAACATAAATGCAGTTGGGTCGTTAAAGAACTTGAAGATTTAGGGTTTAAAACTTATGGAATTAACGGATTGAAAAAAATTAGGGATTCCGGCGGTGCGATAAAATATCGACCAAAAATTTTATGGTGTAGATTTTCTGACTTAACTCAAAAAATAGCTTATTATTATCCAAAAATAGCTTTTCAAATTTTAGCCGTAAAAGAAATGAAAAATAAAATATATGGAACTTCAAAATAAAAAAATTTTAGTTACTGGCGGAGCCGGCTTTATAGGATCCCATACTGCCGATGCCCTAATTAAAAAGGGAGCCAAGGTTGTTATAATTGATAATTTAGTAACCGGCAAAAAAGAAAATCTTAATCCCGAAGCACAATTTTATAAACTTAATATCGCCAATCCTAAAATTGAAAGTGTTTTTCGAAAAGAAAAACCAGAATTTATTTATCATTTCGCTTTTAATGTTTTAGTCCCGAAGTCAGTTAAAAACCCTTTGGTAGATATAGATAGTATTACCGGCTCCCTTAATATTTTAAAGAATGCTCAAAAATATGGAGTAAAAAAGATTATCTTTTCTTCTTCGGGATTTGTTTATGGCAATACTAAAAACTTACCGGCTAAAGAAACAGAACCTATTGATCCAATCTCTCCTTATGTGGTAGCCAAAAATGCAGTAGAAAATTATTTGAGATTTTTTAACAAAGCCTATGGTTTACCTTATCTAATTTTTAGATATTCAGCTGTGTATGGATCCCGACAGGTCACCGGAGCAATGGCTGATTATATCCGTAAATTATCAGCTGGCCAGCAGGCAGAAATTTGGGGTGACGGCAATAAAACTCGGGATTATGTTTATGTTGGCGATGTTGCCCGGGCAAATTTATTGGCGCTTAATTTGCCCCTAGATTATCCCAATCCGGTTTTTAATATCGGTACCGGCTTTGAGACAACGCTTAATGAGTTATACTGGAAAATTGCACAATTATTAAAAAAAGAGCCAAAGCCAATTTATTTGCCCGATCGGCCCGGGGAACAGGTGAGATATTCTTTAGATTATTCAAAATTTAATAGAGCGTTGGGGTGGAAACCAACAATTAACTTTGACAAAGGATTGAAACTGATATTAAGATTTCAGAATTTATTAAAAGATTAAATTATTTTTTATGAAGATTCTTTATGTCGGCGCAAAATATGACTATGGAAAACCTGAACGGGGTTTTAGTTACGAATATCAAAATTTTTACGATACATTAATAAAGATGAACGGCGGAAGCAATAAAATTACTGATTTTTTCTTTGACGAAATAATTTTAAAAGAT
>Ga0315280_10006357_pt1 | contig 16344 bp, 18 predicted proteins | sample YL17G06_40_MG_FD_203697 | JGI IMG/M metagenome (GOLD analysis project Ga0315280, IMG submission 203697) | Sediment microbial communities from Yellowstone Lake, YNP, Wyoming, USA - YL17G06_40 | ecosystem: Environmental > Aquatic > Freshwater > Lake > Sediment | place: USA: Wyoming | collected...
CTCGCCGCACTCCCCACCCTTTCGCACCCCCTCATCTCTCATTAGAGGTGTGCTCTCTGCCGAGCAGGCGGGGCGTCCTGTGAAGACGGCTTCGTTACCATCACCCAGCCTTTGCTCCATACTGCCTTTCCTTCCAGGTGGCTCCTTGCATGGATCCACTGAACAATGATAACCGAAAATTATGAGACGTAAAATGATATTTAAAGATATGCAAAATCTAAACTAATCCGTAGGCTTCGTTCCTTTCGATCCCGATCTCAGCTAGAAGCCTATCAAGAAGCTTTCCAGCTCTCCCAACGAACGGTCTTCCTTGTACATCTTCCTCTCTACCGGGGGCTTCACCGATGAACATCACCTCGGCTCTATGTGAACCTTCACCTGGAACAACCTTGATCCTAGTCTTGGCTAGTTCACATCTCTGGCACGCTGCAATCGCTGCGCTTATCTCTTCAAGTTCCTTGACGGATCGCACAGTCATTCCCACGTATCTAGTCTTCGATTAGAGATCAAAATTAAATGGCTTTCTACGTTGGCAGCTCTTTAAGAAGCTTCGATATTCTCAGTAGGCTAAACTTGTACGCGATAACGGAAACAGCTACCCCTAGAAGAATTGTCAGAACAGCCACTGCAGCAAGCGAGTATTCGCTCGATTGGAAGATCGATCCGACAAAAGCGTATATGAATGCTGGCGCCCCGACGATTCCTCCCGCCACTAGGCCAGCAACTGTTCCGACGAAACCTCCTGTGAACGTGACGAATCGACTCCGAGGGATCTCGCCAAAATCAGGAAACCTAGAACCTACCATCAATCCCACCGAGGTTTCAGCTAACGCTAGAGAAATACCGAGAAAGAAGAAGAGCATCAAAACTTGATAACTAGGTCGAAAAAGAAGGCCTACAGCCAAGAAAATGCCAAGTAGAACGCCAAACGAGATCAAGAACCCTAACGTCAGCTTCGCCTTGACAATTTCTTTCGGAGCTATTGGAGACGAATACATATTCCAGATAGCCGACGCTTCTTGACCGATACTGATCATGGATATGACTAAAGAAAACATAGCGACAGCCAGAGAAAAAGAGAGTAGACTGAACGCTAGAAACTCAAGCTCGCTGCCTCCAGATGAAGTGAATGACGCGAGCATGGAGACAAGTATTATCACCGGAATAGCGAGAAGCCTAGCCATCTCTCTTCTTCTCGTCAATGATCTAAGATCTTTCTTGACGATCGCGGACTCCGCGGAAGAGAAACCCAACCTGCCTAGGAAACCAATTCTTGGAGAATAGGGAGCAGTAGTGATCCTTATGGATGCGGGGATCGGCACCCAGTACCTCTCCCTGAGCTTAACGCTCACCCAGAACATGCTCCCCATAAAAGCGAGTGACGAAATGGCGAGCGTAAATGCACTGACGTAATCCGCTTGATAGCTTTCCATTATAGCCAGCGAGGGCCAAGCGACTGGAATGAACCATGCAACCGTTATGCCTGTCATCACGCTTTGCAGAAGGACGTACATAACTCTATAATTGAAGGCAAGCTGAAAGACTAGGAGGATCAAAACAGCTCCTACTAGACGAATCGCGATAGCAAGCCTTCCTCCTCGCCTGTAGAAAGCAGAGGATGTTCTACTCATCACTGCTCGAACTATCTCGATAACGAATGCCCCTAGAAAAGTTCCGATGAACGTGAACACCGCCGTCATCATCCAAAGGTCTATGCTGTGGAAGTAAACTCCTAAAGCCAATGTGGCCCCAAGGCCTGTAGCTGGAATCGCAGAGTAAGAGTAAGCTACCGACAGCGATGAACCGAGAACATACTCTGAGGCCGAAAGAGGAAGCGCGTTGATTACGTCAGTAGAGGAGAATTGAGCTGAGTAGCTCAGCTCCCATAACAGTCCACTGAGAATAATGAAAAAGATTACGAATGAAGGTAGGCCAATGAGACCCTGCCGAGTTAAATCTTCAAGAGCTACGCCTCCTCCTTCAACTGATGAGACTGCGGGAGCAATTTTCCAAAAGAAGATGAAAGCTAGAACGAAAGCTGTCAAACTAACGGCAAAGATTGCGATAGGTCGTCTGAAAGATTTTAGTCGAACTCTACTTCTTGTGGCGCGAACTTGAGAAACCACAAGCACCATTGCGAGTCTAAAGGCGAGTTTTAGATTCATCTCGCAAGGGCCTCAACGATACCTCGGACATCATTCGTTCCAGTCACCTTCATAAATACATCTTCAAGAGTTGAACCCGGCATACCCGCTTGAGACCTAAGTTCCTGCATCGTTCCTTCGGCTAGAATCCGTCCTTCATACATTATGGTTATACCGTCGCAGATGGCCTCAGCTATCTCCAGTACGTGAGTACTAAAGATGGTTGTAACTCCGTCTCTCGCCAACTTGTGAATCAGATCCTTCACGATACGTGCAGCTTTCGGATCCAACCCGTTAAGAGGCTCGTCGAAAACAAGCAGTTTAGGTCTATGGAGAAAACCAGCGATTATCGCTATCTTCTGTTTCATCCCTTGAGAGTATCCGCTAATCATCTCGTTTTCTCTGCCTTCAAGCTCGAACGCTTCCAGAAATTCCGTTATTCGACTCTTCTTCGCTTCAGCATCCAATCCATGAACGTCACCTATGAAGTCAAGATATTCAACCCCTGTTAGGAACTCGTACAGACGAGGAGATTCAGGTACATAACCTATCATTCTCTTAGCTTCAATCGGACTTTGCTGAACATCAATGCCGTAAACCGCGATACGCCCTGAATCCGGTTTCAACATTCCAAGAACCATCCTCAAAGTCGTTGATTTCCCAGATCCGTTCGGCCCAAGAACTCCCTGTATCTTTCCAGCCTCAATCTCAATCGACACGTTTTGAACGGCCTTCACTAGCCCAAATGACTTCGAAACTGAATTGATAGACAACGCCCGCAAAGACGTTCCTCCAAGCTGCAGTGCCATACTCAGCTGACGGAAATAAGGGTAACGTGGGAAGAATTCTATGCGCAACAAGGCTAACAAAGACATATATTTCAGTCGGCTTTATCTTAAGCGCGCTAAACGGAGGAGGGATACCGTGCCGATCACCGATGTCTTCAAGAAACAGTTAGCTCAAAAGCATAAACTGTTCTACAAGGTTTGCAGAAATTGCGGCGCTAGGAATCCAAGTTCAGCATATAGATGTCGAAAATGCCGTGGAGACAATTTACGGTGGAAGAAGAGAGAGCTGGGCGCCAAGTAGAACTAGCTGTCGCTTAAGGCGTAAGCCTGAATCTATCTCTCGGGAACAGCACGACCTCTCTAATGTTCTCCCTGCCAACCAATGCCATGAGGATCCTCTCCAATCCCATGCCGAACCCTGCGTGAGGAGGCATACCGTAATCGAATATCTTCAGGTAGAAGTCGAATGATTTTGGATCTAGATGCTGCTCCTTCAATCTGCCCACAAATACGTCTTTCGAGTCAACACGTGATCCGCCTGACGTTATCTCGATCCATTCATACATGAAGTCGAAGGCATAGCATAACTCAGGTCTGTCCTCTCTAGGCTTGATGTAGAATGGTCTGACTCTCGACGGCCAGTCAACTATGAAATAGTATTCTTGCTTATGCAGTTCGCCGAGTTCCCGGTAGGCTGGAGTCGGAATATCCTCTCCCCATTCAACTTCAACGTTTCTCTTCTGCAGTTCCTCCACAATCTCACTATAGGTGTACCTTTTGAAACGTTGAGCAGGCGTCGTAAGATTCACGCCTAGGATCTCGAGTTCAGTCGGGCAAGTCTTCACTACGTGACTCACGATAGAGCGAGTCAATTCTTCTTGTACATCCATTACATCATCAACGGTTGCGAAGGCCTCCTCTATATCGACCGAGATGAATTCATTCAAGTGCCGCCTTGTATGGGACTCCTCAGCTCTAAAGTAGGTCCCTATCTCGAAGACTTTCTCGAAGACCGACGTTAGTTGTTCCTTATAGAGTTCGGGGCTTTGAGCCAAGAAGGCTTTCTGCTGAAAGTACTCGACAGGGAAGAGAGCGGCGCCGCCTTCAGCGGCGGCAGCAATGATCTTCGGCGTGTGAACTTCTATGAAGCCGTTCTCTATGAAGAAGCGGCGTATCTCCTTGACGACTTCATCCCTGATCTTGAATATCGCTCTGCACTCAGGCCTACGGAGATCGAGAACTCTTGCATCCAGTCTAACATCTATATCAGCGGGAACTCTGCCAGTCGGATCCAATGGAAGCGGATGAGTCGCAGTCGCGAGGATCTTGATATCCTCAGGAATGACTTCAACTCCCCGCGGCGCTTCTTTATGACTTCGCACTGTACCTTTGACGCCTATGGCAAACTGCCTTCCAATCTTGCTGACTTTCTCAGGAATCTTCTCAGGAATCTTCTTGCGTAGAACAGTTATCTGCAGAAGCCCCTCTCTATCGCGTAGAGTTATGAACGTTATGCCACCTAGATCTCGAACGTCTTCAACCCAGCCGAAGACAGTAACCTTCTTGCCGTCCAAGTCGGGGCCGATCATGCTGGAGTAGTGGGTTCTACGCCAGTCCCCTAAGCTGTCAACACTCATATTCTCTCCCTCAAGATTCTCGCCACATCATTAGGCATTTCAGCTATATCTACACCTACAGATTCAAACGCTTTGATCTTGCTTTCGGCTGTTCCAGACCTCCCCATTATTATTGCTCCAGCGTGGCCCATCCGTTTACCTGAGGGTGCTGAGAGTCCTACGACATACGCAACTACAGGCTTCGGGTACTTCGTCGTCTTTATGTATTCAGCAGCACGTTCCTCACCATTTCCGCCGATCTCACCTATTAAGGCGACAGCATCCGTTTCCCGATCATTCTTGAACATCTCTAAAGCTTCCACGAACGTTAATCCGACTAGGGCATCACCCCCCAACCCCAAGCAGGTTGATTGCCCCAAACCCGATTGTGTTAATCCTGCAGACACCTCATAGGTCAGCGTGCCACTCCTTGAGACGACGCCAACCTTACCCTTCTTAAAGACATGGCTTGGCATGATGCCTAACTTACATTCACTCGGCGTGATTACGCCAGGAGTATTGGGGCCGACGATCTGGACGCTACTTCTCTTCGCCTCCCAGAGGAACTCCATAGCATCCTTCATTGGAACGCCCTCTGTAATGATCACTACGAGCTTTAGGCCGCTGCCTATCGCTTCGAGAACAGCGTCTCTTACGACCGGTGCTGGAACAAAGATGATTGAAGCATCTGCCTCATGCTCATTCAAAGCTTCGTTGACTGTATCATAGACTGGAACGTCTTCTACTTGCAATCCACCCTTTCCAGGAGTCACGCCAGCGACAATTTTCGTTCCATAGTTCAGCATCAACTTCGTATGGAAGCTACCCTGCGTTCCTGTGATGCCTTGAACGACAGCTTTCGTGCCGCTATCGATTAGGATAGCCATTCTCTTACACCTTAGAAGCCAACTCTACAGTCTTCTCTGCCGCATTCTCCATACTTTCGAACGACTCGATCCCCGCCTCAACCAACATTCTTCTCCCAACCTCATCATTTGTTCCAACAAGCCTAATCACCATCGGCTTAATCACTCCAGCTCTCTCTCTAACAGCTAGAATCCCCTTGGCAACATCATCGCATCTCGTTATGCCACCCAGAATATTGACAAGCAAGATCTTCACCTTCTCATTGGATAGAACGATCTCTATAGCGTCAGAAACCCTCTCAGCGCTGGCGCCTCCGCCGATGTCGCAGAAATTGGCAGGCTTTCCACCGTAGCGCTTTATCATGTCAAGAGTCGCCATAACCAAGCCTGCGCCATTACCGACGACCCCTATCTCTCCGTCAAGCTCTACGTAGGCCAATCTCTTCTCTCTAGCTTTCAACTCAAGAGGTTTCAACTCCTCGGCCATCTCCACCGCCCTTTTCTGAAAATCTGGATGTCTGAACAATGAGCTGTCATCTATCAGGATCCTGAGGTCGGCAGCGACAAATTCTCCTTCAGGGGTCTCTATCAAAGGGTTCGTTTCAATCAGTTCGCAGTCGTAAGCTACAGCTACCCTGTGAATCTTGAGTATGATCGAGGCCAACTCCAAGAGTTGTCTTCCCGTATACCCCAACTTCACGACTATCTCTCTTGCCTCGTACTCACGCAACCCTGAGAGAGGGTTTACGTCGTGTCTAACTATTTTCTGGGGGGTCTTCTCTGAAACCTCCTCTATATCGACTCCTCCTTCGGTTGAAGCAAGCATAGAGTAGCAACGATTGGAACGGTCGACTACAAGTCCTAAGTAGAGTTCCTTCTTTGAAGGAATTCTCTCCTCAACGAGGAGCTTCGATATCTTCTCCCCTTTCACATTGCTTCCGAGAAGTATCACAGCAATTTGATGTGCCTCCTCTGGAGTAGATGCGAATCTGATTCCTCCAGCTTTCCCTCTGCCTGAAACAAGAACCTGTGCCTTGATCACGCAGGTCTTTCCCAGTTTTTCCGCCGCATCTCTAGTTTGATCAGCAGTTGACGCCAAGAGAGATCTCGGAAGCGGAAGATTAAAGTTCACGCCCAAAGCTTTCGCTTCATGCTCGAAAAGCTTCATGACCTACAACCAACCCTGAACTCACTTCAAAATCTCGATGCAAACATATGACCGCGTCTCTTCCACCCCGTCGATCTTCGAGATCTTCTTCAAAGTCTCGTCCATCTTGCTTTGATCAGACATTATCACTAGGTCGACGTCACCTGTTACTCTAAGTATCTGGATAGCGGGTAGAAGCTTGATCTTCTCGTAGGCTTCAGATCTCTTCTGAGGAGAGACTCTAACGGTCACTATCGCCGGATTCCTGTAGATCCCCAGCGCTTTCAAACCTTCCTCTGTGACGCTTATGAAGCCTCTGCCTGTCTTGACGTACCCCAAGTTCCGCAGCTTCTTCAAATGGACGTTCAATGCCTGCCTCGTAATCTTGAATTGTTCAGCAATCTCATTCTGCCTCTTCTCTGTATTGTACACGGTTTCGCGATTCCCATGTTCAAAGAGCATCCTCAGGATTTGAAGCGATCTCGCCGTCAGACCTTTTGCTATCAACGTTGCCCCTATCTCCAAATGTCAAATGGCATTTTACATAAGTAAACTCACTTAAAATCGTTTTCGATACTTTGACCGTAATGCATTTATTTCCAGTAGAAGTTAGTTGAGCCAGATCATCGAGAACTATGACAGCTATGGAGATGGATTGAATGTCAGAGGCAAGCGCTGTGTTGATCGGAAAAAAGCCAGTGATGAACTACGTATTGGCTTGTATCACGCTACTTCAAGGGGGAGCGGGCGAATTGACTGTGAAGGCTAGAGGACGTGCGATAAGCCGCGCTGTTGACGTAGTGGAGATAATTCGGAGGAGATTCATGCCAGACATAAAGATCAAGGAGATCAGAATCGGAACTCAGCAAATCACGTCCGAAGAAGGCGGACCTCCCAGTAATGTCAGTACAATGGAACTTGTGTTGACAAAGTGAAACAGTCGATGATCAAAGGCTCCCTCATCCCTCCTTTTATTTACGGAGAGGACGGAAGACTTGGTAAAGACAATATTAGACAACTTCTGCGTGAAGAGCGGGATACTTTGCTCCAAGTGCGAGGAGAAACTCAGAAGGGGCCTTCTAACCGAGTTAGATTTGAAGATAATCAAGATTCTATCTGAACTCGAAAAAGAGCATCCTCTTCTTCAAGATGTCTCATTTCACAAGTCTGCCGAAGTTGGAAACACTCTTGCGATACTCGTGGATAAACGAGACATAGGCAAGATCCTCAGCCACAGTGCAAAGATACTCCGAGCAATCGGAGAAAAAACGGGCAGGCGAATAAAGATATTGGGCTACGGAGGGGATGCAAGGGAGTTTCTCGAGGAACTCTTCAACCCGTTCTCGATTCTGACTATAAACACGATCTGGCTTCCAGATGGAAGTACAGAAACTAAAGTCATATTATCAGGGAGAAGCCCGAGGCATATGCCAGTTGATTTCGATACTATCAGAAAACTTGCGAAAGAGATCAGAGGATTAACTCTCAGAATCGAGTTCGAAAAGACATAGCCTGCGCAATTGAAGACTGCTAATCGCTATCATCTCGATCGAAAGTGATCAAGATCTCATGCCAGAGTCCACCGATGTTATTGTGATCGGCGCGGGTCCGTCAGGGATTATTTCAGCGAAGACGATAGCGGACAGAGGGTTCCAAGTTACTCTTCTAGAGGAACATGCGGAAGTTGGCTTGCCATCTCATTGTGCAGGATTAGTAAGTGTAAATGGCCTATCGTTGATCGGCATTGAACCGAACTCAAGTTTCATACAGAACAGGGTTAAGAGTGCGCGTTTCCACTCGCCATCAAACTTGACGTTTGAGATCAAAGCTCAAAGAGACATAGCGTATGTAATCGACCGATCAAAGTTCGATCAATACCTTGCTCGAGAAGCCCTCGAGAACGGTGTCAAGCTAATTCTTAGTAGAAGTGCAAAAACCCTGCACAGATCTGAAGGAGTAATTCGAGGAATCGTAGATGATCGTGAAAGTATCCTAGAAGCCTTGATAACAATAGATGCGGAGGGCGCTGGTGGAAGACTGCTAGCCAAGAGCGGCCTGAAAACCGTAGACGAGAAACATATCCTTCCAGCGTTTCAATATGAGCTGGTTGACGTAGAAGTTGAAGAAGAATCGGTGGATCTATTCTTCGGCAGAAGATACGCCCCAAACTTCTTTGCGTGGGTGATTCCGACTGGGTCGAACTCGGCGCGAGTCGGCTTGGCTTCGAATGAAGGGAATGTCCGTCAACTACTCGACAAGTTCGTTGATGAGAACTTCCGCAAGTCCACAAAGGTGGATAAGAAAACAGGATTAATCACAACCGGCGGGCCGATACCGAAGACATGTTCATCCGGGTTCATGGCTGTCGGTGACGTTGCAGGGCAGACGAAACCAACCACAGGAGGGGGAGTCGTCACCGGAGGCATCTGCGCTCTAGTTGCAGCTCGAGCAACAGTGAGTGCTATGGAGAGGCACAATACGTCATTGAAGTTTCTATCTGACTCATACGAGGTTGAATGGCGAAAACTTCTTGCCAATGAGTTTTCGACGATGTCTACCGCGAGACGAATCTACAATATGCTTTCAGATCCAACATTAGACGAACTATTCAAGATAGTTCTGAAAGAAAATCTGACGGACGAGATTGAAGCAAACGGAGATATAGATTTCCAAGCTTCAATCTTAGTGAAACTGGCTAAGAAACCGTCAGTTATGAAGATAGCGCCAATGGTACTTGGAGACCTAGTGAAGGCACTCCTATCCTGACCGCTGTACTGGGTCAGCGAAGCTTTCAGCTGTCGCAAGAGAATAATCGATATCCTTCGGGTTCTGATGTGTGGCCTGTATCTACGTATAATCTTCTGTAGATTTGGTCAATTCTTCAACAGCAGTCGGAAAATTTATTCATTTAACATGAAAAATACTGGATCTAGCCCTTAATCTAGATATTTTTGCCAGCGTTTGATTACTAGTTTTGTGCGGCAATTCGTCAAAACGGTATGGGGAGTAGACACCGCCTAGTCAAAGACAGCTGGAGAATCCTGGACTACTAGGCAATCTCATCGAGGAAAAATCATCAACATCCAGATACCGAGAGAACATCAGAACCTATAATCTTCGCAATAAATAAATAGACGCTTTATGAATCGTTTGCACCTGCAAGGTGTGTCGGATGAGTGAAGCGAAGACTGTCAAGATGCCTACTTGCAATTGGTGCGGAAGGATGATTCTGCCGGGTGAAGGCGCGGCGAAGTTTTCCTGCCCCAACTGCGGAGAGGTCGTGGTTTGGCGCTGCGAGAAGTGCAGATTGTTCGGACGAGCATACAAATGCCCGAAGTGCGGCTTCACAGGACCGTGAGACGAGAACTTGGCTAAAGTATTGGCTTCTATCAAGATCTTTCCGTCAGACACCTCGATCAGCTTAAATGCCCTGAGAGAAGACGTTCTCAAAGCCTTGCCATCCGGCGTCTCAATTTACAAGTTTGAAGAGGAACCGATCGCGTTTGGACTTGTAGCTCTTATAGCACACGTACTCTTGCCAGAAGAAGACACCGGTAAGATGAATGCGGTAGAGGAATCTCTAAAGTCGATTAGATCTGTTGGTGAAATCCAATCGATCGCTGTCAGACGGGTCTCAGGAAAATAGGGAATTTCTTTTGCCGCGTTTCTGTTACCTTCAGTAACGCTTATATGCAGCCACTTGTTACTTTAGGTAACAGCGTGATCTCGATGCACCTCATATTCGCCCGAATCGCATGTTTCAAACTGGATTGTAGCGCAACAAGTGCTGGTCATAGGCGAAGCATAACAGAAGCGTTTTTCAGGTGTAAAAGCTGTTATTAAAGTCCTGTATGCCATATCAGAAATGGAGGGGGAAGATTTGACAAGTAAAGAGACTCAGTTGAGAGTCGCTGATGCGAGACAACGAGACATAGGGCATGGCAAAGTCAGAATCGACAATGAGACTATGCAGAAGCTAGGGATAACCGCAGGAGATTTCGTTGAAATCCACGGCAAGAAGCCAACCGTGGCTGTTGCTTGGCCCGCCTACACTGAAGATCAAGGCCAAGAGATAATCAGGATGGACGGGCTGATCCGCAGAAACGCCGGCGTAGCATTAAACGAGTACGTCGCCATTCGAAAATGTGAAGTGAGAGACGCTCAATCACTCGTCTTCGCACCCACTGACGTACGGTTAAGCGTGGATGAGGAGTTCGTGAGCTTCGTGAAGAGAAGGTTCATGGACATGCCCTTCATGGAAGGGGACATGACCTTGCTCTCGATCTTTGGTAGCGCTGTCCCCTTGGTTGTCACTAGAGCTAGACCGCATGGACCTGTTAAGATAACTGAGAGCACCAGCATACAAGTCTTGAGTGAGCCTACTCCTGAGAAGAAGGGCATACCGATCGTCACTTACGAGGATATTGGGGGCCTACGTGGGGAGATTCAGAGGATTCGCGAGATGGTTGAGCTACCGCTTAGGCATCCAGAGTTGTTCCAGAGGCTTGGAATCGAGCCGCCTAGAGGAGTCTTCTTGTACGGTCCTCCTGGCTGCGGCAAGACTCTGCTTGCGAAGGCTGTGGCGAACGAGTCTGACGCAAATTTCTACGTGATCTCCGGCCCTGAGATCATGTCGAAGTTCTACGGCGAATCTGAAGCAAGGCTTCGCGAGATATTTCAGAAGGCTCAGGAAACAGCGCCTAGTATCATATTCATTGATGAGCTGGATGCTATTGCGCCTAAACGCGAAGAGGTCACTGGTGAAGTTGAGCGTAGAGTTGTAGCTCAACTTCTGTCGGTTATGGACGGTATGGGTTCGAGAGGGAACATAATTGTCATCGGTGCCACCAATAGGCCCAATGCGATTGATCCTGCTCTTAGGCGACCTGGAAGATTCGATAGAGAGATTGAGATAGGAGTTCCCGATAAGCAGGGTAGATTCGAGATACTTCAAATTCACACTAGAGCTATGCCTCTTGCGCAGGATGTCGACTTGAAACGTTTGTGCGAGATCACACATGGGTATACAGGTGCGGATATCGCATCTCTATGCCGTGAGGCCGCCATGAAATCTCTCAGAAGGTACATGCCCGAGATCAACCTTGAGGAGGAGAGGATCCGTCCGGAGATCCTTGAGAAGATGGATGTGAAGCTGGATGACTTCATGCAAGCGTATACAGAGGTTACGCCAACAGCTATGCGCGAGGTTTACGTCGAGATTCCCACCGTTCACTGGCAGGACGTAGGCGGTCTCAATCAAGTCAAGGAGGAGTTAATGGAGGCAGTTGAGTGGCCTCTCAAAAGGCCCGACGTATTCAAGAGAATGGGGATTAAGCCTCCAAAAGGAATCTTGCTGCTCGGTCCTCCTGGCTGCGGCAAGACTCTGCTTGCCAGAGCTGTGGCTACTGAGAGTGAAGCGAACTTCATCTCAATCAAAGGTCCTGAAATCTTCAGCAAGTGGGTTGGGGAGAGTGAGAAGGCGATCAGGGAGGTTTTCAGGAAAGGCAGGACTGCCGCTCCAGCGATCATATTCTTCGATGAGTTGGATTCCATTGTGCCTAGGAGAGGTATGGGCTACGCTGATTCAGGGGTCTCTGAACGCGTTATCAGCCAGTTATTGACTGAGATCGATGGAATTGAGGCTTTGCAGAACGTTGTTGTTGTCGCTGCTACGAATAGACCTGATATTCTTGATCCAGCTGTTCTTAGACCTGGAAGGTTTGATAGATTGATTTACGTGCCTGCGCCTGATGAACAATCTCTAGTTCAGATCCTTAAGATTCATACTCGTGGAATGCCCTTGGTGAAGGACGTCAACTTGTCGGAGCTGGCAAGAAATGTGGCTGGCTATTCTGGAGCCGACATCGAGGCTGTATGCCGTGAGGCCGCTATGAATGCTTTGAGGCGTAACATCGATAGTAAGGAGGTTACTCTTCAAGACTTTAAGGAGGCTATGGCCAAGATCAAGCCAAGTATTACATCAGACGTGGATGCTTGGTATCAAGGATTTGGGAAAAGGTTCAAGAAAGAGCGCGTCGCTGTTCCTGTGACCTAGGTGACAGCGGATGGACAAGATTTGGGGCCCCAGACCGGTGCACTTGGCCGTTGTTGAGATCCTCGAGAAGAAAGACGCTTTGACAGACATCGATCTACTTCATGATATCAAGGATAACTTTGGAGAGATCAGTATGAGAGAGTTGAACCGTATCCTAATGAAGCTCGAGATTTCCGGAATAGTTCGAGTTTCACGATTGATGAAGGGGAAGCGAAGAGTCGAGCTAGTCACCGCAAGCTCTTGACCTGCTAGCTAGAGCAGGCTACTCTACAATTCCACCTTTGTGTATTCTTCTCTTGATTCTGAACACCAGATTGCTCAGTATTGATGGTATCAGAAACATTATCTAGCGACCGCCAGTACATCTACTCCTGAACTGGAGACATCATGGCATTGAGTAAAAAACGTGAGGACGAAGAAAAAACCAGTCTTCTCGAAAAGAAGAGAATCACTGACAATGAATTTGTTGCCGAGTTTAAAACTGCTGAAGGTGGCACGTACACCATAAGAGTGATCAAAGAGAGAAGCAAGAGTCAAAGAGAGAATAGGATCCGTCAGCTTTCTTGTTGAGGTGCAGAATCCATCGTATGATTATCGACAAGCGCCTTTCTTGACTTGGGGTAACCCATAAAACCGGTTATCGAATTAATTCTGAGTGGTAGAACCTCTTTGGGAGTTGATCTGGGCGATCTTGTCTCTAAGAAGAAGACAAGTCTGGACAATCTTTCAGGTAAGGCCTTGGCGGTGGACGCGTACAATGCTCTTTACCAGTTTCTCGCGATAATTCGAGGCGTGACTGGAGAGCCTTTGATGGATAGGCAGGGTCGAGTGACGAGTCATCTGAGCGGGCTGCTCTATAGAACAGCAAACATGATGGAGAGAGGGATAAAACTCGTCTATGTATTTGACGGTGAGCCGCCTGCACTAAAGGAAGCTGAGATTAAGAGGAGGATGAAGGCTAAGGAAGAAGCTTACGTGAAGTACGAGGAGGCTCTCAAGAAAGGAGCGGTTGAAGAAGCTAGAAAGTACGCTCAGATGACTTCTAGACTCAAGGACACGATGGTCGACGATGCTAAACGCCTTCTAACAAATATGGGTGTTCCATGGGTTCAAGCTCCATCAGAAGGAGAAGCTCAAGCAGCATACATGGCTGCGAAGGGCGATGTTTGGGCAGCTGCAAGTCAAGACTTCGATTCCCTACTCTTCGGGGCCCCTAGACTCGTTAGAAACCTCGCCATTACAGGGAGAAGGAAGCTTCCAAGAAAAGATGTCTACGTTGAAGTTGAACCTGAGATCGTTGAACTCTCACAAGTTATCTCAGAGCTTGGAATAACCCGGGATCAGATTATCGACCTCGGAATCCTAATGGGGACGGACTTTAACCCTGAAGGCATCAAAGGAATAGGTCCGAAAACAGCATTGAAGATGGTTAAAGAGTATGGAAGTATCGAAAAGATTGCTTCAGAGTTGAAAGGTCTGGAATTTCCCGAAAATCTGACGAGAATAAAGGAGATATTTCTCAAACCAAAAGTTTCAGACTATTATAAGATTGAATGGAAAAGACCTGAAGCTGACGATGTTGTAAATTTTCTGTGTCGAGAGCGTGATTTCTCAGAGGAAAGAGTTAGAAACGCGATTGAGAGAATGGTGGCGGGGATGAAAGAGAGAAGAGAAAAGACGTTGGAATCTTTCTTCGGGTAGACTTGCGCATCTTGGGCTTGGTGAATAGCGTTGGTGAGCATCGAAGAGCTGCCGAATTGGATTGATAAACTCGTCGAAGAGCAGGTTGGTCCGGAAAGACAGAAGGCAGAGATGTTTCGCAATAGGATCAAGTCCACACTCGAGGAAATCAGAAAAATAGCCGATCGTCTCTTGGAGGAAAATGTTAGACAGGAAATCGGCGATGTCAGTGAACCAGTGTTGACGGCTGCCAATAAGCTTGGCTCGAGAATAATCAGTCTCGCTGAAACTGTCAGAGCGCCTGAGCCGATAACCTATGAAGCTCTCGTCGATTACATCCAGAACCTTAAACGATTTCAAGCGCAGACCGTCAGTTTTGGAGCGATCTGGATCCGGAGGCTGGATAAACAGTTCAAGAAGAGAATCGGAGAGCTTGAGCTTCGAATGAGAAATCTTCAGGGCTTTACAAGAATCCTTGAGGATCATGTCAACGGCAAGTATCGACAAGTCAAAACGTTCGAAAGCCTCATGAAGGATGTTCGGACATTGAAATCTATCTCTGACGAAGCCAATAACCTGGGAAACAAATTACACGCGATCGAAGCTGAGAGACAGGAGCTAGCTAAAATGCAAAACGATTTGACTGAAAAGATAGACGCCACCAAGAGATCAGAAGAATCGCAAAGAGTTTCGCAGCTGGAGGATAAAGTGGAAGGAGTCCGCAGATCGATCACGATTCTATTCGACCCGCTGCAGAAGCCGATCGAGAAGCTCTTGAAGCTCGCAGAGGCGAAAAAGCCGATAGTTGATCCCCCTACTTTGAACACTCTTTCACGCTATCTCGGAGATCCGGTCAAGACACTTTACGAAGAGCAAGGAGGACTTTGGAATCTCCAGACAGCGCTTAGCAAATTGCGCATCATACTGGAACAGAACAAGTTGGACTTGAAGCCTACTAGAAACCGCAACGCGATAAAGAGCATAGTTGAAATATGCGATAACAATGTTCTCGAGCCTCTGCAACACGACTACTTGACAGCCAAACAAGAGATGAATCAACTCTTGTCGTCTCCAATTCTCGCCGAACTTGCTGCACAACGTCAAGATCTAGAAAAGAGAGTGAAAGACGTTGAGCGGACCATTGGAAAACTGAGCCTAGACTTCTCAAACACCAAAAATCGCCGCGATGAGATGATAAGGCGAATGGATCACGTCAAGAGCCAAATAGAGGAAGCTTTCGAGCGGCTCACCGGCGAGACGATAGAGATCGATCTTAAATGAGAAAAGACCCAGCCATTGTTTTCGTCTGTGCTACAATCCTTAGCTGCCTTTGAGTAGACTTCTCAGTCGAGGTCTTTTGAAGCCGAATCCGAAGTACCTCCTTTTTCACTATAGAGTTTAGATTGGATAGAACTCGGCCGGTAAAACTCAGAGGGTAGAAGAGAAGATGAGAAAACTTGAGACAGCTCAAAGGAATGTTCCGATCGGAGAAAGTCAACCACTATGACATGTTGTTCACGATGTGCTGGGTTGGCGGAGTGCAAACTGTTCTACTATGCGTTGCATGTTCAAGACGAGCCTTATTAATCTCCTAATTTCTGCACATTGATTTGCGTACATCGACGCAGACGTAGAATCTCTAGCCATCTGGGCGCTTACGCATTTGTCAAAGATCTCTTTATCTCGCAGTTGTAGTCTATTCTTGAACTTCTCAAGCCTGCCGAGTTGGGTTCTCATGTGTCTAACTGCGTCTGAGAATTCTGGCGTTGATGGGGGTTGTTGCGTAACGGGTTGGCTGATTGGATACATTCGCATTGAGACTTGGCCTTTCTTCTTAAGTCTTAAAAGTGTCTTGCTTGTTCTGCTGCCCGTCCAGTTGAGGCGTGTTGCTGCGTCCTCAACCGTACTTCCCGGATTCTCGGAGATGAATCGTGACAACTGCTCTTCATCTTGGTCGATCTTGGTTTCAGGGCGTTTCTTGACTTTAACACTCATCACATAATTCTCTCCTTGGATCCTAACTTTTCCATCCAAATTTTCCTCTCATA
>Ga0315280_10006358_pt1 | contig 16344 bp, 12 predicted proteins | sample YL17G06_40_MG_FD_203697 | JGI IMG/M metagenome (GOLD analysis project Ga0315280, IMG submission 203697) | Sediment microbial communities from Yellowstone Lake, YNP, Wyoming, USA - YL17G06_40 | ecosystem: Environmental > Aquatic > Freshwater > Lake > Sediment | place: USA: Wyoming | collected...
AGGCGCGAACCTGGACGAAAGATTGCAGGCCATTGATCTTCTTCTGGACCGAGAATCAAAGGTTGGCTGGGACCTTTTGATCGCGTTGCTGCCCCAATTCCATTCCTTCACGATGCCGACCCCCGCCCCGGATTGGCGCGAGTATCCCGTGTCCTCTCCCCTAACGTTCGGAGAACATCTTCGTGGGATCAAGGGAGTGATAGAGCGTGCCCTGCGCGCAAGCGGGTATGACGCCACTCGGATTGCAGTGCTTATCAAAGAGTGTGCCTCCTGGCCGCCGGAATCACGGTCCGCGCTTGCCGATCACATCCGGTCTTTCTGCTCAAGCAGTCAAGACCCTCTTGACCGGAACAAGGTATGGGAGGCACTGCGGGAGCTTGTAAACACCCACCGAGCATTCGCAACTGCAGATTGGGCGCTTCCCGAGGTTGAGGTCAAGAAGCTAGAGGAGCTCATACCTCTTGTCGAGCCCTCAGACGTGTTTACAAAGTTCAAGTGGCTCTTCGATGACTGGTACCCGCGACTTCCCGGCTCTGAAATAGATGTTTCGGAGGGGCAGAAAGAAATTGACCGCCGCCGCATGGAAGCCGCACGGGAAGTTATGGCGGAGCGTGGTGTCGCTGGGCTCATTGCGCTGGCGCGAACAACAAAATACCCTGGCCTCGTAGGTCAAGCTGCAAGTGCACTTTCACCCTCCGACGCCGCCGAGGAGGAGTTTCTGATCTCCACCCTTGGAAACTCTGATGATTGTCTTCGAGTCTTCGGCATCGGATTCGTGGATGATCGATATCGGAGGATGGGAGACGCATGGGTCGACAGGAGACTCCCCTTAATACGCGGCGATGGCAGGGCCTTGGCTACCTTCTTCCTAGCTCTGCCCGCGTCCCGCTACGTTTGGAACCGCGTCGCTTCGGAGGGGCAAGAAGTCGAAAGGCTATACTGGAGGGAAGTCAGGCCGCACCTCGGCAATACTGAGGACCTGTCAGACATCCAGTTTGCTGTCGAGCGCTTGTACGCTGCCCAGCGTATAGATTTTGTGGTGCACGTTGCTTGGATGAATGTCAGGCGTCTCCCGGGATGTGACTTGGTTAAAGTACTCGACTCACTTGCTGCTGCACTTGTCGATAAGCGAGTGGGCCTCAACCAGGACATCGCGTTCTCAACGACCGAGATACTGTCTGCGCTCCCTTCAAAATCAGATGTGAGCGAAGAAGCAATTGCGCGCCTTGAGTGGACTTTCTTACCGTTATTGCATCATGGGCGTTTGTCTGGCTCCCTAGCTTTGCACCGGAGGCTTTCGTCCGACCCAACGTTTTTTGCTGAAGTGATAGGGCTGGTTTATCGACCGCAATCCAAGGAAGGCGATGGGCCGAAGGAGGTAGTTGCGCCCTCCGAAGAGCAACGAGCCAAGGCTCGCCTCGGCTACGACTTGCTCAGCTCGTGGCATCTGGTGTCAGGGTCAGCAAGGGACGGAAGTTTGAATGGAACCGCCCTCAAAGATTGGGTTACGCAGGCACGGGCACTCTGTAAACGGTCCGGTCACGGGGACATTGGCGATGTCCACATAGGTCAAGTTCTAGCATATGCGCCAGTCGGCTCTGACGGGTTGTGGCCGCACGAATCAGCGCGTTCAGTATTGGAGCAGGAAGACAGCGGCAAGATCGGAGACGGGTTCAGGACTGGCGTTTTCAACAGTCGGGGCGTTGTAACGAAAAATATCGAGGAGGGCGGAAAGCAGGAGCGGACTTTGGCTGACAGATTTCGTCAACATGCCGAAGCCTTGAACCTAAAATCGCCAAGGACTGCACGACTCCTCCGCTCCATAGCGGATCAATATGACCGGATGGGGCACTGGGAGGACGAGACTTTAGCCCTGGAAGCATGAGCTGGTTTCCTCACTTTCGACATCCTCCTTGAAACTTTGCGGCGCTGCGGTCCCGGGTGATACTCTGCCTCTCAGCAACATAAAATCCAAAAACCAAACCTGGTCAACCTTTCCTAGATTGATTTCATGGGGATGCTGTTTGATGAAGGCCAAAATCTGTTTCTCGCGGAAGCGGTGAATATGGCGCCCGCTTCCGTTGTGCCGCCGCCTGCCCCGTAACCCGTCCCGGAGCCAGCCGTTCGCAATCCACTTTTGAACCTTGTGATGGTCCTCGCCAAAACAGAGTTCAAGGTCGCGAATCGTGAAGCCTTCGGTGACACGGCGCGAGTAGCCGAGGGCTTTGATTTTCATCACCACTGAGGTTTCTGTCCGCTTCAAGCGCTTGGCAATCGGGGCTGCCGAAACCGTGCCAAGCAGCTTGTCGAGCGTATCGAGTTCTTGTTGCGTCCACGGTCGCCGGTCGGGGTGCATCGTCAACCCGAGGCGTTGCGCTTGGCGCTTAATGAACCAGCGCGGGACACCAGTCTGCCTGGCCAGTTCCTTAACGACCCGCCCACGTTGGTGAAGCCCACCGTATTAGTGGGCGCGCATGTAAGCGTCGTGCTGAGGCAGCCAAACGTACTTGAGCCTTTTCCGGCGTCACCGCTCCGATCGGCATTTGAGGCAGAACTTGGCGGCAATAGGCGGGCGGCCTTTCCTGCCCTCTTCGATTTTGTTTCCGCAATCAAGGCATGTCATGGCCGCCCTCCAGGTCACACATGCCGGGCTCGAAACTCAAGAGGTGCGCGCGGAGCCAATTGACCGTTTCCTGAGCATTCCGCCAGTCACGCATCCGCTGGCAGTAGTCCAGACGCTCTCGCCGGATATGCTCGGGGTTTATCCAATCTTGGCGACGGTCCAATTTGCTCAAGCATGCAGGATTCAGCCTGGGAAACGACCTTCCGTGACAATGACCGTATCGTCCGCTCGCTGGGCCCAGGAGTACACGCGAGGGCGGACCGCTTGCAAGGAACAAAGGAAGGATTTACTATTGGCTGATAGGTAGTGTCTTGACCGCTTGTCTCACTTCAGGGGGCCACACCACAATGCGATTATTCGGGTGGTTGGTCATCCCCTGATCGCTTCCTCTCTCCAAATAGCCAGGCGAGCCTGGATCGTTGGCCGCTGCCGACAGTTCTCTCCTTCTTGTCCGTTGCTGAGCCTTTCCTAAGCTGAAGTCAGTTCTTTCAGAACCGAATCTCAGATAAGGAGAAAACACCTATGACCCAAGAGGAGCTAGAGAAGCGAAAAGAAAGAGTTGCAAACGAGGGGCTGGTTATCTCCCGTACCGAGGAAGGCTTCCGGGTCTACTCGATCCATAACCCTTCCAAGATTTATCTCGTGAAGCAAGAAGGTGAGCGATGGGTGTGCACCTGCCCAGACTTTGAGTTCCACAAAGCCGACACTACATGGCGCTGTAAGCACATCCTGGCTGTCGCGCCCTGGAGCATGACCGATGGCGCTCAAACGCCGGCCGAACCACCTCAGGCCGCGAGTGAGTCGCCCGCAGCCAGTGAGAGCGCAAAACCACCGGCTCGCAAGCGCAAGGCGCAAGACCAGCTCACACCGCCGGTTCCGGTCCAGATGATCATGAAGCGCAGTGTCAGCCCGGACGGTCGGATTGACTCGATTTCCGTGGAGTTCTCGCTACCCGTCTCTGGCTACTCAAACGGCGAGATCAAGCAGCGAGCACTGAGTACGCTCGAACTCCAGAAAGAGATCGTCGGAGCTTTCCTTAAGCTCAATGGGCCGAAGGCATCGCCCGTCCTCACCCAGAGTTCACAGCCTCGAAAGCCTGAGAGCGGTGACGGAAAACCCGTCTTTGCCCGCATGCTCGACATCGGCAAGATGAACGGCAAGTGGGGAGAACGGCTCTTTATCAACTTCGCGGTCAATGGCCGCAAGTCGCGCTTGTTTGGGTCTCCCAAGCAACTTGCCGAGTGTATCCAATCAGCAGGCTACGAGATCGACCCTGCAAACATTGAAGACGGTCTTCGGCTCAATCTCGCCTGCCGCGTCACGACCAAGCCGAGCGAGGACGGGAAGTACCTGAACGTGGATAAGGTGTTCCCGGTCGCCAAAGTCGTCCCGAAGGGAGGTGGCCATGACGGCGACATCCCTTATTAGAGACAAGGACGAACTCCTCGACCAGGAAGCGACCCCACATCTCTCGTACTCCCGCATCAACCGCTACCTGACCTGCCCGGAACAGTACAAGCTCTACTACCTTGAGAACCTGAGACCTCGGATCGAGAGCGCTGGACTCTTGTTCGGCGCTCTCATCCACATTTCTCTGGCAGAGCTTTTCCGGTCGGGCGCTGACCCCCTTCAAACCTTCCGGCGCGAATGGCAGAACCTCAAGAATATCGAACTCCGTTACAGCAGTCGTGAATCCTGGGAAAGCCTCAGGGAGAAAGGGGAAAGACTCCTTCAGAAGTTTCTCCTTGACGAACTTCCCAAAATCCAGAAAGTCTTCGGTATCGAGAAGAAATTCGAACTCGCCATCACCTCGCTTGACCTGCCCTTCATCGGCATCGTAGACCTCGTGGCCCAAGTGGCCGGTCAGAAAACCATCGTGGATTTCAAAACTGCCTCGTCGGACTATGAGGATCATGAGGTAGTGCTGTCTGATCAACTCACGGCTTACTGGCTGGCCGACCCTCAAGCCCAGAAAGTAGCCCTCTGCGTTCTTGTCAAAACCAAGGAGCCGCGCATCGAATGGCACTTTGCCGAAAGAGATGCGGGCCGCTTGGCTGAGTACCTCGCCAAAGTCCGTCTCATCTCCGAGGACATCGCCGCAGGGAGGTTCTACAAGCGTCCCGGCAAGCACTGCGGTTATTGCGATTTTCTCCCTGTGTGTCTTGGGGACAAGAAGAAGGCGCAGGAGACGCTGGTGAAGATTGCGTAGTTCTTTCTCTCATAGAGCCAGACGAATTTGCCTGGCTCTTTTTCTTTTTCGGCACCGCGAAAAACGGGCCTTGGACAAGAAGCTGAAAGGGATGCCGCCAGTGCGAATTCCTGCCGGTACTGCGAGAAGCTGGCGATGAAGAGCAGTGTATCCGCAACAAAGACTAGCGGAAGGATCTCATCGGGCAGCAGCGTCCAGAGGACTCCCTCGGCGCTCTTTCCTAATGATTAGCCGCATCCGAACGGCGCAAGCGAAGAAAAAGGTGCGCAAGGGTTGGAACCGTGTGGACCTTTTCGGCATCTTCCCGCAGGGCTGTCATGAATTGCACAAGCCGACCAGGTCCGTCGATGGCCCACTCGACCTCGGCACCTCGACCAGCGAGGTAGCCGGTCCAGAAGGCTTGGATCGCCTCGCGTCTTTCATTCGAGAGATGGCGGCCGTCCATACTGGCAAGGTAGCCAAGATAGACCTTCACACGCTGGAAGCGCGGTTTCGACGCTTCGGCCAGCTTCGCCGCGAGATGCCGCGCGCTGCGCGGATTCGCAAGCCGGGGGTCGGTTTTGAAGTTGAACTTAGCGTCGTCTTGGATGAAGTCAGACAACAGGATCAGCGCACGTGTAAGACTGGGAGTGTGACCGGAGACCTTCTTATCCCCTCCGTGCGCAAGCTCTTCGGCGGCTACATCTACGGCGCCAAGGACGTCGGTGGACCGCGCCGGTTCTTTCATCGCGTCCGCGCGCATGGCCTCAAGCGCCTTCCGGATGCGGGCCGCGAAGCGCCTCAGGTCTTCGTCATAGGGTTCGCGCGCTTCGCTCAGGCCATCGCGGATGATATTGCGCTGACTGTCGTTCCAGGCATCGCCCGTGATAGGGACGATGACCACTGAGTCTCGGCGTCCGAACGACCGCATCGATAGCTGGATCGAGTCGAACGCCTGTTCTTCGGACGGCCTCGCGATGCTCGCGCTCGTGTCCACGGCGATTACGATTTGCAAGGGGTCGCGGTCCTTTGGAACGCACCCAGCCGATGCGACAAGCGCCGCCGTAATCGCAACTCCAATGAGTTTCCTGGTCACAGTGGGAATCGCCCCCGTCTTATGCCGAGGCTCGGTCATGGAGGGCACCTCTTTTTGTGGCCCTTTCATGAAGTCAAGCCGATCGAACTTCGTCAGCCACTGAAATTGCGTGCACTTCGGTCGTGCCTTCCTCGCGCCAGCGCACCGCGCGGTTGCGGTAGAGGTCGCGCGGTGAGGGTCGCTCCCAGCGCTTCAGGGCGTAAGCTAGGTAGAGCGTCACAGTTCCGCCCGTTGCAAGGACGTAGAGGACGATGCGTGCCTGAGAGGACGCGATGTGCTTCCCGAGAAACGGATCGAGGATCATGCATGCCACAATGAGGAGAAGCGCGAGCCCCGCGCAGCGTAGGAAAACCCAACTCAGGCGCTCCCGAACGGCGCCAAGGATCACGCCCAGGTCGTGGTGTTCCTGGTAGGCGTGGGTCGTGTTGCGCTCCTCTTCTTCGAGCGCCTTCAGTTTCTCCGCAAGCACCGCCTTTTCTTCCTCGTGCCGCTTTCCGAGTTTCGCGAGCTTGTCGGCACAGTGCGCGATGGTGGCCTTCGCCTCCCACCAAGCGAACCCGAGTCGGAGCTCGCGAAAACCCCAGTCCATGGTGAGGGCCGCAAACAAGGGGAGACCTACGGTGAGGAGCATCACAGAGGCGCGGGTCAATGTGGGGTTACTCGCGAGGAAGCTGCCCCACTCACCCCCCCTTACCGAGGCGGCGAAAATCATTTCGTTGGCTCGCCAAAAGCCGAACGCCGCCAGGAGCGCAAAGGCAAATGCGCCAAGCGCGATGGTCAGGAGGAGGTGAGCGCGCGAAAACTCGCGAGCTGTGATCGGTGGACGATGAGAGTAGTCCCTGATCCGCCTGAGGACGCGGTCGAAAAGGCCGCTCGCCGTGAGTACGATCACGCTGGCTGCGAAGAGCTGCGCCTCTGGGTCGGCGATGCCCCAGCCATCAAGGACCGGGGCGATCAAGATCACCTCCCCTGCCACCGCACACAGGCCCAGTATGAGCCAGAAGAGGGGAACCAGGATTTCAGGACGTCTACCGCCGGTTTCGTCGTTGAGTTCCTGAAGCCGTGATCGTGCCCTCTCCTGCCGTTCCCGAAGCACTTCCATCCGCGCCTCGAGGCGCTTAACAATGCGGGCGAACTTCTCGCACAACTTGGCTCTCATCAACTCGAACTGGGCTTGGATCTGACCTAGCATCGGTTCCTGGCGTACCCCCTGGGTACCGTGGTAAAAGCCCTCGGGTTCGACATGGCGGATGCGTTTGATCCTCATCGCACGTAACCTCCTGCTTGGCGTTCGGTCAAAGAGAATCTATGAGCATCGGGCGAGTTCCTCCGCAATCTCAGTCGGTAGCGGCGCATGTAGTCGCGCATGTAGGCGTTGTAGGCGCGACGACCGGCCTCCTCACTGCCAGCGGCTTTCAACCAGTGGTCAAACCAGTAGCTGGAGCCGCTGTTCTGGCGACGGAGCTCACGCTTCCAGAGGAGGCTGGCCTTGGGTGCGCAGTCTCGGCAGTACTTGCGGTGTCGCGGCGGGAGAGGCTTGCCGCACTGGCATCGATGAGAGGGCTCGGTTCCCAGAGGCACCCTTTCTCCGATCATCCGACTACTCCAGCCTGCTCTTGCCCCCAAGCGCTCACCCTGCGGGGCAGACAATAAATAGGTCGGAGAAAGAGGGTGGAACCCGAGATGGAGTTAAGTTGCCGACTTCATGCTGAAACTCTACCAAGCCGTCCCGCTGGAGTCAAGCGATTCTCCCAACGTTAAAGGGAAAGTCGAAGTAAGGTGCGCGGGAAAGGCTTTGAAAAGGCACAATGCTGACCGGTAAACCTGCACACGCCTGTGGCCTTGACAATGTTATTGGATGCGGTAATAATTATACTAGTACTATATCAAGGCGCATTCTCCGGTGCGCCGCATAAGAGTTTTTCCAAACCTGCCAGACTGCCTCTGTTAAAGGGCAAATTTCCCCCGATCACCTTGCAACAAGACCAATAAGGAGGTATAAGACCCATGGAAAAGAGCGAAGGCAAGAAAAGCGTCCTTCGACCGCAACAAGAAGGTGAGTCAAAAAGGCTGCCGCCTCTTTCTGAGGAGGAGCTTATCCGTTCCGCCCAAGCTACGCGGGAAGCCGGACACCGGTTTCTCATGCAGTTCCGGAAGGAGACGGTTGAATGGTTCAGGCGGTTTCTGGAGCGGGAGGGGGATGACCTCTCGATACCAGTCTTACGGAAGCCCGGCTAAGCTCGGGCAAGGAGGATATCCTCATTCAAAAGCCGGCACAGGAGTATGTGCCGGCCCTTTATTATTTCGAAAAAGAAGGGTGACAAGGTGAATACCCCGAAGCGTGCAGAAATCTGGTGGGGCTACTTTCCGAAACCAACCGGGAATGTCGTAGGCTACGAACATCCCGTTTTAACGATTTCTCATTACGTATCTAATCTGTATAGCGATGCTGTGACCGTTCTTCCACTTACCGGTTATGTGGACCGTAGGGGAACACCAAAGAGGCGCCCTTACGGAGTACTTGTAACAGAAAGAGATGTCGAACGGCTCGATGGAGACCTACGAAAAGACTCACTCATTTCGTGCGACCAGCCCAAGACGATTTTTACTGTCCCTCCAAGCGGGACCCTCGCCTTCGACCATGGACACATAAAGTGGGGTCCTCTCGTCGAGGTAAACGAAAATGTAATGAAACAGGTGTATGAAAAATTAGACTTCATTTTCCGAGAAGATAGTATAAACGGGGCTATCTCGCGGACCTTCAAGCAGGGGGATGTTTTGACTCGGCGTGATGGCCGTCCAGCCGATGGAGAGGACCTTAGGGTCTTGGTCGTTTCATCGAATTCTTTCAATGCGACTCATCCTTTGTACCTTTTAATTTCCGTACCACTCCAGGAGGCTGATCTAGTGGATCGGGTTGCTCTCGCACCGGTAGTTGAAGTTGAGGAGATTGCGAGCATTCGAAGGTTGACTTTAGCAGCCCAATGTCAGGTGTTACAGGTATTGGATGAAAGCGAGCGCTTTGAGAAAATCGGTCGCATCACCGATTTAACTCTTGTGCTAGACGCGATACGTCGGTATCTGGGGATTACCATGACTAGAGAGGATAAGTCAAAAAGGCTGCCGCCTCTTTCTGAGGAGGAGCTTATCCGTTCCGCCCAAGCTACGCGGGAAGCTGGACACCGGTTTCTCATGCAGTTCCGGAAGGAGACGGTTGAATGGTTCAGGCGGTTTCTGGAGCGGGAGGGCGATGACCTCTCCATACCAGTCTTACGGAAGCCGGTGCTGGAGCTGCTAAGAAGCCGCGTGTTCTCACTGATAGATTTTCCACGGTTACGCCTCGAACCAGCCCCTGTGCTCGGCAAGAGTGAGAAGGAGGTGGACGTTCGGAAAGTTTCTCTGGGCCGCACTTTTGACCTCGGTATAGAGGAGTTAGAACGGGAGCTTCGTTGGTGTGGACCCTCCATTGAGATCGCGCTGACGTTTACGGAGACGGAGGGCCAGCCCGTGTACTCCGCATACGCTAGCGAGCCCACCGGGGAACCCAGTGGTCAAGCCGAGCCCGATAACACTTTGGTGATCACGCTGAAGGGGCCGAATGAGCAGCGGTGCACCGCGCGTTTGAGCGCCGAGCAGAAGGCGGCGATTTTTGAAGGCGATCCGCTGCCCGCCGAGCTCAAATGTATCACGGTTGAACTTGGGATCCAGAAGGAGTAACGCATTGGCCTCGGGTGTGCCTCCAGCGCCAGCGGGGTACAGGTCTGAGCTATCGGCTGTTGGCAACCTGCTCAGGCGGCAACCCTTCCCTACACTCGGCGAGATCGCTTGGGCTGTTGCCAGCGATATAAAGTGGGCGCCCTACCGTATGCCTACCGACGAGTACCTTCACTGGCATGACCAGGAGTACTACCCGTTCCTTTGGGAGTTGTTAGACGAGAAGTTTGACAACCGTTTCGATTACCGATTGTGGCGTCTCATTGCCAAATCCGATTACCCATCGAAATACAGCACACAATGGCCCTCGGTGTTCGCTACCGCACTCGAAGCGGTCAAAAGTCCGGAGGACGTCATTGTTTGGGGTGCTCTCGCTGTGCTCTCGGGGTTTTTGACGAGCAAGCGCTTAAGGGAACTGTTTCCAGATAAAACACCCCGAGCGGAGATAGCAACGCAATGTGAGCGGCGAATTCTCGCAGGACTCGATCCGGTTCGGGAAGGAGAGGTCGGGTGCGCCCTTATCGAGGTACTCACTTGGAGTGCGATCCAACAAGCCCAGCATGAGTTTGGTCAAGTATTTACCTTGGACGCGGCAAAGGGATTTTTTGATCGACTCGAAAGAAGCCTATGCAAAGCTGATCCGAACTGGCAGCCGGGCAGCATCGTGTTTGTCGGGGAAGCGCTAAAGCGCGAACAGACCTCAGGAAGAGTGGTTGCGCCGTACGATGATGTCGAACTGCAGGTACGCCTCGCAGAGGCTCTTTTCAAGGCACGAGCCGTAGCGAGAAGCACTGTTCGCGTTCTCGACGAGCAAGCCGACCAGCTGCTGAAACGGGCCGGGCTCCTCGCATTCTCCTCCTGGCGCTTTACCCGCTCGCTGCGCATCGGCGAAGAAAAGTTCCAGCGCGAAAATCCTACCTACGTTCCCGAGTACGACACTGCCGCCCTTCGACGGAATGAGATGGTTGCGCTGAAACGGCTTAATCAAGCGCTGCGGGACGCAGGATTCTACCTGGACGCAGCATTCACAGCCTGGTTGCTTTTGACGCTGCTCCCCGATGAACTCCTCACAGACCCCGAGTTCCGTAATATCGGGACGCAGCTTGCTGGTGTAGTTCGTAATGCGGGATTGACTGTTCCTGCACGCTTCGCGCGACCCAAAGAAGAGAATAGGCGTAGGGCGAAGCACCACGCCGAGATTTCAATTGTCCAAACGGGTGAAGAGCAGTCCGTCACAAGCACCGAGAGGGCTAATGCGGGAGGAAAACCGGAGCGCGTTGATCCTTTTGATCTCAGGCTGGCAGAACAACAAAAGACCGATGCGCGCTGGCAAGAGATCCAGCGCATAGAGAAGAGCGCGTTCAGGGATCCGTTCGGCGCGCTCGCTCGCGTAGTCGACAGGCGACGTGAACTTGCAGGAGACGGCGCTGCTTTACGGGCTGCATTTGGGTTATGTCTAAAGTACGCTCGGTTAAGAGAAGCCGCTCAAGTCGCCGCCTGTTTGCAGCTCGACAAGGACGAACTTCTCGACTTCGCGCACTCAATAAAGCGGGCGCTTCAACTCAATCTGCTTGCGGTTGACTACGACACGCACGCCGAATGGCGTGAAACTCTCCGCGCGAGTTGGACCCGACTGCCAAACCGAGCGACGCTGAGTGGAGACGAAAGGCTCGTCCTGCATGAGGTGCTTCTTGGGAGGTATCCATCGATCCTCCGCAATGCAAAATCGGAAGTTTCACGAACGCTTGCCTTGAAACTATATAATCGGCTTGACGACGAAGCGGTCCAAGAGCTCCTTGATATCGGTCCGCGCGCCTTTCAACGCGGACTTGCAACAGTAACCATCCACAACCTTCAAAGATCTTTACGAGAAATGCAGGTCGGCTCACTTGGCACGCCAGTTTGCGTTTCTGTGGTTCAGCTCAGCGATGATTCGGTAAGCCTGATTGCGGTTGGACCGGAGGCGATTGAAGTGGAAGAGATTCCCCTGTCGTGGATCCACGCTGCACCAGCTGAAGTGCGGAGCAGTTACGGTTTGTGGATAGCGCGGAGAGGCAACCGAGCCCCGAAGCTGCGTATACCGTGGCACTCAACCCTCAGAAAACTCAGGGGCGCGATCATTGACCTCGTACGCAGGATTGATCGGTCATGCCGCTGGCTCGCGCTTGCGCTCGAGCCGGACCTAGCATCGCTCCCCTGGACTAGCTTGATACTAGAGGCGGCTGGGGATAGGCTGGGTATTTCGTTGGTGCCAAGCCTCAGTTGGTTCGCGAGGGCTAATGAGCGTGCGCAGGACACGGAGACGGCACTGCAGACGCCTACTCTGAACATAAGCCGCGAAAGGGATCTTTCGGAGGCGGCCACACGAATAAAGCGGGACGCAGGACTGTTCCAGGAACTCATTGGTTCGTGTGGGATTGTCCTCGGCCACGGGCAAACAACAGATAAAGCCATCCCGTCGGTCACGATAGGGGAGGGCGCGATCGCGCTAGACGAATGGTTAGGCTTGGCGGCGCACCGCGTGGTCATCCTACATTCCTGTCACAGCGGTCGGGTGAGCCAGAGCTTTCCCAGCGATTTAGGCGGACTACCAGGACTGGCGCTCTCCATTGGCTGCCGCCTGTTCTTCGCACCGGTAACCGACGTCCCACTCGACGCAGCGATCGCCTTGCACGAAGAACTCGTTCGCAGAGATGGGCCGGCCGAATTAGGCTTAAGGTACATCGCGGCAACTCAGAAGAATCCCGCGGTCACGCTCTACAACATGTTTGGATTTGCAAATGAAAAGGTAAAGCCTGTGTCTCTCACCGTAGTGTAAGCCAAACCTCTCCGACGAGTGGAAATCAGTTAGAATGTCTTTTGATGTACACGCGCTGCAGGCAATTTTCAAATCATTCCTGGAGCACCGAGACTTGAATCCGGATCCGAGGGTGGGCTAAGAGGCCTGAAAAAAAGCCCCAATTCGGCGGTTCCAATTCTTTGGGCAGAAATAGCTCGTCAGCTCCTTCTCTCTCTTTCTCGGTGGTCACTTGAAAACCGGCCAATGGTGGTCGGGTCAAAACCGGCCAACGGACGGCGTCCGGGAGTGAATTATTTTAACCTGCCTGCCCCTGTTCCGGCAAGCCCGTTTTAGTTCGCCAGCTCCGCGGGCCGCACTTGAGCACGTGGCCGTGGTGCAGGAGGCGATCCAGCATGGCGCTCGTGGCGGCGGCATCGCCCAGCAACTTGCCCCAGTCTTCGACGGGCCGGTTCGAGGTGACCAGCGTGCTGGTTCGCTCGTAGCGGCGCATGATGATTTCGAGCAGTTCTTCGGCGGCCGTCAGGGGCAGCTTGCGCATGCCGAAATCGTCGAGGATCAACAACGGCACGGTCACCAGCGACTCCAGATATTCTTTGCGCGTACCGTCGAGAGTGGCTTCGGCGAGTTCATCGAGGAGGGTATGGGTTTCGCGATAAAGGACGCGGTAGCCCTGCTGAATCACAGCCTGACCGATGGCTTGCGCCAAATGGCTTTTGCCTGTGCCGGGTGGACCTAAAAACAGCGCGTCTTCATGCCGGGCGATGAAGGCGCCGGTGGCCAGCTCGAAGACCAGGCTGCGATTCATCTTCTTGTTGAAGGTGAAGTCGAAGTTGTCGAGGGTCTTGAGCGGATCACGAAAGTGGGCCTGCTTGCGCCGCCGCTCGAGCAGCCGGTCGGCGCGGCTGCGACATAAACATCTGGAGCGAAAAAAAGTCCGCGAGAAGCTAAACTACAGGCACAATAATCCTGTCAAGCGTGGGTTAGTCGTGTAGGCCAGTGACTCGCCCTGGTCAAGTTGAAGATACAACTACCTCAAGGACAGTTCAATTCCGGCAATGGACCAACCACCCTGAACAGGGATAATCAGGGGCCGCAACGCGAAGGAAAGGGTCGCAGACATAAAAAGCAATGTCTGCGCCACCCGCCGTGGCTACCTGCTCGCCAGCAAAGCACCAAGGAAGCCACGGCAGAGCTTCGGTACCTCATCTACATTAAGTGGCGCAGACTCATGCGATTCAAGGTTGCGTAGTTCGGAAATTTTTTTAAGAGAAACTAGCTGCGCGTCGTCAAGCCCGGGAAAATGTTCACGTACCCACTTGCCGAGGAGCATAAATAATTTATCTTTTCCAGCCCTCCCTTCACGGAGTATGAACGCCATTTGCCCCAGAGTTAACTTCCGCTTGTGGACAAGGAATTCCGCGAAAAGGCTGGCCTTTGAGTCCGTCCTAGCCTGCTCAGCGAGAGCCTTGACGTTCACGTCCTCGCTGGTTTCCGTTTTGAAAGCCTCGAAGACGCGCTGCCTTAACTCTATCTCCACAGCCTTGGCGAATTTTTCTGCTCCTATCTGACGAAACTGAGACGCTGATACCGGTTGAATGGAAGGAATGTAGTAAGTCTGGATGCAAGCGGTGCGCCATGCGGCGCGTGATTCGGGCCTCAACTTGCTATACGTCGACCAAACATCCGGAAGAAGCGAATCGAGGAGTTTTTCAACTTCTGGGTGTTCCTTAATGGCTTCACGGGTAAGTTTATCGAGGTCGAGATACTCGGCAGCAATCGCTCCCAGCGGAAGAGCGACCTTGTAGGGAAGTTCCTGTTCAAGCTCGGGTTTGAGGTCAACCGCTTTGCGTAACGCTCTGTAGGCTTTCTCGTAGTCAGCTTCTTGCGCGAAGAATTCGGCAAGATGCAGGTGGACTTGCGGATCGTCGCGGTATTCCGAGGCCCATTGCTGGTAGACTGCCTCAGCTTTGTCCGGCTTGCCCGCAAGGAGGTGACACTTGGCGAGCACCTGCAGGAGGTCTGGCTTGAAATCCTTCTTGAAGCTGGAGGGATCGCTTTCACGAAGAATTTTCATTAGCCCGTTAACGTCTACGTGGTCCTGTTGTCGCACGGCTGCCTTAACAAAGTCCAGCACCATAAAACCGCGAAAGGTAGTCTCGGTGTTGAGCACAATGTTATATTCATCAGCGGCGTGGGCATAGTCGTCGAGAGCAAGATGGCAGGCACCCAGCATCGCATGGTATGGGGGGCCAAGGTCCTCGCGGCTGTGAATGGCTTTCTCCAGGTCGTTTCGGGCGTCGCGCGCAGTCTCTCGCATCTTCTGATCGAGCTGTCCCTTGAGAATTTGCTTTGGCCCGCCGACAAGACTAAGCTGGTACACCTCGAGGTCCAGGAGGTTCAGTTCGCCGACAAGCTCCGCATCCGGCGGGTTGATGTTTAGCAACCAGAAGGGCATTTCCGGTCGCTGTGCACCGTCTTTGTCAAACGCCATAAAGAAGCTGATCCGGCCACGCAGCGCCCATAGGTGCGTGGCCTCCGTGGCGTGGAACGCTTCAGCAAGCTTGAAGATCTGGCCAACGCGGTCCCAATCCCTTCCGGCTACTGCGTTCGAGATCTCCCATTTTATTCCTCGCCAGTCGTGTGGACATTGTTCGATGGGAAGCAGGCCCACCAGCGTTCTCAGATCATCACGGAATGCTGATTGCACGGGTTCGTAAAGATGCTTGTTGTACAAGGACCATTTCGACCATTCCTCCGTTGCCAGGCTGTAATAGAAATGTAGGGCCGTGAAGCGAGGTGCGAGGTCGAGAAGCTCGGCCATCATTGTCTGAACGAACACGTCCAGCATGACCTCTCTAGGAGCTTTCCGGTTTTCGTCTAGCGCCGCTTCGTCAAGAAGCTCCGTGATCCGCTCGCTCCAAGGAGGCTCTTCCGTCCCGGCATTTTTGGCCTCTGAGGGCATGTCATCACTTTGGGCGGCTTTGACCTCCGGTCCAGTCCAGTTTAGGCATGGAATGTCGCCCTCGTACGGCAGGTTTCTCCGAGTCCATTCGATCCACTCTTGAATTTCTTCCCGGTCTGGATAAGGGTACATAACGACCTCCTGATCCTTGTGCCTATATCTTATTGGCCGGAATTTCCATTTTGGCTCCGGTTCAAGACAAATATATACCCCTCCCCCCGCGTCAATCCCAACATGACTCGTTTCGGGAGGGCAGAGTCCCGGCATGGCCACGGCGCCGTAATGAGCAAGCACGTCGCGGTACAGGGGGTTGAGGGCGGGATCGTAAACGTCCGGGACCAGCACGCCTTCGCGCAGATTGTCGAGGACGACAACCCGAACGGAGCCGCCCAATCGACGAAAGGCTTTCTCGTGCAGTTCCGCCCAGGTGCGCGAGTTGGAGCGGAACACCAGCAGGCGGACGGCCTTGCGGCTGTAGCCCAGGGTCATGACGAACAGCCGGGTGCGTCGATACTTGCCGCTCTGGGGAGCGCGCACCATGGGGCCCGTGCCGTAATCGACTTGGGCTTCTTCGCCGGGGGCGGTCACGATAACCGGATGCGCTTCGGGTGACGACGCTCCCTTGAGTCGGTGAACGAAGCGTTTGACGCTTTCATATCTGCTGGAGAAACCAGCCTGCGAGACCAGGTCCTGCCAGATGGCTATGGCGTTGCGGCCTCGGCCGAGTGCGAGCTCGATCAGTTAGCGATAAGGTTCGCAGACGCTGGCGGTGGAATGGCGAGTTGGATGCGCAGAGTCGGCGGTCACCGGAGTGGCCGGTTTTGCCACGCCAAAGTCGGTAGTCACCTCGATGGCCGGTTTTGAAGCCGACCGCCGTCCCCAGCCGCCCGGCGGTCGGACGCTCACCCCGGCCGCTTTCAGATAGGCGCTGGCTGTCTCTCGACGCACACTAGTGGCTTGT
>Ga0315280_10006359_pt1 | contig 16343 bp, 21 predicted proteins | sample YL17G06_40_MG_FD_203697 | JGI IMG/M metagenome (GOLD analysis project Ga0315280, IMG submission 203697) | Sediment microbial communities from Yellowstone Lake, YNP, Wyoming, USA - YL17G06_40 | ecosystem: Environmental > Aquatic > Freshwater > Lake > Sediment | place: USA: Wyoming | collected...
ACCTTGATATAGTCAAGAGGCCTTGGGCACCAGGTGGCCGATGACTATATCAAGGTCATGCTCCAGGCCATGCCGAAGTACGGTATTGAGGTGCCCGACCGCCAGCTGGCCTGCGCCCCGGTAAATTCCGGTGAAGGGCAGGCCTATCTCGGCGCCATGCGCTGCGCCGCCAATTATGCCTGGGCCAACCGCCAGTGCATCACCCACTGGGTGCGCCAGGCCTTCTGTGAGACCCTGGGAGTTAGCGAGGAGCGGGCCGGCCTGGAGTTAATCTATGACGTCACCCACAACATCGCTAAGATTGAAGAGCACGCGGTGGACGGGCACCAGGTGAAGCTCTGCGTGCACCGCAAGGGGGCCACCCGCGCCTTCCCCGCTGGCCACCCTGCGATACCGAAGCAATACGCCAAAATCGGGCAGCCCATCCTCATCCCCGGGGATATGGGGCGCTTCTCCTACGTGCTGGTGGGCACCCAGCGGGCGATGCAGGAGACCTTCGGCTCCACCTGCCACGGCGCCGGGCGTATGCAGAGCCGCGCCGCCGCCAAGAGGCACCTCAGCGGGCGGGACGTCCTGGCCCGGCTGGCATCGCGCGGCATCATTGTCCGGGCGGGGAGCCTGGGCGGGCTGGCCGAGGAGGCCTCCGAGGCCTACAAGGACGTGACCGAGGTGGTCGGGGTCACCCACGGCGCCGGTATCTCCCGAAAGGTGGCGAGAACAAGGCCCATCGCTGTGGTCAAGGGGTAGAGAATCTATGTGCTTTATGGCCTTGATAACCACCGCCAACGCCCTTGAGCTTTTCGGCCTCAGGCGGCGCTGCGCCTCAGGGTGAGGGAGGCCAATATCAGCAGCCCCACGGCGTAGGCCGCCAGCACGCCGATATCCTTGCCGATATCCACGAGCCCCTTCCCCTGGAGCATCATGGCCCGGATGCCGTCCACCCCGTAGGTCAGGGGCAAAACGTTGGCCAGCCACTGTAAATAGTCCGGCATCTGCTCAACCGGCCAGAGCAGCCCGCAGAGGAAAATCTGGGGCACGATGATGAGGGGGATGAACTGCACAATCTGGAACTCGTTCCTGGCGAAGATGGAGAAGAAGGTCCCCAGGCAGACGGCGCCGATGCCGATGAGCACCTGGAAGACGAGGATTTGCCACAGCTCGCCGCGGTAGTTGATTTTCAGGACGTAGATGAGGTAAAAGAAGAGAATCAAGGTCTGTACCAGGGCGAAGAGCAGCAGCCCGAGCAGATACCCACCCACGATGTCCCGCCGCGATACCGGCGAGGCCATCAGCCGCTCCAGTGTCCCCTGGGAGCGCTCCCTCAGGAAGCTGATGCCGGTGAGGAGAAAACCGAAGAAGAAGATGAGCACGGCCAGTATGGCCGGGGCGATGTAGTCCAGGATGCTTTTTTCGGGGACGCTGACGCCGATGAGACTGGCGATGACTAGGGGCACGATGACCAGCAGTGCCATGGTGCGGCGGTCGCGTATCAATTGATTGATAATCCGGTGGGCGATGGTCAGCGCGCTACTCGTCATTGGACTTCACCCCCCCGCGTCGGATGAAATAGAGGAAGGCGTCTTCAAGGGATGCTTCTTTATGGCCGGTAGCGGCCCTTAGTTCCGCCGGCGACCCCAGGGCAATAACCCGGCCCAGCCGCAGAAAGGCCAGCTGCTGGCAGTGGGCGGCATCGTCCATGGTGTGGCTGGAGATGATGAGGGTCGTGCCGCTTTGCGTCAGATTTTCAAAGTGTTCCCAGAAATGTACCCTTAGCTCCGGGTCAAGACCCACGGTGGGCTCGTCCAGGAAGAGGAGCGGTGGCTGATGGACAATGGTGCAGCCCAGGCTGACGCGCTGTTTCATGCCGCCGCTTAACTTCATCACCTGGGTCCGGCGCTTGGGCCAGAGGTCAACCAGCCTGATGGCCTCCTCAACACGCTGTGTTCTCTGTTTTCTGTCCCGCAGCCCGTAGATGCGGGCGAAGAAGTCTATGTTCTGCGCCACCGAAAGCTCGCCATAGAGGGCGGGCAGCTGGGGCATGTAGCCGATGTTCCGGGCCGAAGCGGGGGAGGGTGGCTTGCCCAGGCACCTGATGCTGCCGGCGGCCGGCCGGAGCAGCCCGACCATGAGGCGAATCAGCGTGGTCTTGCCGGAGCCGTTGGGCCCGAGCAGCCCGAAGCTGGTGCCGGCGGGAATCTCCAGGGAAAGGTCGTCAATCACCCGCAGGCGGCCGTAGTTAAAGGCCAGATTTTTGACGGCGATGGCGGCTTCGGTCATAATTACCCTCGGTAAGGTTTAGTCATGTTATAGCACAAAATAGCGCAGGTCGTGGCCTGTTGTCAAGGTGCTGCCTTACCGGTGCTGAGGTATAATAGGGGTATGCACCGGTTTTACATCGCCGGGGAAATAGGCGGAGATAAAATAGCTGTCACTAATGCCGGACAGCTTCATCATCTTAAAGATGTGCTGCGCCTGGGGGTGGGGGATGAGGTTACCGTCTTTGATGATAAAGGAAAAGAATATGCCTGCGTAATTGCGCAGTTGCGCAAAAGTGGGGTGGTGCTGGCGGTTAAAGCCAGAAAATGTGCTGAGGATAAAAAAGTGCGCCTTACCGTTGCCTGTGCCCTACCCAAGAAGTCCGGCATGGACGCGATTGTGGACGGTCTGACACAGCTGGGGGTTGATGAGATTATCCCCATGGAGACGGAGAGGGTCGTCGTCAGGCTTGACGCCGCTAAAAAAGAGGCGAGGCTGGGGCGCTGGCGGGGTATTGCCCGAAGCGCCGCCGAGCAGAGCCAGCGAGCCGACCTGCCGCGGGTTGGGCCGGTGATGGGTATTGAGGATGTCATCGCGCACTCCGGGGACTTTGACCTTAGGCTGCTCCCGGCCTTAGCCGGCCAGAGGCAGCCTATCCGGGAGGTTATGGCCCGCTCCAGGCCGACCAGTATTCTGGTCCTCATCGGTCCTGAGGGCGACTTCACCCCGCAGGAGGTAGAGATGGCCCAGAGCGCCGGCTTTATCCCGGTCTCCCTGGGGGCATCCGTTTTGCGCGTGGCTACGGCGGCCATCGCCGTGGCGAGTTACATCCGGCTTTCGCTTGGCCTTTAGGGGCTATCCCTTGAGCAGGATTTCCCGGACTTTTGCCGAGAAGTTTTCGCTCTCAGTGTCATCGGTGACAAACTCTATCTCGGCGGGCGACTTAATCCCCAGCCCGAGCGCCACGGCCCGGGCAATTTGCTCCTGAGCGAAGATAGGCCCACGGCTTACTTCGTCGGTCGTGCCCAAGAGCCTTAGGATAGCCACCCCGGCGGCATCAATGGCCACCCGGTCATTACCGGCCAGCACTACCCCTGCCGGCACGAGGCGGCCGCAGTGCGGGCCGCCATCGGTAAAGGCCTCCACGCCGTCAAGCACGATAAGGTCGGGCGAATAAGCCGTGTTAATCTCGGCAACCATCTGCCGCTGGTAGGGCGATGAGTGCAGCTCCTGCATATAGGGGCCGTTTCTGGTCACCATGCCTACGGAGTTCTTTAGGGAAAGGGTAAAATGCCCGCCGAAGCCATGTGTCTTCAGGCAGCAGGTCTGGACGATGGCCTCGGCTTCAAGGTAGACCCTCGGAAAGAGGAAGCCGTCCTTCCAGTGGCTTTTCTCGGGGTGAAGGTGAACCCAGGCCTCGGGGCCAAGCTCATCCAGGCAGATGATTTCAAACCCCAGTTCTTCGGCCAGCGGGAAGATGCCCTTGGCCTCCATAATCTGGCGGGCACTTCCCCCCATGCCGTTGCGCTCGGCCAGCGTGATGCGCGTGGCACCCATCTCCTTCAGGGCGGTGACCAGGGCGCGCAGGGTGTCGTTATGCGTGGAGCCTGGGGTAGGGTCGGCGGTATTATAATTCGGCTTGAGGACGACGGGCTTGCCCCGCACCGGATTATGCCCGAGCAATTGGATGGCCCGGCGCACGCCGGAGGCTCGGTCCGTGGTACGCACCAGGCCTATCTTGGCCATTGTAACCACTCCTTTCCTTGAACCGGCTGTCCCTAGGTCTTGACTTTTCCTAATATCTATTATAACATGCGACAATCTTATTACGCTTAATTGAGGGGAGAGGAGCGGTGAGAAATAAGTTGGGGAGAAGCCTCAAACTGGCGGCCATAGTGCTCGCGGCAGCGATGGTGCTGGCTACCGCGATACTTCAGATTAGCTGTCCTGGCGCCGCGGGTGACGAATTCACCTTTGTTGTTGCCTCCGATATGCATGAGTACTGCGGTAGCACCAAGGATACCCCGCAGTATTTCCGGGGGGTCTGTGAAGGAATCGCCGCCCTGGGTGAGGGTGCTTTCATGGTCTCTCCGGGCGACTTTGATACTGCCTCCGATGCCGACGGGACAATCAGAAAGTACCTTGGGCAAGACTACCTTTGGTATCCCGGGGTAGGCAACCATGATGTTGACGCGAGCGATATGGCGTGGCTGCGCAGCTATAACTATGACCCCAATGGCAGTACACCGCCGAACATCGTCAATTCCGGCCCACCCAACTGCAGCCAGACTACCTACTCCTTTGATTACAAAAACTTGCATCTTGTTATGCTCAATGTATACTATGATGGCGGCAGCGACACGGGCACGGACGGGGACGTGGTTGATGCCCTGTACAACTGGTTAGCGGCTGACCTGAACGCTACCAACAGGGCGCACATCTTTGTTTTCGGTCACGAGCCCGCCCACCCCCAGCCCGATGCCGATAACGGCATCCTGCGCCACAAAGGGGACAGCCTTGACAAGTACCCGGCTCACCGCGACCGCTTCTGGGACCTGCTCAAGAGCAAGAACGTCGTCGCCTACATTCATGGTCACACACACGGTTTCAGCGCCGTTAACGTTGATGGCGTCTGGGAGCTTGATTCGGCACATTCTATGGGGCTGGGCTGGACCCAGACACAGAGTACCTTCATTATGGTTCATGTTAAAGGCAACCTGGTCACTTACGACGTATATCGTGATAATCATGACGGTGGCCCTTATACGCTCGTTCATAGCGGCACTTTAATGCCAGCCAGTTCCACCGGCGTTCACTAGCCTTACAGCTGACAGGGTGGGAACCAACTCAATCTTGAGCATCTGATATCTCCATGGTGACTAGGGTAAGGTAAGGCGGGTCCCGGCATTGTTAAGGAAGAATGCACCTCCAAACTCTTGAGCTAGTCTCGCCGAAGCATGAAAACCGGTGCAGTGAGAAACGCCCAGCCTCTGTATCCCCATTTCTCTAAGGTCGGCAATGGTGTGTTCTATACGTTCGTCTAATGCTCGGAAAAGATGAGTGCCACCGATAGCTGCATACACTAACTCCTTGCCGGCTAATTGTTGGGCATAATGTAGGGTATTGACGATGCCACGGTGGGCACATCCGAGAATTACCACCAAACCGTATTCGGTATTTATCACCAGGGCCAAGTCGTCGGCTAGAGGATCTGGACGGAGCGTGCCGCTTTCCTTCACGAAGAGATTATTTTCTATCTCCTCATAACCCGTAGTCATCGGGATTTCCCCGGTGGTAAAGATGCGCTCAGTGATATAGAATGGCTCCCTGACCAGGTTGAATCGGGCACCTTGGTTTTCCAGTTCCTCCCGAGAAAATGGTATGCCGATGTACTGCTCTTTTTTCTCACCATCCCGGCGTGTGTATTTCGCTGCCCATATATCGGGGTGAGCGATTACCTCAACTTCGCCCTTTATCTTCAGCACTTCACGCAATCCGCCAGTGTGGTCGGCGTGTCCATGACTAAGCACTATCCGGTCAACTGTAGAAAGGTCTATTCCCATGAGCTGGGCGTTACGTACTGCCGAAAAGCTCAGCCCAGTGTCCACAAGAATCCTTAGTCCGTCCACCTCGACCAGGATGCTTAGCCCCCACTCAGCGAGGAAGCCGTAGGTTGCTGTGTTCTCACTTAACGTAGTTACCCTGACTTCCATGAACTATCTCTCCTTCTCCGGCCTGCGTCGGTGCGTTTCTTCTAGATTCAATGGGGTGACTTCGGGTCCTGACGCCTCATACACTGCTACTACGTTCCTAAACATGAAGAATGCTCGCCGTATAGCACTGATGTCTTCAGGTGGCAAAGGCTTCACAGCACAAGGTCGTAGTGGGGTGTTCAATTGCACCTCATCTGGCGAAAGCTGTTCCGCTATTCTTGCCATCTCCGATGCATGGTCCTTGTTTGCTGCAATAAACATTATCTGAAGAGCCAACTTGCCGCTGAATTCTGACCGGAAACGCCTGATGCCCTGGAGTATTTCATCCAGGGAATAGCCGACTGTAGGCCTGTTGATTGTGTGAAACAGCTTCTTGTTCGGTGCATCCAGTTTCGCTACCACAACATCTGCCTGGGCAAGCTCCTGGCGCACGTCCTTTCTTGGCATAAGAGAGGAGTTAGTCAGCACGACGACGGGCAACCCCAAAGCCAGTTTGACGAGTCTAATTGCCTGCCCCAGGTTACTGGCTAGAGTCGGCTCCCCTACCCCGGAAAATGTAGCGTAGTCGGCGGGTACATTCCTGACCTGCCCCAGTTCCGAGACCAGGCTGGGAATCGGCACAAATTCCTTACGCTCTACCAGAGAATGAATGGTCCTCCCCAACTGGCAATAGACGCAGTCGAAAGAACACGTCTTCCCCCGGGTGGACAGCAGATCTATGCCTAACGATCTCCCCAGACGCCACGACGGGACTGGGCCATAAATAATGGACATCCTAGCTCGAGATTACCACCTTTCCTCGGAACAAGGTTTTTTCTCAGCCACAATCACAGTGAAGCCCGCATTCATGGAAAATCCCTCTTCTGTAGCTTCCATCTTCTTCACGTCACCAGGCGCTTGAAAGAGAGCGGAGACGACTTTCTTAATGGTGAATCCTGAATCCATGAGCAACCTTTCTACTTCCTGATAGCTGTAGAAAGTAGCGTGCTTATAGAAACGGTGCCCTGCCAATTTCTTAGACTGGTAGAACTTGCCCCAGGGGCTTTCCCGCAGCACCAGACCCAGCACTATCTTACCTTCCGGCTTCAGGATACGGCACGCCTCTCGCAGTACAGCTATTGGTGAATCAACAAAGCATAGTGTTACAATGAGAAACACCGCGCCGAAGGTTTCCTCACCAAAGAACCGCTCCTCACCCTTGACCTGAAACACTGCTATCCCCCGACTTTTCGCCATTTCCAAGAGTTTAGCCGAAGGGTCAATGCCGGTCTCTATGCCTAGCGCTTGAGCGAAGCGACCGCTGCCTACCCCTACTTCAAGCCACGGTTTGGGCAGCAGTGGTAGCACCTCCCGCAGAGCTTTGACCTCTATAGCAAAGATGAGCTTCCCCTCCTCTTCAAACCAGGCATCATACGCCGCAGACAGGGAGTCAAAAGGCGAGCTATTGCTATGTTCTGTTAAATCTGCCATGGGTTAATGTCTCCTGTAGGCCCTCTTCCACGGCTCTTTCTGTAGATTCATGTATTCAATAATGACTTTCTTCAAAGTGAGGGAGGCCAGTCCGGCGCAGTGGATGTGGTCATCGGGAAGCCCTCCCAGGCTTCTGGTGATAACCTCGGCACTGATGGCGAGTGCTTCGCCCAATGTCTTACCCTTGGCAAGCTCGGTTGCCATACTGCCGCAGGCGATAGCAGGACCACATCCGTCGGTCCAGAAGACAACATCCTTCACTATTCCATCCCTGGCTTTGAGCCACATTTCCATATTATCGCCGCATGGGCCCAACACCGAGGCATAGGCATCGGCATCATCCATGCTGCCCGCGTTTCTCGGATTAGCAGCATGGTCAATGACTGCTGCCGAGAATGCATTGCCGGATTCTTGATGTTTTTTACTCGCCATCTTCGCTTGGCTCCGCTGCTTAATCTAGTAGCCAAAATATTTTGAAAAACCTTCTCCGTATAGGGTCTCATTGAATTTGTGTCTCCCCAGTTTCACCAGAAACTTTAGATAACTGGAGCCTTCAGTAAAAGCACTATAGCGGATAGCGCCGGGCTCATGGCATGTAAGGCAACATTCCAGTTTCCCGATTCTTTTTCGCCAATAACGAGCTAAGGGACTGTGCCAGATGTCTTCCAATCTTTCATTTTTTACGTCACCGATTGGCGTCGGTATTATCTCGCAGGGATAGACCTTACCATCGTAATCAATGAAAACATAGTTGTATAACGCGGCACATGCCCAATTCTTTCGCCCGGTATTAAGGAAGCTAATTGCTCTTGAGTAAAAGTAGCTTGTCCGAAGTTCATTGCGACGGTAAAACTCTGAGACCTTTTTATACTCAGCCGGTCCCAGCATTAATTCCCCTCTTTTATCTACGTTTTTAAACCTCACTTCAGTAAAGAAAACCGGCGAAATGATATGAAAAAGATTCTTTCCCAGAGCAAAATCCAAAATAGCATTAAGCATGTTAACATTGTCGGGTAAAATAGTAGTTTTTATTCCGATTATGAAGCTTGGATATTCCCTCTTGAGTTCTAGAAGCCCGTTGATTGTTTTGGAAGCGAGTACAAAAGCGCCCTTGGTTCCCCTGATTAGGTCGTGGGTTTCCCCAATCCCGTCAATAGAACTAACGCTGACCAAGTCTATATTTGTTCCCTTTAAGGCATGTAGAATATCTGTGTAATTAGATATTATGCGCGGGGTTAATAAACCGTTAGAGGTGATAATGATGCTTCTCAACTTAGGAAGAGAGCTCTTCTTCAGGGGGACTATTCCAAGCACAATATTAACCAGGTCGTCTCTGAGATGAGGCTCGCCACCGGTCAAATCCAGTTCAACTAGTTCTGAAAATAAAGGCTTTGATAATAAATCAATAATCTCCTGGCCAGACAACTCCAGACTTTTAATATCGGGTATGTCTCTGGCGCTCTTCCATATATTGCACATGATACAGTGAGAGTTACAGCGGTTGGTTAGAGCTAGACTCATGGCTGTGGGTTTTAAGGTGTCTCTATTTAGTTTGATATAACGGAACCTGAGAGCATTGTACAGAAGCCTAGCGGCTGCCTTGTAATAATCACCTTTATCGCTTATCTTACAGTCAATCATTCTCATCCCCGCTCAAATAATAGCCCCACGTTTTAAGTGCGAGCGGCAGTCATTCCGTCGTCTCTAAACCCGTTTTCTCCACCAGAGTACCCCCGTCCTGGTAGGTCTCGGTCTTCCTGGTAGGTAATCTTTCTTTGAACTGGTCAATGATATACTGGCAGGCGGCAAAGCCTTCGCGGCGGTGAGCTGAGGCCACGGCGATTACCAGATTAATCTCGCCGACCTTCAGCTTACCTACCCTGTGCGAGATAGCAATGTTTTCTACCTGCCACCTTTGCCCGGCTTCTCGGGCGATTTCATGCAGTGTATTTTCCGCACTTCCTTCAGAATCAACGTATTCAACGGAGAGGACTGCCTTGCCTTGAGAACAGTTGCGGATTAGACCGACGTAGGTGACTATACAGCCGCTACCGGCACTTCTGGCCTTATCAATGACCCGCTCTGGAGAAATCGGCTCTTGGGTGACTTCAATCATATCTTACTATTTTGGAGTGTCTCAGTAAGATTGCGTATAAAGGCATTATATATTTCCGAGTCGTATCTCTCAATATTGCCCTCATCGCAGAGCCTGGCCAGTTCCGGGTCTATGGGCAGTTGCGCCAGAAGCGGGGCGCCGGCAGCCTTAGCCATCTCCTCCCCCCGGCTTTTACCAAAGAGCTCAATCTTCTTGTCAATCTCAGGAACATAAAGATAACTCATATTTTCCACGACGCCGAGGATGGGCTTACCCATATGGCGGGCCATGTTTACTGCTTTACGGACAACCATAGCCGTCAGGTCCTGAGGAGTAAAAACGATGATTATCCCTGACACGGGCAGGCTCTGCATCACGGTGAGGGGAGCATCAGCTGTGCCCGGCGGAAGGTCAACAACCAGGTAGTCCAGCTTGCCCCACAACACCTCCTCCCAGAACTGGGTGATGGCCCGGCCGATGAGCGGCCCGCGCCAGATGACCGCCTCATCCTCCCCGGGTAAGAGCAGGTTTATAGACATTATCTCAATACCTGACCGGGACGGTACCGGCAGGAGGCCGCTCTCATTGCCCGAGGGTCTCTGGTCAATACCGAACATCTTGGGTATGCTCGGCCCGGTGATGTCGGCGTCCAGGATGCCTACTTCGTAGCCCTGACGCTTCAGGGCAATGGCAACCAGGCTTGACACCAGGGACTTGCCCACCCCTCCCTTGCCGCTCATGACGGCCATCAAACGGTCTACTTTGTTCAGGTCTTTGGGTTTGGCCTCCACGAAGCTGACATTTACCTCTTTTATACCATCAAGCTTGCCGGCAGCATCCTTGGTCCTGTCTTTAAGCCAAGCCTGGGCTCCCTCGTCCAGGGCGGCTGAGGCAAGGGTAACATCAACCTTGCCATCAGCCATGCTGACATCCTTGACCAGGTTCATCTGCACCAGGCTGCGCATCGCCCCTGGAACGACCACCTTTTCAAGGCTTCCTCTGATTTGTTCCGTATTTGTCATGTTTTTCCCGGAAATCTTTCAGCGATACAAACTAGTGTAATCTCTCCATCAGATTGGGTAGGTTGCCCGCAAGGTAGAGCTTGACCGCCTTGTCAATGTCCTCAACATCGGTTACGATAGGCTCAATGCCGTGGCTCTTCAAGCTTTCATAGGCGCCCCAGCCCATCCCCCCGGCGATGAGCACCTGGCAATCATCAATACTCTGAGCCATAGCGGCGTGCCTTGACTGCGCACCAGCATCATAGCCGTGTTTCTCTCCAGGTGCTGTATCAGGATGCTGGCCAGCGGCGAAGGTATGGTGCCCTGCCTTATCCCTCTTTTCTTTGCTTACCACCTTGCCATCTTCTACCGTTACCACCAGGTAATACGGTGCTCTACCGAAGTGCTGGCTAATGGTCACCTCGTCCTCTGTTATGACAGCGATTTTCATTAGTCCTATACCTCCTTATTTTTGCAGCGATTTTGAAACTTGCTCCCACAGCGCTTCTATCTGGTGAGACACACCGTTTCGGGTATATTCCACAACCGGCAAGCCTGCTACCATTGCTTCGGTCATGGCGTTGTCAAAAGGAATACGAGCGGCTATCTCTGTTCCCTGGCTGTGGCAGTAATCCTCAATCTGGTCAGCGTTGCTTTCGTTAATATCATACTTGTTGATACAGACCATGGCCGGCACTCCGAAGTGGCGGCAGACGCCGAGAACTCGCTCCAGGTCATGAATACCTGACAGCGTCGGCTCAGTTACTAGAAGAGCCAGGTTTGCTCCGGATAGAGATGAGATGACCGGGCAGCCGATGCCCGGCGGGCCGTCACTGATAATGTAATCAGCCCCTTGCTTTTCCGCCAGCTCTCTGGCCCGCTGCCTGACCAGCGCCACCAGCTTGCCAGAATTCTCCTGAGCAATACCCAGTCTGGCATGAACCAGGTCGCCATACCTGGTAGCCGAGATAAACCAGTGCCCGGCCATAGTCTCTTTCATGGTAATGGCTTCAGCCGGGCATATGTGTGAGCAGAAACCGCAGCCCTCACAGGCGGTGGCATCAACCCTAAAGTCCTTTATCGCGGCGAATTGGCAGTGTTCCTGGCACAAGCCGCACTGAGTACAATTTTCTCCATCAATAACAGCAACCTGTCCGCTCCAGAACTCTTGCTTCTCACGCATGACTGGCTGGAGTAACAGATGAAGGTCAGCAGCATCAACATCGCAGTCCACCAGCACCTTGCTCTTCGCTAGGGCAGCGAAAGAGCCGACGATACTGGTCTTTCCAGTGCCTCCTTTACCGCTTAAGACTACGACTTCTTTCATCCGCTATCTCCTGAATACCATCAAAGAGCCGGAGGAAACTCTCCTTCCATTCTGTCATCCCCTCGACCAGAGCTATCCCGTGCGAATACAGGCGGGCAATCTCCATATCCAGGGGGATGGTTGCTAGGACCGGTATGTGCTCGTTCAGACAATATTCTGCTACGCGGCTATCGCCTACCCCGGCACGATTGATAACCACGCCACAGGCCACTTCAAGTTTCTTTACCGTCTCTACTGCCAGGATAAGGTCATTAAGGCCAAAGGGCGTCGGCTCAGTCACCAACAGGCAGAAATCACTATCCTTGATTGATTCCACTACCGGACAGGATGTGCCTGGTGAGACGTCAATGATGACTATCCCATCACGATTAGCCTTCGCTTTCACCCTTCGGATAACTGGCGTTGGCATCGCCTCACCCACGTTCAGCTTCCCGTGAGCAAACTCCATGCCATCTGAGTGCCCGTACTCGACAACGCCAATTTCCCTGCCTACTTCGGTGATAGCCTTTTCCGGACAAAGATAGCTACAGGCGCCACATCCGTGGCAAAGGTTAGGGAAAACTAGCACATGCTGGGCAAAAACAGCAATGGCATGGTAAACACACGTCTCGGCACACTTACCGCAGTAAGTGCACTTTTTCTCGTTTATTTCAGGGATAGGGATGCAGACTGCTTCGCTACCCGTTATGACCGGTTTTAAGAAGATATGGTCGTTAGGCTCCTCTACATCACAGTCAAGAAGCTGCACTCTGTCCCTATCTTTCAGGGAAATGGCAAGGCTGGTTGCCATCAATGTCTTGCCGGTGCCCCCTTTGCCGCTAGCAACCGAGATAATCATTAGCGCTCCAATATCAGTCTCAACGACCTCTAATCATGTTCCTTGAATACTTTGTCCTGCGTCGGGTCGTTCTTTCTCAACCACTCAACGAGCATAGCGACATGCTCCTTCTCCTCATTCATGTTATGCTCAAGGAGCTTCTTTAGTGAGGCATCCTCGGTGGCATCTATCCTCTCCTGATAGAAATCTATGGCTTCCAGTTCCTCTCGCAGGGATTTCCTGGCTCTCTCCAGGTCAACATGCTTTGGGTCAAGCTTCTCCAGAGGTTCAAAAAACGGCATCTGGTACCTCCCTTTCTAAGTAGTTCCCTACTCTCTCATCATTTTAGTGCCACACTTGGGACAGCTTATGGCGTAACACGGTGTTCCCTGTTTGTGAGGTACCTTTTCCCCACAACTGGGGCAAACACAGTTGCCACCAGGGCCAGCTCCAGGTTGGTTGCCCCTCATCCGGCCACCCCTCTGACCCCGTCCAGTCGGTGGCCCGGTACCATCTCCTCTAGGCATAGTTGCACCTCCAAAGAAATTTAGCCTTTACCTCCGACCCATGCCTCGGCCCATACCAAAGTGGCCAGCGACGTTAGGCTGGGAGCTAGCTTTGAACTTCCCCAGTTTGTATCCCTCGATAGCGTCCTGCACTTTCCCCGCGATACCAGTGAAGACCTTAATCCCAGCTGCTGATAGCACCTGGTAGGCATTGGGACCGCAGTTGCCAGTGAGCACCGCTTCGATGCCTTTGCCGGCGATGGTCTGGGCAGTAGAGATTCCTGCTCCACCACCCGCCATAGCACTTGAGTTCTCCAGGGATTCAAACTGCATCGTCTCCGGGTCAACAATAATAAAATACTGGCAGCGGCCAAAACGAGGGTCTATCTCGGCATCTAGGTTAGGGGCGGTCGCTGTAATCGCAATTTTCATGAATTACTCCTTTTTATTCGCTTCTAGGTCACGTATCCGGGTTTCCACCTGGTCAAGCTCCCTCTTTATGGCTTCAGCCTGACCCTTCAGGAGGTCAAGTTCCTGCTCACGAGTCATTTGAGTTGCATAGGGTGAAGCTGGCGTATAGCGAGGAAATGTGGCTATACCAGGATACTGGCAGCGAGGCAGTCCGCCTCTACCCCTACCTACATATGGCCAAGGCGGAGAACTCCCCCTGAAGCCAAGTCCTGCACCTCCTCTACCACCTGGTCCTCGACCAAATCCGTATACCATTTTCGCACCTCCTTTGTTTATCTCTGGTCGTTCTTCATAGTAAGCAATCGAATACCTTTGATTTGCCTGAAAGTTGCTCCTTGACTCACACAGCGCAAGGCTAATGGTGGATTAACTACCTTTGTCCCTGATACGGCATTTATGCCGTGGTCAAAGAGGACAGGTGACAGGGGAGCTGTACCGCCCAATATGACGACATACGCATTGGGATTGCAGAGTCCGAGTAAACGCTCAATGGTGTGATTGGTAAAAGCGGTACCGGTGATACCGACGACATCAGCCCGCGGGATGAGGTTCTCTGCCTCAGATTCGGTCACATCACCCTCCTGCGGTTTTTTCTCAATCACCCATAGCTCCTTAACCACCTTGTGCAGACGAGGAACAAACGGGAAATGACCAACTATAGCTACCCTTTTGCCTTCTCCCTTTGCCGCCAGAAGGTCACCAGCATTGAGCTCTACACAACGCTGCTCATCTACTTCAATAAGCGAGTTTATGGTGGCCATACCGATGGCTGATTCCATAGGGCTCGGCGAATTAGCCATGTGCGCAAGTGTCATGGCAGCTTTCTCTAATAGTAGCCCGGCTTCCTTTACCGGTGTTTGTTCATGATGCGGACCAGGGTCATGGGGCGTTGATGCCAGGCCGCAATAACGCGTCAGTACTGCCGTCTGAAAAGGTCCCTGGCTTACATCCTTCACCGATGATTCATAATTTAGCGTGGATAGCAAATCATCAATCATTTTCATCTTAATACCCCGACCAATAACAGGTAGCTAGCCAAGCTGCCTCCTCCGACCCCAGCCCCGCCCTCTTCCACGACAGCCAAAGCTCGCTGGCACAAGTGGTTCGACAACTGGTGCGTTGCAGACGGGACAAAACTGAGGGGTACCTTCTACGATAGCTTGAGAAGACACCTCCCACTCGTGGCTATTGGCACAACGCAGGCGGAGTGGCGAAATCACGAAGTTGCCACCTTCAATTCTTATTGCCTTGCCATTAAGTATGGCATCAGCTATCTTCTGGCGGGCTAAAGCAAGCACTCTCTGAAAAGTAGGACGAGAAACGTTCATCTTCCCAGCCCCTTCCTCCTGCTCCAGGCCCTCCAGGTCTTTGAGACGTATGGCTTCAGCTTCTTCCACCGTGAGTCTGATTTCTTCCAAAGCCCTTAGGGGTATCCCCGCCGGCTTGAAGTAGGTTACGCCCGGCATAAAGGCGACTCGTCGACACTTAAATGGTCTAGCCATCATTCACCTCTATATTATGAGCATATGCTCATAATATATGCTAACACTAAGAGTAAATCTTGTCAAGGGCTTATCAAACGAGGAGGGGATACCACCTTAGAGGACAAGGAACAAGTATTTGTATCTAGATTAGGGTAATGATATTACCTATGGTGGGCCAAACGAGACTTTTGCGAAACCAGCTATTGAGACCTTCTTTGAAGTTTCCATAGCGTCTGCTCCCTCTTTCCAAAGGGGGCAGGCTTATGACCACTCCTGAGCACTACTCCCGAAGCAGCAAGACAAGTAAGGCTTACTTAGAATTTGATGAGATAGCTCGTCTCGAGAAGTCTGCCACCAATCTCAGGGATCGCCTTCTGATTAGGTTGTTGTTTCATTTGGGATGCCGTGTCTCCGAAGCTCTAGCTCTTGAAGTTGACGACATAGATTTTACGCAGGGCACCATTACCATCATACATCTCAAAACCCGCCTGAAGCTATCCTGCACCCAATGTGGGCAAAGACTTGGGGCGGCTCATGTTTTCTGCCCCAAATGTGGCTGTAGGATAGAGAAGAGTCAAACCGAAGAGCAGCAACACCGGCGGCAGCGGGTATTGCCTATTGACAGTGTTACCTTGAGGCTACTCAAAGAATATGTCCAGCGTCGCGGTCCGGTTGTTAAGGAAGGGAAGACGTTAATCTTCGGCATCAACCGCCACCGGGCATGGCAAATCGTCAAAGAATGTGCCGAGAAAGCTGACCTGCCAAGACTGGTGAATCCGGAAACGGGCAGAGTGCATAATGTTTCTCCACACAAACTCCGGGATGCCTTCGCTGTACACGCAGTGAAACTGGATGACTCAGGGGATGGACTCAGGCTATTGCAAGAGCACCTTGGCCATCAGAGCTTCAATACCACCGCCAGATACAGAAAGATATCAGGTAAAGAGCACCGCGATTGGTACAAGAGACTGTGGCAGAAGGACGGATTATGAGTACTTTCTTTTCACCTGAAGGAGAAGGTAATTGGTTGAGCTTTTAAAGCCAGTCAGAGGTGGTTTTCTCCGTCCTTTTGGCTGTGGCGAGTTTATCCGGGGGTTTTTAATGGGGCACGGCCCAAATGGCTCACCGAAGATAGACTCCCACGTCGGTGCTCCTCAAGCCGATATCTTTTACCACTACAAAAAGGCGCTCATGCGGGCTACG
>Ga0315280_10006360_pt1 | contig 16342 bp, 17 predicted proteins | sample YL17G06_40_MG_FD_203697 | JGI IMG/M metagenome (GOLD analysis project Ga0315280, IMG submission 203697) | Sediment microbial communities from Yellowstone Lake, YNP, Wyoming, USA - YL17G06_40 | ecosystem: Environmental > Aquatic > Freshwater > Lake > Sediment | place: USA: Wyoming | collected...
CTGAAGTCAAGACATTCTCGGGATTTAAGAAGATTTTTTCCAGAAGCCCTCTTGGATTGTAGTCTTTTCCCAATAATTCTACCATTGGGCAGCTGGCTGTGCAGATGCCGCATTCAAAGCAGTATTTTAGTTTTTCAACGTCTAAGAGTCTTTTAATATCGTCCTTGGAGACTACGGTTCTTGCTGTTTCCAAGCATTAAGCCCTCCCCAGTATTGGAGTTTCTCCGAGATATAAAAGTTTACAAATGTAAACCCCTGCTCTTGGCTTTGAGATTTAGATGAAAAATGGTTTTGGACCAGAATTGGGGTTCTCTGCCTGTACTATAGCGTGACTATTGCCGTTTGTTTTGTCGCGCAAAAATGTTAAATGGTGCCTAAACAACATTCAGCACGCCTAAAAGTGGTGCCAGAATATGGACGAACAGACCGTTTGGATTGGTAAGAAATTTGTTAGGCCGCGTCTAAGGCCTGATGAGCTTTTGTTAATGTATCGTTTGGTCGATAATCAGTACTGGCTGTTGAGGAGGCATTCGCATCTCTTGTGGAATTTGGGGAATGTTAGCAGGCTACGACGTAAACTCTTAAGGGCTCTGAACAGGTGTCGCACGCCGAAATATCAGATAAGCCTCCGCGAAAGACTCTACTAAACAACAAACTGCGCTTTGGAACACAGAAAAATCGCTTGGGAAGAAGAGCATGTGCGTGAATAGTGTGACTTGCTTAAGCCGAACATAACCACGGTGCTAGCCGTTCTTAGGATGAACACAATAACTGAAAATCTGACTACTGAAAAGGCCGCATGTTGGGCAGGATACTAAATAAAGTATGCGTGGTATTTTAGTTAATATTACGACCAATAAGAAGAATTACAAAGATTCCTGTTGTATGTAAGAGGTATGCTACTACAGCGAATTTTTTTGTTGATATACTTTTCAGAGACGCCATCAGCACAACACTTAAGCTGTACATCGTCAGTCAGTTGGTTTTGGATGGTTTTGGGTGAGACCATGAGCTCTGTGGCTGATGAGGAAGTTGACGAGATAGCCCAGAAAATTATGTCGAAGATTGAACATACTAGCTCGAAGGAGCTGGCGGAATCCGATGAGATGATTGAGATTTTGCATTTGACGAATGTTCATCATGCAAAAACATTGTTGCAGCACATGGATGAGGCTCCAACGCAGCCTGAGCGCGATGTCGGAAAAAAAGCGGTGATAAAGGCGCTGCTGCTTTCCACGTGGCTGCAGCGGCTGTACTTCATAATAAGATCATTCATCATGGGGATACTGAGTGCCTCGGTTACGTTCCTTTTCATACTATATTTCGGTTCCATAAACATCAGGTTGCAAGTTGTCCTAGGAATGTTCACGTTTGTGTTCTCGTTGGCTGTATCAAGATTGCTCGATGTCCAGATAGTTAAAGCTACAAAAAAGGTCGTTGCCTTCTTGGGCAATCACAAAAGCTTGAGAGATTTCGTCCTCAACCATTTCTAGCAGTTCAATCAATGGCGCGCGCCCCTGTGGTCTTTCTGCGCGTTATTTGGGCCGCCAAAACAACCACACGGTGGTGATTTGGTAGCCCGGAATAGCTTCAAACTCTCGGTTCAAACTTTTCTTTCATACTATCAATTCGCGAGTAAAAAATAGCTGAATTGCGATTGAAACGATTAGATTTTACTCGTATTTTCGCTATACAGGCGAGAGCTCGAGAATTTTGGCCAGCATGTTATGCCGCAAATATGGCATCTAAGAGGTTCGAGCATAAGTTTGCCAGTTCCCATACCCAGAAGGGTTCAAGTCTTTTTTGGCGCATTCACTTAAAGCGCGCGCTAGACAGCGCTGAATGCTGACGATGACGTTGCAAAGCTCAGAGCGCTCACGCTGATCAAAGACACAAACCTGAGCATGCTGAAGATCCTGCAGAGCATCGGCGTTACAAAGCAGAAGCCAATTCAGGCTGACAAGAGGTTTCTCGCAATCAGAGGTCAATGGTGGCACACAGGATTTCGAGGCTGATCCCGATTTGAAGAAGGCCATGGTTGAAGAGGCTGAACGGCAACAGAGAGAACGGCGCGCGCTAAATTACTGAGAATTTTCCCTTGAAGAGGGGCGACGAGACGTGTCTAGGTAGTCGTGCCTCACCTGCCTTTGACCTGGAATTTCTTGGAGGCGGGAATTAATCGTGCAAGAGAAGGGAGACCGGTATCAAGAGGGCGAAACCTGCACCTGTAAGAAAAAAAGTGTTCTTGATGCCCACAAACCCCATCAACGTGCCCGCCGCCAATGGTCCAATCGTGTAGCCCAAGTCCTTGAACGTAGCGATTGCTCCAGTCATCGTGGTTTTGCGCTCACCCATTATGTCTGACATTCTTGAGTATAATGCAATGAAAATAATCGTGTAACCAACCGTGAAAGTCGTTACGGTGGCTAGTACGCAATATATGTTGTTTGAGACCGGCATCAAGACTCCAGTTAAGGCCGTTAGGGATGCGGCTGATGCCAGTGTCTTCTTTATTCCATGTCTGTCTATCACGTTTCCAATCGGTACCTCAAGGGCGACAGCAGGCAGCAAAGCTATCGTAAGTACAGCGCCTATCAGAGGAATAGGCATTCCCTCACTGTTAAGAAATACCGAGAGGAATGCGTAGTATATGTTGATCAGAGCGTAAAACGCTATGATAAGATACACCGTTTTGACGAATCGCTTGTCGTGCATGTAGCTTGACAACATGTTCATCTGGTCGTGCAAGGATGCTCTTTCGGGCCTAGGTGTCTCCTTCACATAGACTGATACAACAAAGAACGTGGCTAAACTCGTTAAACTGAGTGCGTAGAATGGTAGGAAGAAGGAAAGAAGTGAAACAAAGCCTCCCACAACAGGGGACAACGCCGAAGCGAGGTCATTCATGTCGGAGAAGAACCCAACTTCTTTCCCTTTTACGCTCCTTTCAGCATAGGCGAAGACGTAAGCCCACGAGGTTAGCCAGAGAAAAGACGATGCAACTCCTCTTGTGATGCTTACCAAGAGCAGAGGATAGAAAGTGTTTGCAACTGGATATAGCAGAGCGAGAGCAGAGTAGATGAGTAACACTATCTGCAGAACCCTTTTGATGTTCATTTTGCTCTCTATTATACTGAAGGGAATGTTGAGGAATATCTCAATCATTGTTGTCAATGAAAGAATGACGCCCGTCAAGAACAGGTTTCCAGTGACCTTTTCTACGTATATGGAAAAAACAGGGGAGGTAATTCCCCAGCCGAAGGTGTAGATGAAGAACGCGATCGAGATTGGGAAGATTATCCTTTTGAAATTGGTAATGTGCCGTAAGTCACTGAACTCCTTGAACATCTGCATCCACCACAATTTGACGCTTTGTGTGAAAAAAAGATTTTCGAGACTTAGCGCGCGCGGCTCTATTTATGGCGCTAGAGCGGCAACCTTCACCTGTTTTACCCCTTTCTTAGTCATTAGGATTTGAGTGAGACTTCTTATTTCGCGGGTGTCTCCTTTGATGGCGATTATTTCAAGACACTTGTCCTCTTCTAGGTGGATGTGTGTAGTTGAAGAGATTACGTTCCTGAATTGGTGTTGAGTTCTCGCGATTTCATCTAGTAGACCGGGTTTGTCCAGATAGTACAGCACCAGGATTGCGCCTGTTATTTGTCCGGTTTCTTTTTGCATCCACTCAAATTCACTGATGAAGCTCCTTACTGCATCATGAATTGCTTTGGAGCGGTCCTCATAATGCATTTTCTTCCAGCTTTCGTCCAGTTTCTTCAGCAATGGGGGCGGAAGTGAAACACTGAACCTTGTCACCTTCATTTTCTGAGGCAATCAATCACCTTATCGAATATTTCATCAGTTGCAGAAGGCTTTTATATCTGGTGTTACGAATTGGCATAATCGTAACACGTGCACTAGTGAAATACCATGCCTTACTATTCAAGTCGAGAAATAGCCGCTGTAGCCCTTTTTGCGGCCCTTTGGGGAGTGCTAAACTCCATCTTTTCCCCAATCGTCTTCAGAATGTTCGGGTTACCTATCCTCTGCGACATGATCGGCTTTTCAGTGCTTTCCATGACCGTGTGGTGGGTCAGAAAACCCGGAGCCACAACTCTCGTCGGGCTTATCGCGACAGCGATAAACTTCATATTCAATCCTGGCGGCGTGTTCTTCCTGGGTTTCACTGTTGCCAGTGTAGTCTTTGACGCCGTCGCTTGGATCGCGAGGTATGATTCCTATTTCAGGAAGGCATCTTTGACAGCGATCTCGTTGCTGTTCACTTCAGTGCTGTCAGCTGCTGTTGCGGGTCTCATTATCGGCAACTATTTCATGGCGCCGTTTGCCTTAGTCAGTTGGGGCGGGATTCTAGGATGGGCTGGGCTCCACGCAATTGGCGGCATCATAGGCGGATTCATCGGAGCAATGGTGGTTACAAGTTTGGTCGCTAGAGGTTTTCCAACAATGGGTGCAAGGAAATAGAGCGCGCGCTAGGCATATAAGAGGCTCAAGATTTACTCCGAGAAGCAAGGAATAACGTCTGAAAGGTGGGCATTTTGAGCATCCAGTTGAATCCGATAGGCTTTGTAAAAACGAAGTTTGCTGGTGAAGAGATGAGAAATCAGCCGGTTGAGGAACTGGAAGCGGATATTGAAATTCTCGACGAATACGCCGATGGTCTAGAAGCCATTGATGGTTTTTCTCATCTGCTAATTCTCTTTTACATGCACAACATCACCGCGGAAAACAGAAAACGGCTCAAGATCAAGCCTAGAATTGTTGTCAGGTATGGACTGAACCTGGAAGAGGTCCCCTTGGTTGGAGTGTTCTGCTTGGACTCGCCTAACAGGCCTAATCCTATAGGCTTGTCTGCAGTGAGACTACTATGGAGGAAGGGCAAAATCCTTCATGTCAAAGGATTAGATGCTCTTAATGAAACGCCAGTGCTAGACATCAAACCCTACTCTCCAGCAAGAAAAATCGAGAAATTCGAATTACCAGAATGGTACAAAAACATAATAGTCAAAGCAAGAGCAAAAGGCCACAACATAACCGATTTCTGAATGGTCTTTGAACCGTCCAGAGCGCGCGAGATAACATCGATACACAATGCGCGTTACCTATCATCTGTTTCATTTTTCTCAAATGGCGCTGTCATTCTTTCTAGCTTGTTCTCGTTGAGAAGACGGATCGCTTCCTTGAGTTCAACTTGTTCTGGAAGGACAAATATCTGAACGAGGTTGTCTCTCAATAGGTGAAACGGACCCTCACCCATACCCCCTGCAAGCACTGCGTCAACTTTTTCGTCTACTAAGAATTGAGCAGCACCTATTCCTTTCTTCCTCATTATTCTCGCTGCTCTATTGACCTTGACATAGACACTCCTTGTTTGGTTATTCTCCAGTTCTATGAAGGCAAAAAAGGGTACATTGCCAAAATGAGCAGAAGTCTTTGATTCCAATCCCTTGTCTTCCACTATTGGAATGCCGACCTTGATTTTCTCTTTGGGTGCGGGTTCTACGTGAATTATAATCGATTCAATGTCTTTGAAACGCTGCCTAATCTTCTCTTCGATCTCATCTGAAATTTCATGAGCTTTCTCCAGGGGAACATCTTCTTGGACCTCTATATGCATCTCTCCAAAAGACACAGGTCCAGACTTATGCAATCTAAGATCATGCACTCCTCTTACTCCTCGTACGCTCCCCGCTATTTCCTTCATTTCTCTGGCCCGTTGCGGACTCAAACAAGCATCCATAAGAACCAGCACTGCATCTTTTCCAAACCACAACCCCACTTTCATAACGTACAACCCAATAGCCAAGCCTGCCAAAACCTCAGCCACCGAGTAACCTAGGCTGGCAAATAGTACTCCGGCGAAAACCACCAACGAGGTATACACGTCCACCATCGAATGTTGCCCTTCACTGACCAGTGACTGAGAGCCGATAAGGTTCCCCACGTTCTTTTTGTACCTGCCTAGAACGTAAGAGGCTAGCCCTGAAAAAGCAGCCACCGCAAGAACAACAGAAGGGAACAGGACAACGCTGGGTTCAAACAGCTTATCCACAGCCTCTTTCAGCATCAAAACACCCGATACAACGATCGTCACAGCAACTATCAGCAAGGCCAAGGTTTCTGCTTTGTAATAACCATATGGAAATCTTTCAGTGGGTTTTTTCTGAACTAGCTTGAGTCCAGCCCAAACTGCAATCGAGGAAAAGATGTCAGCAAAGGAATGAATAGAGTCCGCAAGTAATGCCACGCTCCCCGAGATCGCCGATACTATGCCTTTCAGAATGCTAAACGCTAGGAGAACAGCTGCAGAAACAATCGCAGCTCTTTCTCCTTTTCTAAAAAGCTGGTTCTTCTCGTCCATTCTAGAACCAAGCCCTTATAGTTCTAATCCTAGTGATGGTGTGCGTGGTGGCAGCCTTCGGTAAGTTCTTGAAGCTTGTCATCCTTGTATGCAGCAATTACGTCTTTGACCGTATCTGCGTTCGCTTTCAGCACCGCTACTCCTGCTTCTTGGAAGCCAGTTAAACCTCTTGGGCCCATTCCGTAGGTTATTATCGCTTTTGGTTTCCGCTCCAGAATGTGGTCGTGCATATGTCCTTCGCCCCCGAAATGCTCGCCTTTGTTTTCTAAGGTCTCGACGTTTTCGACTTTTCCGTCCTTGTCCAATGCCACAACAGCATAGAAAGGCGCTCTTCCGAAATGCTCTGCTATCCTAGCGTTCAAACCGTTGTTATCTGACACAGGAACAATAACTGTGGTTTTCATTGCGTCACCTCCTTTTTCACTATTTCTTCGTCTTCTGTTTCAGGAAATCTTCGATTTTCTTGACAATTTCCATGAAGGACTTTGAAGCTGCAGAGTTAGGATGCTCGACGATGAACGGTTTCCCTCTGTCAGCATCCTCACAGATTTCTTGATCTATCAGAATGCTTCCAAGAAACGCGATATTCAATTCTTCAGCTATCTTCTGTCCGCCGCCAGACTCGAATATGTCAGATTTTTTTCCACATTGAGGACAGATGAAGCCACTCATGTTCTCGATGACTCCGATGATGGGCATTCCGAGCTGCCGAGCAAAGGTGACAGACTTCTTAACGACCACTTGTGAGACTTTAGATGGGATCGTTACTATCACGACGCCGTCCATTTCCGGTAATAGCTGAGCAATGCTTAGCGGTTCATCCCCTGTCCCGGGAGGCAGATCAATTAACAGAATGTCCAAGTCTCCCCAGACTATCTCTGACAGAAACTGGCGAATCGCAGTCATCTTCAGCGGTCCACGCCAAATCACCGGTGCGTTTTCATCAGGAAGCAGAAAGTCCATAGAAACAACCTTTATCCCCAACGTGCCAGAGGCTGGAAAAGCTCCAGACGGACCCACTTGGAGTCTTTGGCCCGTCAGTCCTAGCATTCTCGGTACGCTGGGACCATGTATGTCTGCGTCAAGAATCCCGATCCGGTCGGCGTGTCCATGCATCGCAAGGGCCACGGCCAGGTTCACTGCCACCGTGCTTTTGCCCACGCCACCTTTCCCGCTTATCACGGCTATCTTATGCCTGACCTTGCCCATTTTGGCCCTAAGCTTCTGCTCCTGCTCCGAAAACTGTTTTTCTCTCTCTGTAACTTCATGCATACTTGTCAATTCGAAAACTCCTTCATATTTCAAAATGGCCCCTGTGGCCTCTTCCAAGTCGAGCGTACCCTCTGTCCTCGGGAGCCCTGTGGACATTCTTACTTCCGCATTTAGGACAGGCCCCGGATCTTCCTTTTCCATGCGGCTCCTCCCACTCGTGGCCACAATCAAGGCATTTGAATTTTCTACTTGCGTCCAACATGTATTCTCCTCCTTCTATTCGTATTGCTTTGCCGTTAACCAACGCATCTGCCACCTTCTTTCTTGCCGCCTCTATCACTCTGTGAAATGTCGGTTGCGATATGCGCATACTATCAGCAGCCGCTGTCTGTTCCAATCCCTCGAGATCCTTCAACCGTATCGCCTCAAATTCATCTACGCTCAAGCCAACGCTTTCCAAAGAAGTCATTGGAACGCCTCTAGGTTTGAAATAGTTCACGCCTGGTTCGCAGCATACCCGCCGGCAGATTCTGGGTCTAGACATGATTATGAATAAATATTCATAACTCTCTTAAAGGTTTCGCAACGCAAACTGGAAACACAACATTCCGAAAACATGAAAACAAAACAATAGCTTTTCATAGCGGTCAATTACTTAAGCGCCTCTTAAAGGTGAAAGGCATGAGTGAATATCCTCCTGGAAGTCGAGAAGACCGTAAGACACTGGCAGAAATGCCCATGGAGAAACTGTTTGATTATTTCTTTCTGCAAATTCGCAACATTTGGAGAGTTGATGGCCTATATTTTCTAGGGATCGAAAAGAAGTTTGGGACTCAAGCGGCCACTGAAATTGATGCTCAGGTTTGGGAGAGCATGGCTGCAATCGAAGCTAAGAGCCTACAACGAATGTTCAAGGTTGGCGAAAACTCAGATGTGCCCATGATTATAGGTCTTTTGCGCAAATCCAGTTGGGCACTAGATCAACCCTTCAAGACCATCGAAATTGGAAACAAGCGGGCTACCCTTGGCATTGATAGGTGCAGGACTCAGGAGGTTCGTCTGGGCAAAGGTTTATGCGAATTCCCATGCAAGAAAGTACGGTTTGGATATTTGAAGAATTTTGCTAAAACTCTCAATCCAAAAGTAGAAGTAAACTGTTTGGTCTGTCCACCAGACAAGCACCCTTCAGACTTGTGGTGCAAATGGGAATTCAAAATGTGACGCGTGTGGGTAAGACATAAGTTCTGCAGAAACAAAGTCATCCTATTCGCGGGGAAAGATCGTGGTTAAATGTAGCGAATGTACCGTTTTCGTGTGCGAACATCCTCAACGGGCTCGAGTTACTTCCAAGCTGGGTTTTTGCCCTATGAACGTTGAGAAAGATGTCCTGAGGAAAGCTAGGGAAGAATATGAGAAACCTGGTGTGGGAAAAATAGCTCGTGCTTCGGCTTTGGTAGAGTCAGAGGGTTATATGAAGTGGACCAGAGTCGAAGATACGATGGAATTTGCCAGAAGGATGAATTTCGCGAAGCTTGGTGTTGCCTGTTGTGTAGGATTGGCCGAGGAGGGAAGAGTACTGACCGATATTCTCGAATGCAATGGCTTTCAGGTGACTTTTGTATTCTGCAAGACTGGTGGTGTTCCAAAGGAAGAGTTGGGACTGAAAGACAGTGAGAAAGTACATCCCGGCACCTTCGAGCCTATTTGCAACCCAGTGGCACAAGCTTTAATCATGAACAAGGCGAAAACGGAGTTGAACATAATTGTAGGTCTCTGCGTAGGGCATGACTCCACCTTCATCAAGTATTCCAAAGCACCCGTAACAGTCTTAGTTGCTAAGGACAGGGTCTTGTGCCACAATCCTGTTGGAGCATTATACACTGCAAAGGGATACTACAAACACAAACTCTATGACACGCACAGAGCACGCACCGGAATCAAAGCACCCTAGATTTGTAGTATAGTATTACCATCCTGTTTCTGTCCTTTTCATAAAGAGAAACTTGGCCAGATCATTGAGTGTCAGCGAGAACGTAGCAGTACAGAACGCTACAAACAGCGTCTCAGTCACCGGTAGAGGTTTGAGGCCTGGAATTCCGGTTGTCGTCACTATTGCTGCAGCGATCATGCTCAGCATCATTGCTGTGAGCAGAGTCTTGCTTGGTCTCGAATCCCAGAAATGCCCTCTTTCTCTAACGTTGAATATCAGGAACATGGCAAAATAGAATAGTATTTCAAAACTGAACGTGTACAAGGTTTCGTCGGCTGCAGTAAGACGGAACACGTTAAGTCCCACGTATAGCAGCCCAAATGATTCGATGACGATCAACGTGCTGAGCAGTAGCGACACTTTCACTATCCCGGTTATGTTCCAAGTGTTAGGTTTCCTTGACCATTTCAAATCATCTGTAGACAATGCTATCTTGACAAAGTCAGTCATGAAGAACAGGAGAACTATGGCGAAGGCTGACACGACATAATTACCCGTTAAAATAAACGACAGAACCACAAAAATGGCAGTCTGCAGAGTTCTCACTATCTTGCTCAGTACCCATGCAGATATTCTTTCATAGATTACTCTGCCATTTCTGACCAAGTCGACAATGCTGGTCAAACCCTCATTCGTCAACACGACGCTGGCTGCACCCTTGGCTACGTCTGTTGCAGTGTTCACGGCTATGCCCACTTCCGCCTGTCTCAGCGCTGGTGCATCATTCACACCGTCACCTGTCATGCCCACAACCTGCCCTGTGGCCTGAAGGCTTTTGACAATCGCGTATTTATCCTCGGGATATATCTCCGCGAACCCATCACTTTTCTCGGCTGCCTGTGCCGCCTCTATTGGGTTTTCTTTTACGAATTCTTTCAGGTCCGCAGCTCTAATTACCTGTTCGCCGAGTCCTACTTCAGCTGCAACTTCCTTTGCTATTGCAAGAGCGTCTCCTGTCAGCATTTTCACTGATATCCCTAGGTGCTTAAGGTCTTGTATCAGCTGCTTTGAATCAGTCCTGGGCATGTCGTAAAGAGCCACTAGACCGACGATATCAGGAGACTTGTGATCATGTGCTCTCGCGACTGCCAGAGTTCTGTAACCTTTCTCGGCAAACATGCGCATCCGCGATTCCAAGTCTCTTACAGAGTCCTCATGAAGCCCACATGCTTTGGCTATGATGCTGACAGATCCCTTTAGAACCTTGAATTCACTGTTGTCTCCTTGCACCAAGGCTTCGGTTCTCCGTGTTTTCGCGTCAAAAGGAACAAAATCCTTCTGTACAAACGAAGAAACGGGCAAATTCTCCAATTTGGCCTTGGCAATGAAGGCGTTGTCTATAGGATCTTGGTTAGCCTCTTGAGAAGCCAAGGCACCGTACAATACTACATCTTTTTCAGTAAACCCATTCAGGGGGATTACGTTTGCCACTGAAAGCTTGTTCATCGTTATTGTGCCCGTCTTGTCGGCGCAGAGCACACTCATCGTTGCCGCATCTTCAGAAGCGCTCAGCCTAGTCACGAGTACGCCTTTTTTGGCCAACTCCATAGAGCCCAACGCCATACTGACAGTGAACATCGCCGGTAACGCAACAGGTATCGCAGACAACATGAGAACTAAGACTATTGGCAGCACATCCAAAAGACTGATTCCCTTAAACGCTGAAACGGCTACAGCCACGATGATCAGCGAGACAACTATGATCAGAAGCCACTTAACGACGTTCGAAACGACTTCTTCCATATGAAGTTTTGGCCTTGCAAGCTGCACCAACTGGGCAGTTCGTCCAAAATACGTTTCCAGCCCTGTCGAGATGACGATCCCGTTAGATTCGCCTCTCTTGACAATGGAGCCCGAATAGAGAACGTCGCTTGGTTTTTTGTCGATTGTCATTGACTCTCCTGTCAAGGCTGATTGGTCGACTCCTAGCTCGCCATCTATTATTTTCACGTCAGCTGGTACGAAGTCTCCGGACCGCGTTCTAATTATGTCGCCAGGAACCAATTCTCTCGCCGCCAAGTTTCTCCAAGAGTCGTCTCTGAGGACTCTTGCGTTGACTTGGAGCTTTTGTTTTAGTGATTCTACTGCGCTTGATGCTCTCTGTTCTTCCTCAAAACCCAGTATCGAATTGAAGACAAGAAGCCCTGTTACGATGTACAGGTCTGAGTATCTGTGGAGGAACCATGAAAGAACTATTATTATTTCAAGCATCCATGCGGTGAACCCCCAGAACTTGCTTGCAAACGTCTTCAGTGGGTTAGCTTTTTTCTCTGGGATTTCATTGTATCCATACTGTCCCAGTCTGGTTGCAACTTCATCCGACGAGAGCCCACGGGTTAGACTAGACTGCAGAGACTTGATTGTATTCTCTGTCGTCATCTGACTGAAGTCTAAGGTCTTCTCGGTCAATCCTGAGCCTTCTGTCGGACGTTCACTTCCAGATCGCGCCATTCGAGAATAGACATCTTTTCTTGATAAAAAGGGATAGGTCAGTAGGCTTCTTTGGACAGCACTACAAGGTTTTCGCGACTTCGCTGAAGGGTACGACGGGTCTTACGTCAACTGTCATTGGACCAAAGAACTTTGTAACGGTTGGGGCACTGTCGGCGTCTATTATGAAGAACCCTTTATGCTCTGTGCTTTTGTCTTTTGGACAACTGACATAGGCTCCGACTATTTTGAGACCCGATTTCCTAACGTTGTCGTCTGAAAAGAGCTTCTTTATCATTGTTTTTCCTTCAGGTGTTTCTAATGGGCATTTTGCGGCAGGATGGGTGTGGGCAGCGACAAATAGCAAAGACTCACCTCCCTTTTGCATTTCAACTTGAAGTATCTGCTCTGACTATTTTGGCACCACTTCAAATTCCACTTTCAGCGGTATTGGCTCCTTAAATATCGAGAGAACTGGGCAGTTTGCTTCTGTTCTTCTCCAAGCGCTTTCCAATAGTTCCTTTCTTGCCGTTGCGCAGACTTTGGTTTTGATTGTCACTCCAGTCAGTATCGGGGAGTCAGCAGGTTTTTCAGCTTCCGCGACAGCTTCGATCTTGCCGAGTTCGATTTTGCTCTGTTTGCAGACATCGGCGAATATTGTCACGGCACAATCAGCCAAGGCCATTAGAGCCAATTCAATGGCAGTAGGGCCTTTATCGTCCCCGCCTGCGGGAGTAGAAAGGTCGCAGACTATGCTGTGTGTTCTGGAATTGTCAACCACCGAACGAACATTTTCGATCCATTTGGCTGTAGCCTTATACTTCGGCATTCTTTCACCAGAAACAATCTCTACACCGCCGACAAATTAAGAGTTGCGCAAGCTAGCGCGCATGGTTGTTGCCAAAACGGCTAAGAATGCTTTTGTTCTTATTTTGAGGAGCAAGGATAGCGCGTGCACGTGTTCCGAAAACAATAAGACGTACATTTTTATGTTGGATGATAGTGGAGAACAATGTCTAAACCTGAGAAGAATGTGGGTATAGTGATCTGTGATCGTTACCATACTTGCGCCGGCGGCAAATGCTTTAGAGCATTGAAGAACAAGGAAGGAGCTTTCAGTTTGTACGCCGATCAGGAAGTGAAGCTCGTAGGATACACCACTTGTGGAGGATGTCCTGGGGGAAACGTTGAATATTGTATCGAAGAAATGAAGAAAAACGGCGCTGAAGTGGTTCACTTTGCCACAGGGATGGTCGTGGGTTATCCACCCTGCCCCTACATTGACCAGTTGCGCGACTTTGTAAAGCAGAAATACGATATAGACGTGGTTATCGGAACACATCCAATTCCACAGAAATATTACCTGACACACGAAGCCTTGGGAACTTGGAAATCGCCTGAATGGAAAGAACGAATCAAGCATGTGCTGACAGATGAGAAGACACGATCAAAATACAATTGAACAAAAACCTTTTTCATTCTTGATATCTTGTAACAGCCGCGCGGTACAGCGCGCGCTTGGCTGATAAAAGGTGAAAAACAACATGTACCTATAGTGTAAGAAGAGGGTTAGCTATATGACGGGATTGCGGATGATTCCGGAAGTTGAGGCAATCACGTTTGATGATTTCCTCACTCTACGTTATCCAATTCAGGAAAAGGAGGACATAATCTATCCGATATTGAGAGCATTAAAGAGAGAAGGAGTAAGTCTGGATGATGAGAGATTTCTTAAGCGATATTTCAAAGAAGATGAACTCTATCGGAAAAAACTGGCCGAAAGCTTGCGTGAGTCGTTGTTAGACGATATAGTAAGTCGCGCCCTGATAGTATGTGATTTTGAATCAAGAGATGCTATTGGACTTGTCAGGAAGGCCGTAGATTTCGGACTGACAACGAGAAGAGCTAAATGGTTTCCAGATGCGAAAAGGACTTTGGCGACATTACAGAAAAAGGACTACAAGCTTGGACTGATATCCAATACCCATTGGCGCATCTCCGAGGATTTGAGGAAGGAGTTTGAAAAGTTCTTTGATGTTATAACATTGTCTTATGAGCACGGCTACGCCAAACCTCATCCATCAATCTTCGTAGCGACATTGAAGTTGCTGAAAATAAGTGCGAATCAGTGCTTGCACGTTGGAGATGATCCTGTTGCAGACATCCAAGGAGCCAAGAGTGTGGGAATGAAGACTGCGTTCATCAAGAGAAACGAAGCGAAGACAGATTCGGACATATAATTAAACCGGATCAGCGATTTAGTGGCCCTCTTGTAAAAGCTGAAACTCGCTCTAAAACAACAACGCCTCTCTATCACTCGCTTTAGCGCAGCACACTGAGTGAACCCGAGAGTTTGAACGTCAACCTGACATGGGTTGATGGTAGCCCGAGAGAGATTCGAACTCTCGGCTTTGCAAAAATGCGGTTTTGAGAACTGGGTTGTGGGACTTGAGAGGTCTTTAGGTTATATGCCTTTAGACGGGGTTGCATGTGAACCAGCCCATAACCACTAAAAAAGTGGAAGCCTTATCCTTTTAAGGGAGGGTAGTTCACAAAGTCAAATACAACAAAAGGATAGAAGATGAAAGCTAGAGGAAGAGCTAGAATGAGAAAAGTGAGAGTTGTTTTGTATGGGGTTGGCGCAGTTGGTAGTTTGATTGCGAAGTTTCTGCTGGAAAAAGAAGGAATAGACATAGTAGGGGCGGTTGAAATAGCTAAGGACAAAATCGGTAAGGACTTAGGCGAAGTTTTAAGTATAGAGAAGAAACTCGGAATAAAGGTTTCAGAAGACGCCGACGACTTGCTTTCTAAAATCAAGGCAGACATCGCCATCCACGCAACTTCATCCTTCCTTAAAGATACATACCCACAAATAGCCTCAATCATAAAACACGGCATCAAAGTAATATCTACATGCGAAGAACTAACCTACCCATACTATACTGAACCCGAAATTGCAAAAAAACTAGACACCCTCGCTAAAAAACACAACGTAACAGTGTTAGGCACAGGCATAAATCCAGGCTTTCTAATGGACACATTTGTGATAACGCTTACCGCTGTCTGCCAAAAAATAGAAAAAATCAAAGCAATCAGGGTTATGAACGCTGCAACAAGGCGATTACCCTTTCAAAAGAAGATAGGCGCGGGTTTAACGGTTGAAGAATTTCGCCGGAAAATTGAAAATAAACAGATTACAGGGCATGTTGGACTCGAACAATCCATCGCTATGATTGCTGATGCCTTGGCATGGAAACTTGACAAGATATCGGTCGAACCCGTTGAACCCGTAATCGCCAAAAAACCTGTTGAAAGCAGGGACATAAAAGTTAGAGCTGGGGACGCATCGGGTTTGAGGCAAAAAGCAAGAGGTGTAATGAAGAATAGAGAGATTATAGTTCTTGATTTTCAAGCCTATATAGGCGCTGAGGAAGAGTATGATGCTGTAACAATTTATGGCGTTCCAAGCATCAGGCAGAAGATTCAGCCATGCGTGCACGGCGACATAGGCACAGTGGCAATGGTGGTCAACTCAATTCCAAAAGTCATCAACGCGCCGTCAGGCCTGCTTACGATGAAGGATTTGCCAGTTCCATCACCTGCTCTAGAAGATATTCGCAAATATATAAAACTGGCTTGATTAGGGAAAACATCAACACTTATAGAATTGATAACACAATACGTCATTATCGGCGATCATTGTGAAGAATCAGTCAGGAGTCCATGAGAAAGGAGCGTTCTCCCTTTTAGATATTATAAAAAATGTGAAAAGCAAACGAGATATTCAAAAAGCTGGGGCTATTGCCTTGTTTATTGGTATAGTTCGCGGAGAAACTTTGAACCGTGAGAAAGTTCAGAAATTAGAGTTGGAAGCTTATAAGGAAAAAGCAAACGAGATATTATCTAACATTTGTAGCGAACTTAGGGAGAGGCAGGGCATAGTAGACGTCCAAATCCATCATTTACTAGGCGAATTTAATGTTGGCGAAGACCTCGTATACGTTTTGGTTACAGGCGAACATCGTAAAAATGTGTTTAAAGTTCTGGAAGAGGCCGTGGAAAGGTACAAGAAAGAGGCACCCATCTTCAAGAAGGAATACATTACGGATGAGAAAGGCAAAACAAGGGCTTACTGGGTAACAGAACCAGAAAGTGATATATGAAATTTAAGAGTTATAAGCAAACTAAGGCAGATTACTAAAGATAATGTGAACGGAGCTGTAAAATTTGGAAAAGAGAAGTTACGCATGGTTTGAAAGACGTCGCAGAACAAAAGCGTTGGATCTAGCCCATGAACAAATAGCAAAAGCCCTTGACACCGTAACTTTGCT
>Ga0315280_10006361_pt1 | contig 16342 bp, 16 predicted proteins | sample YL17G06_40_MG_FD_203697 | JGI IMG/M metagenome (GOLD analysis project Ga0315280, IMG submission 203697) | Sediment microbial communities from Yellowstone Lake, YNP, Wyoming, USA - YL17G06_40 | ecosystem: Environmental > Aquatic > Freshwater > Lake > Sediment | place: USA: Wyoming | collected...
CGGTGCCCTCGCCGAGATGGATAGCCTCTATCCTCACACCGGGCGGGCCTATATTGTCGGCGTCACCGGCGCCCCGGGGGTCGGCAAGAGCACCCTGATAGATAACCTCGTCGGCCTTTTCCGCCAAGAAAATATGAGCGTCGGCGTCATCGCCATTGACCCGACCAGCGCCCTGACCGGCGGCGCCCTGCTGGGGGACAGGGTGAGGATGCAGCGCCATAGCACCGACCCCGGCGTCTTTATCCGCAGCCTGGCGACGCGGGGCTGGGTGGGTGGGCTGGCGCGCTCAGCCCTGGGCGTCATTCATGTCATGGATGCCCTGGGCCGGGATATTATCCTGGTGGAGACGGTGGGGTCGGGTCAGGTGGAGATTGATATTGTCCGGGTAGCAGACACCGCTCTTCTCGTGCTGGCGCCGGGTGCCGGCGATGAGATTCAGATGATGAAGGCGGGTATCCTGGAGTTGGTTGACATTTTAGTCATCAACAAGGCGGATAAAGAAGGGGCGGAAAGTCTCAAGACGACCCTGGAGGCTATGCTGAATTTAAGATGCTGCCCCGATGGTTGGCCGCCGGGCATCGTGCTCACCGAGGCCATTCACGATAAGGGTACGTCGGAGTTGGCCGGGGCAATCCTCCGCCACCGGGCATTTCTGACTTCAGGCGGCGGGCTTGGTGAGCGACGGCGGGAGAGGGCTAGGCTTGAGCTGGTGGAGACTTCGGAAGCCTTTATAAAGGATTCTATCCGGCGGATTGATAAGGGTAATTACCTGGAAAAAATGGCGGATGAACTGGTGCAGGGGAAGACGACGCCGCACCGCGCCGGCCAGGATATTGTCCGCCGCCTCGCCGCCGAAATCGGTAAGTCTCGTCGGAAGCGGCCTTAAATCAGGCTGAAGAGGGGCCGGGCGGCCTCGCCGGCGGAGTACTTATCGCCGGCAAAGAGCTTATGCCCCATCTGCACCCTTTTCCCGATAAGCTCCATACCGGCCTTCTTCGGGTCAATGCCCTCCAGGTTGCCCATGAGCCAGGGGCCCTCATCAAGCTCAACCATGACGATGGTATAGGGCACCTCGCCCTCGCGCCCCTCGGCGGCGACATAGACGGTGGTAAAGGTTTTTATCTTGCCGCTGCCCTTGAGCTCGGTAACCTCTGTGTCTAAGCTGGCGCACTTCCGGCAGGCCATCTTGGGCGGCACCGTCAGGGCGCCACAGGCACGGCACCTCAGCCCCAGGAGCCTGTCCTGCTTGAGGGCTTCGTTGTATTCTTTGAAGGTCAGCTTATATTCCATTTCCATTCCCCCATCTGTTTTTACCAGCCGCGCTCCAGGATGATGTTGACCAGTGTGGCGCCGTCCCCGCCCAGGGTATCCGTCATACCGATGCGGGCACCCTCTACCTGACGCTCCGGCTCCACCTCCCCCCTGAGTTGCTTGGTGACTTCATACACCTGGCCGGCGCCGGTAGCGCCGATGGGGTGTCCCTTGGACTTGAGGCCGCCGGAGGGGTTGATGGCAATCTTGCCGCCAATATCGGCCTGGCCCTTCTCCCAGGCCTCGCCCGATTTGCCGTAGTCAAAAAATCCCAGGCCCTCGGCGGCAATCAGGCTGGCGATGCTGAAGCAGTCATGGAGCTCGCAGAGGTCAATATCTTGCGGCTTGACCCCGGCCATCTTATAGGCCTGCTGGGAGGATAGCTCCCTGGCCCTGATTCGGGGCAGGTAGTCGTCCTGGTTGCTCAGCGTGCCGTTGGATGCCTGCCCCGCGCCGGTGATTGAGACCGGTTTTTTGGTGAGCTTCTTGGCCACATCCGCCGCGGCCAGCACAACGGCAGCGGCTCCGTCGGAGAAGGGGCAGCAATCATGCAACGTCAGCGGCGAGCAGACCACGAAGCTCGTGAGGATTTTTTCCATGGATATATCGCCGTACTTTCCGTAGAATTGCCCCTTGGGGTTGACGCTGCCGTGCTTGTAGGACTGCATGGTTACCCTGGCCATCTGCTCGCGGAGCCTGGCGAGGGGTAGACCGTAGGTGGCGGCGTAGAGGTGGGCCAGCATGGCAAATACAGCGGGGAAGGTGGTGCCGGCGGGGTATTCGTAATGGGCATCGCTGAACATGGCGAAGGTGCGTGTGGCCAGTGCCGTGCCCATGGTGGCCGCTCTCTCCACACCGCCCGCCAGGACAATATCATAAAAGCCAGAGGCCACCCCAATAAAGGCGTCTCTTACAGCCATACTCGCCGAGGCGCAGGCGCCCTCGTAGCGGTTGGCCGGCACATGAAAGCAGCCAATATTCTCGGCAAGGTAGGGCGGCATCATACCCTGTCCCTCGGCAAAATCCCCCAGCGCATTGCCGATGAAGAGGGCCTTTATATCTTTAGGTTTCAGGTTTGATTCGTTAATCGCTTCGGTAGCGGCCTCGGCGAAGAGCTCAATGCCCGTCTTGTCCTGGGGGCCGCTGAATCGCGTCTCGCCCACGCCGACCACGGCTACTTTCCTCATTTGCGTCCTCCTGTTTCGGTTCTAAAATTATATCTTCCACCCAGTTTTCTTCTGGCTCCTGGTGCCGGAGGGGTTTACGGCTCACCCAGATTTTCCTATCCCTGATGTCGCGGTCAAAGAGCAGGCGGTTTAAGATGAGCTGCCCCCGGCTGATGGTTATGGCCTTGCCCAGGGGTTGCGCCGTCAGCCTTTTGATAACTATCACCAGCAGCAGGGCCAGAAACCCCAGGGTGGTGGGGAGTGGCTCCTGGAGCGCCGCGCTGGCGATGGGCGGCGCTACCAGGGAGGCGAGCACCGGTACGGGCGTCCGGCGCATGATGGCTACGCCGGCCAGGAAGATGACGACGGCACTTGCCGAGACCCAGGGCGACATCTCTCTATTGAGCAGGGGGATGATGATGAGAATGCCCAGGGTCGTGGCAATACCCCGCCCCCCGTGGAAGCGCAGGAAAACGGGCCAGTTGTGCCCCACGATGACGGCCAGGCCGACGGCGAGCTGCTGGGCAACGTCCAGCCCCTGGGACCAGGCTACCGCTATCATGGCCATGCCTTTGAGGAAATCAAAAATACCGGCCAGCAGCCCGAGGCGGCGGGAGGTCGTCCGCCACAGATTGCCGCCCCCCACCTGCCCGGTGCCGTGCTGCCTCAGGTCTATGCCGCGTGAGCGCGCCGCCAGGTAGGAGACTGGCACCGAGCCGAGAAGGTAGGCGGCGACAATGAGAACGGTCCAGATTATCATCAAAAACCTCTAAGTTTAGATTATATCAGCCATTTTTAGCTTACGTTCCCTGGCCAGGGCGATGAGCCGCTCGGCTGCGGAGATAGGCACCTCCACGCTGCCCAGCTCTATTTCGCGGCTGTTGTCCGGGCCGTGGTAGTCGCTGCCGCCGGTGGTAATGAGGCGGTATCTTAGGGCCAGGCTGACCAGGAGATGAGTCTCTTCGGCGGTGCAGTCCTTACAGTAGGCTTCAAGGCCGGCCAGCCCGAAGGCCCTTAGCTCCTTGACCATGGCCTCCGGGTCACTGATGGTGGTGGGGTGGGCCAGCACCGGTAGCCCCTTGGCGCGTACGAGCAGCGCCACGGCCTCGGCTGGCGTCAGTTTTTCCCTCTCCACATAGGCCGGGCCGCCGTGCTCAAGGTACCCGTGGAAGGCATCCTGGATAGATTTGATATAGCCCTTTTCCAGCATCGCCTGGGCGATATGGGGCCGCCCGATGGAGCCGCCCCCGGCGAGTTCCTGGACACGCGGCCAGTCAATGAGGATGCCCATAGCGCGCAGCCTGGCAACCATACCCTGGGCCCGCTGCTCCCGTGAGTTACGGAAATGCTTCAGGGCCGACCGGAGTTCATCGCTGGTGTAGTCTATAAAGTAGCCGAGGATATGGACTTCGCCCTCGGGCAGGTCGGTGCTGATTTCAATACCGGGTATGACCTTAAGGCGGGGGAACTTTTTCGCTGCCTCCATGGCCGGGGCGACGCCGTCCACAGAGTCGTGGTCGGTAATGGCGATAAAGGCCAGCCCGAGGCCGGCCGCCTTGCTGACGAGCTCTTCGGGGCGGAGCTGCCCGTCGGAGGCGGTGGAGTGGATGTGCAGGTCTACCTGGCTCACGAGCCCTTCATCTCCCGGCAGATGCGCTCAATGCTGGTGGCCCGCCCGCTCTTTTCGTCTACCCTGACTACTACCGCATTGAGTACCGGTTTCCCCTTCCCCACCGACAGGTGGTGGGGCATCATGGTGAGGAAGCGGTGGATGACGGCCTCGGTGTCATCGCCGATAACCGAATCGGTCGGGCCGGTCATGCCGATATCGGTAACATAGGCGGTGCCCTTGGGCAGAAGCTGGGTATCAATAGTGCCGACATGGGTATGGGTGCCGAGCACGGCGCTGACCCGCCCGTCCAGGTAGCGCCCCAGGGCCACCTTCTCCGAGGTGGCCTCGGCATGGAAATCAATGACGATGACGGGCGGCCTGGGACTTATCTCCTCCAGCAGCCGGTTCATGGCCCGGAAGGGGCAGTCGTAATGGCTCATAAAGGTACGGCCGATGAGGTTGACGACCATCACCGGCCCATTTATCAGGTAGCCCCGGCCGGGTACCCCCGCGGGGTAGTTTAGGGGGCGTAGTATGGGCAGGTCGCTATCAAGGCAGGGGATAATCTCCTTCTGGGCCCAGATGTGGTTGCCCGAGGTAATGACGTCAACGCCAGCCTCCAGCAGCTCCCGGGCGGTGTCCTCGGTCAGCCCAAGGCCGCCGGCGGCGTTTTCGCCGTTGGCGATGACCATGTCCAGCCCGTACTTTCGGCGTAGCTCCGGCAGGAAACTAGTTACCGCCTGCCGCCCGGGCTTACCCACGATGTCTCCGATAGCGAGTATTATCATCTTATTTGGCGTAGTCCACGGCCCGGGTCTCCCTGATGACGGTAACCTTTATCTGCCCCGGGTACTGCAGGGTCTCTTCTATCTTTTTCACGATATCCCGCGCCAGCCGCATGGCCCCCAGGTCATCAATGGCCTCCGGCTTGACCAGGATGCGGATTTCGCGTCCGGCCTGGATGGCGTAGGACTTCTCCACGCCCTTGAAGCTATCGGCGATGTCCTCCAGCGTCTTGATGCGTTTCAGGTAGCTTTCCAGGGACTCGCGCCTTGCCCCCGGCCGGGCGCTGCTGATGGCGTCCGCTGCCGAGGCAATGAAGCCCCAGAGGCTGGTATCAGTGGTCTCCAGGTGGTGCTCGGCGATGCCCTGCACCACATCGGCATTTTTCTCCCACTGCTTGACGAGGTCGGCGCCGATGGCGGCGTGGGTGCCTTCTACCTCGCGGTCAACGGCCTTGCCGATATCATGCAGTAGCCCTACCTTTTTGGCGGTATTGACGTTGGCCCCCAGCTCGGAGGCAATCATGCCGGCCATGTAGGCCACTTCGGTGCTGTGCTCCAGGGAGTTCTGCCCGTAGCTGGTGCGGTACTTGAGCCGCCCCAGCAGCTTGACCAGCTCCGGGTGCAGTTGCACCCCCAGCTTTAGGACGGCCTGCTCGCCGGTGCTGACGATATCGGCCTCCACCTCCTCTTTGGCCTTGGCCACCACCTCTTCAATGCGCGCCGGGTGGATGCGGCCATCCTGGATGAGCCGCGTTAGGGCGATGCGGGCTATCTCCCGCCGGACGGAGTCAAAGCTGGAGAGGGTGACGGCCTCCGGTGTGTCGTCAATAATCAGGTCAACGCCGGTGGCCTGCTCCAGGGCCCTGATGTTGCGGCCCTCGCGCCCGATAAGCCTCCCCTTCATCTCGTCGCTGGGTATGGGCACCACCGAGACGGTGGTCTCGGCGACAATCTCCGAGGCGCTGCGCTGGATTACCGGTGCCAGGATTTCCTGGACCTTCTCATTAGTCTCCTCCTTCAGCTTGGCTTCCCACTGCCGTAGCCGCCTGGAGGCTTCCTGCTTTATCTCCACCTCCATGGCATCAAGCAGGGTCTGTTTTGCCTGGGCGCTGGACATCCCGGAAATCGTCTCCAGCTGCTTTAATTGCTTGTCCTTGAACTCCACCAGCTGGCTCCTGGTGGCTTCTATCTCCTTCTCCTTATTGGTCAGGTGGCGCTCGCGCTGCTCCACGCCGTCCAGCTTGCGGTCCAGGGTTTCGCTCTTCTGGCTTAGGCGGTTTTCCTGGCGTTGCAGCTCGGCGCGGCGTTCGCGGTATTCGGCCTCGGTGGAGGCCTTGATGCGTTTGATTTCTTCCTGAGCGTCTTGCTTTATGCCCTTGGCTTCTTCCCTGGCCTCGGCCACCATTCTGGCGGCCCGCCTCTCGGCGATGCGCAGCTGCCGGTTAAAGACAAGTCTTCGGGCCATGAAGGCGGCGATGCCGCCGAATATCAGGCCTATGATGAAGCTAAAGAAGATAGCTATATAAGCAAGCAGTCCTTGTTCCACTTTACCCTCCTTTCCGCGTAATTTTTAAGTTTCTAGCGGTAGCCCAGTTTACTTCGGGTTGGTATGGCTATCCGGGGCTACCCTGCTTTTCTTGCCATAGCCTTGCTACAGTGTGATTAATCACCTCGTAGCCGAAGCCCCGCCGCCGGAGGTACTCGCCTAAGCGGCGCCGGAAGTTCTGATGGTCCAGCGTGGCCAGACGGCGCACCCGGCTCTGGGCCGCCCGGTAGGCGCTGTCGCTATCGTCAATGTCAGCTATTACTGTCTCAATGATGTCGGCATTCAGCCCCTTCTGCCGCAGCTCCAGCCGGGTCAGGTGCTGGCTGCGTGGGCGGAAGGATGCCCGGTTCTCTTTCCAGAAGCGGGCGAAGGCGGCATCGTCCACCAGCCCCCGCTCCTTCAGTTGAGTAATGGTCTTTTCAATACCGCCACGGTCAAAGCCGCGTCTCTTGAGCCGCTCCCTTATCTCCACCTCGCTACGCGGACGGTAGTCAAGGAGTCGTAGGGCAGCCTCAAGACAGCGCTCGTCCTGGCTCTTAGCGGCGGCCATTTTCGTAATCTTGCTCATTAGCCCCTTTAAAAAGCATAAGGCTGAAGCCTCTGCCTCAGCCTTACTCACCTTTTAATTTACCCAGCCTGTCCGGCTAGGTGCCCTCAATCATCACTGGGCGGTGCTAAATGAGTGGTATTGGCTGAGGCCCTTATGCGCTCTTCCATTTCCTGGGCAAGCTCGGGATGCTGCGTCAGGTATTGGCGGGCGTTCTCCCGTCCCTGCCCGAGGCGAATTTCGCCATAGGAGAAGAAGGCGCCGGATTTAGCCACCAGCCCCAGCTCTAGACCTAGGTCAATGAGGTTGCCTTCCTTGCTTATGCCGTGGTCAAACATGATGTCAAACTCGGCGCTGCGGAACGGTGGGGCAACCTTATTCTTTACTACCTTAGCCCTGACGTGGCTGCCTACGGCTTCGTTGCCCTGCTTGATGGTCTCGGTGCGCCTCAGGTCTATCCTGATGGAGCTGTAGAACTTCAGGGCCCTGCCGCCGGTAGTCACCTCGGGGTTGCCGAAGACAATGCCGACCTTCTCGCGGAGCTGATTGATGAAAATCAGGGCTGTGCCCGACTTGCCGGTGGCGGCGGCCAGCTTTCTGAGCGCCTGTGACATCAAGCGGGCCTGCAACCCGACATGGGCGTCGCCCATCTCCCCCTCTATCTCCGCCTTGGGCACCAGGGCGGCGACGCTGTCAATGATGATGGCGTCAACCGCACTGCTCCTCACCAGCGCCTCGGTGATTTCCAGGGCCTGCTCGCCGGTATCCGGCTGCGAGATGAGCAGTTCGTCAACCTTTACCCCGCAGTGGGCGGCGTAGGCAGGGTCAAGGGCATGCTCCGCATCAATATAGGCAACCGTACCTCCTCTTTTTTGTGCTTCGGCGATGATATGCTGGGCTAGGGTAGTTTTACCTGATGCCTCAGGTCCGAATATCTCTGTAATTCGTCCTCGGGGTATTCCGCCTACACCCAAGGCTAGGTCTAAAGCCAGGGAGCCGGTGGGGATAACCTCTATCGGCTGTATGGTGGCGGACTCCCCCAGCTTCATAATGGAGCCCTTGCCGAACCGTTTTTCAATCTGGCCGATAGCCAGCTCCAGCGCTTTTTCTCTTTCCGTGGTCATCTCTCGCCTCAACCTGATGATAACACAATAGTTCTAGTAAAACAAGGGGTAATTTTAGGGGATTTTTATGACCTCACCCCCTGTATCCCCCTCTCCTTTCAAGGAGAGGGGGAAGGTAAGTGAAGAGGGGGCAACGCCCCCTCTAGGACTCCCTCTGAGGCTGTAAGGGGCTTCGCCCGCAAGGGGGAGTTTGAGGGGCACAAGCCCCTCAAAAATTATCTTCCCCCTTCCCCTAGGAGGGGAAGGGGGACAAAGGGGGATAGGGTTCCCCCGCCCGCGAGGGCAATAGGTGGGAAAAGATAAAGAAAGATAAAAACAGCCATCCAGTTGGGGGTGGCACCGGAAAAGAAGGGCAGGGGGATAGGTTGTATTGATGGGCTAGAATTGGAGCTTGGGTATAGGTGGCATGGCGCGCTTGTGTTTGCTGGCGGCTATCATCGCCTCAATCTTGCCTCCCAGCTCTTCGGGGGCTTGGCCGGTGAGGAGGTAGCGGTCAAGCTCTGCGTAGCTGAAGCCCATCTCGCCCTCGTCCGTCTGCCCCGGCCATAGGCCGGCTGATGGCGGCTTGTTGATAATGGCCCTGGGGATTTTGAGGGAGCGGGCCAGCTCCTTGACCTGCCCCTTGACCAGATTGCCCAGCGGCATGATGTCCACACCGCCATCGCCGTGCTTGGTAAAGTAACCGACGGCAATCTCGCTGCGGTTGCTGGAGCCGGCCACCAGGTACTGGCGCTGGTTGGCGAGGTAGTAGAGGGTGAGCATCCTCAGCCTGGCCTTGAGATTGGCCTGGGCCAGCCGCCTGGAGGTTATATCCTTATCATCAGGCAGTATCTGGAGCAGGGCATCAAAAATGGGGTCAAGCACCACCTCGGTGGTCGGTATATCAAACTGTCTGGCCACCTCTAGGGCATGGGCCTTATCCTCCGGGAGGCTGTGGCACGGCATGAGCACGCCGAGGGTGCTCTTCGGGAAGGCCTGGTGGCAGAGCACAGCCAGCACTGCGGAATCAACCCCGCCGCTCATTCCCAGCACCACCCCCCGGCACCCCGCCGTAAGAACCCTTTCCTTTATCCAGTCCACCAGCTTCTGGGTAAGCAACTCACCGTCCATATCCGTCTCCTTGGCAATGCGCGGTTATCGGTTGTATACTAGCTGAAGTATACTACCCAACAGTTACCCCGTCAAAGGAGGATAGAAGGGGGTGCTATGCCCGCTGATATTATCCTCAAGAATGCCAAAGTCATCACCATGGACGCCGCCCGGCCCGGAGCTGAAGCTGTGGCGATTGCCGGCGATAGAATAGCTGCGGTAGGTAGCGATGCCGACCTGGCTTCAGTGGTGGGGGCGGGGACGAGGGCCATTGACTGTCAGGGCAGGACGGTGGTGCCCGGCTTTAACGACGCCCACCTCCACCTCTTTTCCCTTGTCCGGAAGCTGCTCAGCCTTGACCTGGGCCCGGAGGTGGTGCGCTCCATTGGCGATATCAAGGAGGCCGTTCGCCGCCAGGTCAAGATTACCCCGCCGGGGACATGGATTAGCGGCAGCGGCTTTAACGAGTTTTACCTGGCGGAGAGGCGCTTCCCGACGCGCCGGGATATAGATGAGGTGTCGCCCGACCATCCGGTGATTTTGAGTCATCGCTCCCTGCATGCCGGCGTGCTCAACAGTCTGGCGCTCTCCCTGGCGGGCATCGGACGGGAGACACCGGAGCCGCCCGGTGCTCGTATTGAGCGTGACCTGGATACCGGCGAGCCGAACGGCATCATCTATGAGATGCTGGGCTCAATCCGGGAGAAGGTCATGCCGCCCTTTTCCGAGGCAGAACTGGACGAGGGTATCGCCTTGGCCAACAGGCAATTCCTGGCTTATGGCATAACCTCATTTCAGGAGGCGACGGTCTCAAACGACCTGGGTCGCTGGCAGGCTGTGAAAGGATTTAAAGAATCGGGCAAGCTGCTCAGCCGTGTCTGCATGATGGCGGGTGCCCCGTCTCTGGGCCAGTTCCGGGAGACGGGTTTATGGGCGGGTTCGGGCACAAGTCATCTGCGCCTGGGGGCAGTCAAGGTGATGCCGGAGCGGGCGGGGGCGGTGCTGCCCAAGGAGGAACTGGACCGGCTCGTCCTTGACCTCCACCGCTCTGGCTTTCAGGTGGCCTGCCACGCCATTACGGAGGGCACCGTGGCGGCTGCCGTCAGTACCCTGGAATATGTCAATGAACGTGACCCTGTAGCCGGGCGGCGCCACCGTATTGAGCACTGCGGCGAGTGTCCCCCGTATCTCCTGGGGCGGCTAAAGAGGCTGGGGGTGGTTATCGTCACCCAGCCGCCCTTTATCTACTACAGCGGGGAGCGTTACCTGGCCACCGTGCCCCCAAGCCAGCTTCCCTGCCTGTACCGCATCAGAGCGCCCCTGGGGAGCGGCCTGGTGGTGGCTGCCAGCTCGGATGCCCCGGTGGTGCCTCATAACCCGCTGGTCGGTATTTATGCGGCGGTGACCCGACGGGCTGAGTCGGGGCAGGTGCTCCTGCCGGAGGAAGCTATTTCGCCGATACAGGCACTGGCGCTCTATACGGCTCATGCCGCCTACGCCTCTTTTGAGGAAGCCGTCAAGGGCACCATCGCTCCGGGCAAATTGGCGGACATGGTGGTTTTGAGCAGCGACCCGACCGAGGTACCGCCGGAGCGGCTCAAGGATATTAAGGTTGAGATGACAATTATCGGCGGAGAGGTGGTCTGGGAGGCCTAACTTGAGCCGATAGCGGTGGCTACGGCGTACTCCCGGCAGTGGGCGATACTGACAGCAATCTCTTTTATGCCAAGCCTTTCGGCCTCGCTCTTTGCCCCGCCGTAGAGGTTGACCCGTGGCTGGCCGCCGGGATGGGCCAGGGTCTCAATATCCTGCCAGCCTATGCCTTTTGCACCGAGCAGCTTCATGACTGCCTCTTTGCTGGCAAATCTCGCCGCCAGCGAGGGCGGGCTTTGGCCGTATAAATGACGCTCTGCCTCGGTGTAGATGCGGCCCAGGAAGCGCTCACCCCACCGCGCCACAGCCTGCCTGATGCGGGCTATTTCTATGATGTCCGTGCCGATATAGGTTGTCATCTGCTTTTGAGCTCCTTAAGGAGGCCGGAGCACAGCCCGTCCAGTAACGGCTTTGGCGGCTTATCATCGTGGCTGAAGTAGAGGGGGGTGATGGAGATATGGCCGTGCTCGATGGCCCAGATGTCGGTGTCACTATCCTCGGTCTCACCCAGGCGCTCCCGTTCCAGCCAGTAGTATTTCTGCCGCCCGTGGCTGTCTTCCTCAACGGTATTGATGTGGCTCTCCCGGGCCAGGCGGGTGATTTTTACCCCGGCAACTCCGGCCAGGGGCCGGTCGGGCAGATTGATATTGAGGAAGAGCCGCCGCGGCGGAGGATTCTCTTCCATCCTTTTTACCAGGGCGGTGGCCGCTCTGGCGGCGGTGTCCAGGTGCCTCTCGCTCTCGTCGGGTGCCGAGACGGCGATGGCGGAGAAGCCGCGTAGGTAGCCCTGCAGGGCGGCCCCCACTGTCCCCGAGATGTGGACATCCTCGCCCAAATTTGGGCCGTGGTTGATGCCGGAAATGACCAGGTCAACCCTGCCCTCCATCAGCTTGCCCAGGGCCAGGATAACGCTGTCCGACGGGGTGCCGTCCACGGAGTAGGCCACAACGCCGGGCACCGGGGGTTTTACCGGTTTGACCCTCAGGGGATGGCGTAGGGTGACGGCGGTGCCGATGGCGCTGCGCTCCCTATCGGGGGCGACCACAGTGACAGAGGCAATCTTGGCTAGCTCCCGGGCCAGCACCCAGAGCCCCTCGGCGATGATGCCGTCATCATTGGTGACCAGTATCTGCATGGGGGATTCCTTTCCTCATGTAGTTTATCACGGCGGGGAATATCACGGCAAAAAGGGGCTTTTACGAACCTATCCCCCTGCCCCCTTCCCTTGGGAAGGGAAGGGGGTAAAAAATAAAGAGGGGGTAAACCCCCTCTAGGACTCCCCGGGGAAGAGATGGGCTTTGTCCCTCTTCGCAGGCTACCCCCCTTCGGAGGGGAGAAAAACAAAAAGGGTGTGTTCCCTCCTCTAGGACTCCCCTGTGGTGGTCAGGGTGTTGCCCCCTCTACGATTCCCCAGCATGGGGGAGTTTGAGGGGCGCTAGCCCCTCAAAAAATCTCTTCCCCCTCTCCTTTCAAGGAGAGGGGGACAAAGGGGGTGAGGTTAAAAACTCTTGTTTGCCTCAGGAATAGCTTTGTGATACCATTTAAGTAGGGATGAAAAGTTTTCTTGATGAAGTCAAAGCAACACCCGGCGGCGAGCACATCAACGCCTGTATCCAGTGCGGCACCTGTACCGGCACCTGCCCGATGGCCGGCGCGATGGAGTACCCGCCGCGTAAGATTATCTCCATGATACGGGCCGGTATGCGGGATAAGGTTCTAGCCAGCAGTTCCATGTGGTTCTGCCTTTCCTGCTATATGTGCACCACCCGCTGCCCCCGCGGCGTGAAGCCCACAGAGATAGCCCATGCCCTGGAGAGCCTGGCGAGCCAGCACGGCTACAGGGTCGGGGGCACCAGCACGCCAGCCCTTTATCGGAATTTTGTTGCCTCCATGAGAAGTAACGGGCGTGTCCATGAGCTTGGCATGATGGTAAGGTTTTACCTGTCCATTATCCCCGAGCTTGTCAGGCACCCTGTAGCGACTATCAAGATAATGCCGCTGGGTTTGAAGCTTTTTTCCCACCGGCGTCTGCCGCTTTTGCCGACGCGTATTAAAGGCCGGGAGGAGCTGGCCCGGATTCTAGGGAAATTCAGGGAGGTCAGGGGCGAGGCTTGAAACAGTACAGCTATTTCCCCGGTTGCTCTGCGGAGAGCACCGGCCTGGGCTACGGGCTTTCGGTGCAAGCGGTAGCCGGCCCGCTGGAGCTAGAGCTCCTTGAGCTTGAGGACTGGAACTGCTGCGGCTCAACACCCTACGGCTCGCTTGATGAGGAGGAGTCCCTCGTCGTCGCCGCCCGCAACCTGGCCTTGGCGGAGAAAAAGGGGCTTGACCTGGTGACGCCGTGCAGCTCCTGCTATGTAACCCTGGCCGATGCGAATTTGTACCTGATAGAGCACCCCAGGATGCTGGCAAGGGTCAACGAGGCCCTGGCCGTGGCCAAGCTTGAGTACCACGGCCATATCCGGGTGAGGCACATCGTGGAGGTCATGGTTAATGATGTCACGCCGGAGTTTATTGCCGCCAGGATTAAAACGAAGCTGAACGGCCTTAAGGTGGCCCCCTACTACGGCTGCCAGCTGGTGCGCCCGCGCTACGGCTTTGATGATGCCGAGAACCCCACCTCGCTGGACAGCCTGGTGACCTGTCTGGGGGCCGAGGTGGTCAGCTTCCCGATGAAGGCGCGGTGCTGCGGCGGTTCGCTGAGCCTCTCCGAGGAGGGCAAGGTGCTGGGACTGATGGAGCGCATCCTGAGGAGCGCTACCCAGAGCGGGGCGCAGTGCCTGGTCACCCCGTGTCCCTTGTGCCAGACCAATCTTGATGCCTACCAGGGCCAGGTCAACGCCGCCTTTAAGACTAGTTATAAACTGCCCGTTTTATTTATCACCCAGCTTATCGGTCTGGCTCTGGGGCTTGAGGCGAAAACCCTGGGGCTGGATACGAATATCGTTTCGCCGGCCGGGGTGCTTGATTACATCTACAACCCCGTTAGTTATATGACAAATCGCTAGCTTATTTTGGGGGAAACGGAGGCGCTTATGGCTTTTAAAGTAGCCGTGGTTTTTATGGCACCGGATGGAGATCCTCAGGTGCACAGGGCTTTATTAAAGACTTCAAAGCTGGAATTTACAGCGGTAGTTGTTAGGTTGGGCGATGTTGACCAAGCCGTTGACGTGTGTCGGTCTTTGGCCCAGAAAGATGGGGTCCGGCATATTATGCTCTGCCCGGGTTTTGCACACGAGGCAGTGGGTAAGATAAAGCAGACTGTTGGTGAGAATGTCGCGATAACGGTTGCCCGGGGAGATGTTCATAATTCTGTCCTGTTGATGCAGATTCTGGCACAGGAAGGCTGGATACCGCAACAACATCTATCCGCTCATCCTTAATAGATATTGAAGAAGGGAATTGGAAGTGGAACCTAGGATTGGTGTTTATATCTGTCACTGCGGTAGCAATATTGCCGGTGTGGTAAATTGCGGGGAGGTCGCCAAATTCGCCCAGGGGTTGGAGGGGGTGGTGGTGGCGCGCGACTCAAAGTTCATGTGCTCCGACCCGGGCCAGGAGCTGGTAAAAAAAGATATAAGAGAGCTCAATCTGAACCGAGTTGTGGTGGCTTCCTGCTCGCCGACAATGCACGAGCCTACCTTCCGCCGCGCCATTCAGGAGGCGGGCTTAAACCCCTACTTCTTTGAGATGGCCAATATCCGCGAGCACTGCTCCTGGGTGACCGAGGACAAGGCTGAGGCTACCGAGAAGGCCAAGGCCCTGGTGGCCGCGGCGGTGCGGCGGGTCTACTACCACCAGCCGCTGGAGACGCGCCAGGTGGACATCAACCCCAACACCCTGGTGGTGGGGGGCGGTATCGCCGGCATCCAGGCCGCCCTCAAAATAGCCGATGCCGGCCACAAGGTCTATCTCGTGGAGAGAAGCCCCAGCATCGGCGGGCATATGGCCCAGCTGGACAAGACCTTCCCCACCCTGGATTGCTCGGCCTGCATCCTTACCCCCAAGATGACTCAAGTGGGCTCCCACCCCAATATTGAGCTTTTGACCTACAGCGAGGTAGCGGAGGTCGCCGGCTACATCGGCAACTTCAAGATAAAAATCAGAAAGAAGGCCCGCTACATTGACCTGAGCAAGTGCACCGGCTGCGGCCGCTGTGTGGAGCTCTGCCCCGCCATTGTGCCCGACGAATTTGAGGTGGGTATGGGCAAGCGCAAGGCCATCTATAAGCCCTTCGCCCAGGCGGTGCCCAATAAGGTGTGCATTGATGCCGCGTGCTGCCGCTACCTGAAGGGCGCATCCGAGGGCCGGGATATCTGCCGCCTCTGTCAGAAGGGCATTGAGAAGAAGGGCATACCGGGCTGCGAGACCGATGCCATTGACTTTAACCAGAAGGACGAAATCATTGAAATTGAGGCCGGTGCCATCATCATCACCACCGGCTTTGAGCCGTTTGACCCCAGCATCATCTACCAGTACGGCTACAGGCGGCTGGATAATGTCCTCACCAGCCTGGAGTTTGAGCGTATGGTCAACTCGGCCGGACCTACCGGCGGCCATATCCGGCTCAAGGACGGCTCGGAGCCCAGGAGTGTGGCCCTCATCCACTGCGTCGGCAGCCGTGACGAACAGTACCACGAGTACTGCTCCCGGGTGTGCTGCATGTACTCCATGAAGCTCGCCCACCTTATTAGGGAGCATACCAGCGCCGCTGTCTACGAGTTCTATATTGACATCAGGAGCTTCGGCAAGGGCTACGAGGAGTTCTATAATCGTGTCCTTGATGAGGGGGTGGTCTTCTTTCGCGGGAGGCCGGCGGAGGTAACCAATATCGCCGAGACCCCCGAGGAAGAGGGGAAGCTGGTCATACAATTTGAAGACACCCTGGTAGGCGCTCAGCGCCGGGTGCCGGTGGATATGGTCGTCCTCGGCTGCGGGCTGGAGCCGCAGAAGGACGCCGAGGCTGTCGCCCGGCTTTTCAACATCAGCCGCAGCGCCGACGGCTTCTTCCTGGAGAAGCACCCCAAGCTTGACCCGGTGGCCACCATGACGGATGGCATCTTCGTCGCTGGCTGCTGTCAGGGACCCAAGGACATCCCGGATACGGTCGCCCAGGCCAATGCGGCGGCGGCGGAGGCCCTGGCCCTCATCAGCCGCGGCAAGGTGGAGGTTGAATCGGCCACCGCTGTCATCAACGAAAAGCTCTGCACCGGCTGTCAGCTCTGCAAGGCCGTCTGCCCCTACAGCGGCGCCATCGCCTTTGATGAGGAGAAGGGGGTATGCCGTGTCAACGAGGCCCTCTGCAAGGGCTGCGGTGCCTGCGTCGGTGGCTGCCCCAGCGACGCCATCAGCCTAAGCCACTACACCAACGAGCAGCTATTAGCCCAGATGGAAGGGGCGCTGGCCTAGAGGGGGCTGGACATGCCTGCCGCCCTGTACTATAATTACCCACAGAATCATGTCTAAAATGCTGGAGCTGCGATGCCATAAACCGGGAAGGAGATATTCC
>Ga0315280_10006362_pt1 | contig 16342 bp, 14 predicted proteins | sample YL17G06_40_MG_FD_203697 | JGI IMG/M metagenome (GOLD analysis project Ga0315280, IMG submission 203697) | Sediment microbial communities from Yellowstone Lake, YNP, Wyoming, USA - YL17G06_40 | ecosystem: Environmental > Aquatic > Freshwater > Lake > Sediment | place: USA: Wyoming | collected...
CCAGGCTTCCATATTCATATTTGCCGCCAGCCAGTAGGAAGCGTCCATCTTGGTCCTATCCCAGAAGAACCGTTTCTTTACCCTTACCGTCTCAATGGATTTCATAAGACAGAGCGGCATGAGGTTGGCAAAAGTCCAGACCACTTTATCAATGAAGCTGTCGAGCAGCGACCAGTCTGTCTTCAGCCCCTTTAGTATCTGGACTCCCTCTTTGAACCCGGCTCCGGGCTTGGGCTCGCCGTAGACGATTTCACCGTTATCAATATACTTATCGGTGATAATCCTCGGGTCTCTCACCCACTCTCCCTTATCATTCTTCTTAATCGGGATTGCCTTGGTGATTAAGCCCAGCCGCTCCATCTTGTAGGCGCTCCACTGCTCATTGGAAACGCAATTCCATAACGCCAGCTCTACGGTAGGCAGCATGACCGGCAGAAAGTCAGTTGAACCGCCATCAGGGGTGGAACCATGCCTTGTCCCCGCCTGCCCGAGCATAGCGGTATCGGCGGCAATAGTAAGGTCACAGGCCTGCCCCAACTCCTGGCCACCGGCAATCCGCATCCCGTTACAGCGGCAGATTACCGGGGCACGGCTTTTCAAGATGCCATCCACCATAGTGGCAAAAAGGTCAATGTAGTCACGGTATTCTCTGGGTCTTCTAGTGTAGTATTCGGCATATTCTTTGGTATTGCCCCCGGGGCAGAATGCCCGGTCACCAGCCCCAGTGAATATGGTCGCCACTACACTGCGGTCCATAGACGCCTTATGCATACCGGCGATAACACCCTTCACCATCTGAGTGGTGTATGAATTTAACTGAGCTGGATTATTAAGGGTTATCCATGCCGTGTAAAGACCGTCAACCTTCTCTCCGGTGTTGGGATTAACCAGTGGCTTCTTCTCAAACATGGTGCACGGTGGCTCAGTGCCAAAGTGCTCATCGCCGAAAATCTGGTGGTCTTTTAGAACATTGTCCCGTGGTACCCAATCTAAAGCCATTTATAATACCTCCTTTTTAATTTAAATTCAGAAATCGGGGGTTAATACTATCCGCTTCATCAGGCTGGTAGCGTGAGCTTCCTCATAGGCTTGCTTTATCTGGCTCATCGGTCTTGTGTCAACAAATGGCTCTATCTGTATCTTGCCAGCCAAGACCATTTTAAGAACCTCGGGATAGTACTTAGGCAAACAGCCCCATGAGCCTATAATATCGGCGTCAAATGCCATTAATCGGGAAAGAGAATACTCATTCTTCTGCATGCCAAAGCCGCATATCACCAGCTTGCCGATAAATGATAGTAGCTCCAGGGCAATTGACTGACCAGCGGCGGTGCCGTTCCACTCAAAAATCTTCCAGCCGTAGTTTGCCGGCACGCCCTTTTCCTTGCAATAATTGCGAAGCTCATCCCTAATATCCCTGGGGCTCTTGTCCACCGAGCTAATAATATGGGTAGCGCCAAAGTCCAGGGCTCGCTTTAGCTTCTCCGGGTTTCGGGCAATACCAATAACCTCTTTGGCGTCCAATGCTGAGCAAACCTGTGTGGCGTATACACCGAGACCACCAGTCGCCCCGACAATGATAGTTAAATCCCCTGGTTTAACTTCAGCCCGCATCGCCGCCTGATAGGGGGAGGTTACCGCATCAGCCACCACAGCAAAATGGGAAAGGGGTATCTCCTTCCTAATTATATACAAAACTGGCGTCCTCCACTCGATATTCCCCTGCCTATCGGGAACTTCACACAAATCCTGGGAGGGGACAACAATATGGCTGGAATTGCCGCCGTAAATTCCCATACTATTTCCCGGCATCTTCTGTGCCAGGCAGCGGTTACCCCTGCCGGCGGCGCAAATGGGGCAATTATTGCACGGCATCACCGCCGGGATAATCACCTCCTTGCCCAGCCACTTCTTATCGCCGGCTATTACTGTGCCGCTGATTTCATGCCCCAGGGTAAGGGGTGGTTTGCTTACTGTGGGTACGCCGTCATAAAAATAGCCCAGGTCAGTATGACATATACCACAGCCAGCAATTTCAACTAAAACCTCACCTGGCTTTATCTCGGGGACATCAATACTAGCTCTAGCCAGTTTGCCCGGCTCTACCATCTGCCAGGTCTCAATTTTTTTAGGTATCTTTGCCATATCCTTTGCTCCTCACTCTACAATCTGTTAATACTCTGAGGGACAAAACTCAACCATTTACCTTCTGGCTCATCACCTCCTCACTAGGAATTTTCGTGACCTAAGATTGGACAGTCCAAGTAGTAAGTTTATCGTCTGAGCCCGCCTTGTGCCAACAATAGTGGAGATGGCTTAGCCCAGCTATGCACCGTGACTGAGACGAGCCACCAAGCGCATCGGCAACCTTTGCTCTATCATCTTGGCTTGAGTGGCGGCAATGTCATAAGGGATGCGGTAGAGCTTAACCTGTCTGGTTTCGCTATCATAGATGGCATAGCTTGCCCTGGGGTCACCATCTCGCGGTTGCCCCACGGCGCCGGGATTAATAATCAATCGCTCCTCACCCAGAACAAGCATAGTATTGGTCGAGAATTGTTCAAAGGAGCAAGAGCCAGTTTCACCATGCCTAAATACTAGAGGCACGTGGGAATGACCCACCAGGCAAAACTTTGACTTAAAGTAAGCAAAATTTTCCTTAGCCCCACTGATTGACAGGATATATTCCCAGATAGGCTCCCTGGGACTACCGTGCACCAGGGTAAAATCGTCCTTCTCGATAACTAGCGGCAGACCCCTAAGATAGTCTACGTCCCGCGGGGTTAATTGCTTTGCCGTCCAGTGACAGGCGGCAGCAGCATCAGGATTAAACTCTGAGGTATCCGTCTTGCCTATTGCTGCCAGGTCGTGATTCCCAACGACACAAATATGGTTAGTCTGGCGTAAGAGCTCAATGCACTGGTGTGGCTCCGGTCCGTAGCCGACAATATCTCCCAAGCACCACACCTCCTCCACCTCTCCTTTATGCTCAATATCAACCAGCACCGCTAGGAAAGCGGCTAGATTGGCATGAATATCAGCAACAATGGCACAACGCATCTGCACTAAACACTATATCAGCTTTTTAGTTAAATGGCTAGAGCTTGTACTCGTTCATACGATTAGTGAAATCTCAACTTTCTGCACCTCACCCCCTTAGTCCCCTTCTCCTGGAAGGCGAGGGGGAGGAATAAAAAAGAGGGGGGCGAAGCCCCCCTCTTAAAACTACTTCCCCCTTCCCCTAGAGGGGAAGGGGGGTCAGGGGGATGGGGTCAATGCTGCGGAGAAACGAAACATGATAATCTGTGTCACCAATCTATCTGAACTAGCTCAGTGCTTGGTTGTGACCCAGATACAGGCATGCTATAATTTCGCCATGAAGGTCTCAGAGCTGGGGGAATTTGGACTGATTGACCTCCTGGCTAAGATGGCTAATGCTCCCCGGGACAATCAGGTAGCCTCGTGGCGCCAACTCCGGCTCGGCATTGGTGATGATGCCGCCGCCTGGCAAGGTGATGCCTCAATACAACTGGCTACCGTCGATTCCTTCATCCAGGATGTCCACTTCCCCTCAGGTTTAGCTTCCTGGAACGAGCTGGGGTGGAAGGCAATGGCAGTCAACCTGAGCGATATTGCGGCTATGGGTGGCGTGCCTAAGTATGCCCTGGTGTCATTAGCCCTGCCCGAGGATACCGAAGTGGACGATGTCACCGCCCTCTACACCGGGATGATTGACCTGGCAAAGCAATTTGGAGTAGCCATAATTGGCGGAGATATTAGCCGCGCTCCTTTGGTGGCTATTACTATTGCCATTCTGGGCACCAGCAAAAACGGGGATAAGGCTATACTTACCCGCTCCGCCGCCAAGCCAGGAGAGCTAGTAGCGGTTACCGGCTATCTGGGGGCGGCAGCCGCAGGACTGGAAATGCTCACCAAACGGCTTAAGTTTGACCCTCAAGCCGCCACCTTTTTAAGAAATGCCTTCCTCCACCCTCACCCCCGAATAGCCGAAGGGCAACTACTGGTAGAGCAGGGGGTAAAGACGGCTATAGATATTAGCGATGGGCTGATTTCAGACCTAAACCAGGTATGTAAGGCAAGTCGGGTCAGCGCCCGGGTAGAGATTGACCGGGTGCCCGTTGAGCCCACAGTCAAAGCCCAGTTCAGTGATAAATCCCTTGAGCTGGCATTATCCGGGGGAGAGGACTATGAGCTTTTGTTTACCGCCAGGGCTGGGATTGTAGATAGGGTAAAACGGGCAGCCACCTGCCCGATAACGGTAATCGGTGAAATTATCGCTGGTAAAAAGGGAGTAACCCTGGTTGACCGCCAGGGAAATCCGATTAGCCTGGGCAAGGCAGGGTGGGAGCACTTTGTTACAAGATGAACCATCTTGAGATAATCAGCCATAGCCCGGAACAGACCCAGAAATTTGGCACCCGGATTGGTCAGCTCGCCTTGCCGGGTGATATCTTTCTCCTGGTAGGAGGCTTGGGGGCGGGGAAGACGTGCCTCACCCAGGGCATTGCCTGGGGACTGGATATCAAGGAGTATGCGGTCAGCCCTTCCTTTGTGGTCATCAGGGAGCTTCACGGCAGACTGCCGCTATATCACATAGATTTCTACCGTCTCGACCATTTAGAGGAGATTGCCGAGCTGGGTCTGGATGATTATCTATATGGCAATGGTGTTTGCGTGGTGGAGTGGGCAGAAAAGGGGCTAAGCTTGCTACCGCAAGAGCACCTGCTAATTGAAATGAGCTATCTCTCCGATACCGAGCGTAGCCTTAAGCTCAAGCCCAGTGGCAAACGCTACCGCCAGATAGTGGCACAACTGAAACAATGCAATTGGCAATAGATACTTCAACCGATATCGCCAGCCTGGCTCTGGTTCAGGGTGACCGGGTGCTAGCCGAGTCAACCTGGCATTGCGGGCAAAACCATACCGTTGAACTGTTACCCCAGCTAGCTCGCCTGCTGGATGAGGCTAAAGTGGGTATTCAATCTATCAGTTGTGTTATCGTGGCTAAAGGACCGGGGAGCTTCAACGGATTGCGAGTAGGAATTAGCACTGCCAAGGGGTTAGCCCTCAGTCTGGGAATCCCAATTATCGGCATAAGCAGTCTGGAGGTGGAAGCCTACCGGCACGCCGAAGCTGGCTTGCCTATCTGCCCGATATTCAATGCCGGCAGGGGGGAGATTGCCACTGCCCTGTATCAAAAGAAGGACAACCAGTGGTGCCAGCTTGTCACCGAGCACATAACCACCGTTGACGCTCTATGCTCGGAGATAACCAGCAAAACCATATTCTGCGGGGAATTAGTACCGCTTATCGCCAACCAGCTAAGGAAGCAGCTGAAGCAAAGGGCAATAATAGCCCCCGCTGAACCCCGACCAGCTAGCTTACTGGCTGAGCTGGCGAAGCAGCGGCTTGAGGCAGGCGATTATGACAACCCCGCCACCCTTCAGCCGCTATATCTCAGGCGACCAGCAATTACCCAACCCAAACACCGATAATTAGATGGAGGCAAAAATGGCAAACTGGCCTCAAGTATCAATTGACATAATAGAGAAGGAATTGGACATGTGTTTTGCCTGCGGGCAGAACAACCCCATTGGCTTGAAAATAAATTTTGCCCGGGATGGCAAAACCGCCAGGGCAGAGTTTACCCCTAATAATTTCCATCAAGGCTGGGCAGGAGTAGTTCATGGCGGAATTATAACCTGCCTCCTTGACGAGGCGATGAGCTATGCCGCCCTGTTTGAAGGGGTAAACAGCTTGACCGCTAAAATGCAAACCAGGTTTAGACGCCCGGCCAAGATAGACGAGCTGTTGATTATCACCGCATCTTTAACCAAAAAGACCAGAAAGCTGGTTGAGGCTAAAGCAGAAATGTGGCTGAAGGATGGCACACCGGTAGCTGATAGCACTGCTACCATGTTCATCCTCAATCCAAAGGAGGGAAAGTCGCCGAAGAGGATTTAGAGCGTCTTCTTAACCCCAAAAGGGAAGTTTGAAGGGGCTTCACCCCTTCAAAAGTAATCTCTCCCCCTCTCCTTTGAAGGATTTGAAGGAGAGGGGGATACAAGGGGGTGAGGTTAATAGTCAATCTTATTAAGGTACAGGAGCTAGATGGAGTTCTTAAAGAAACGTGCGATGCGATAGACCAATTGACGGGATAACTCATATTGTTTAAAGGAAGTTTAAATAACTATGGAAAGGTCTTTAGTTCTAATCAAACCTGACGCCATGCAAAGAGGCTTGGCTGGCACCATTATCTCTCGTCTGGAGAAGCTTGGGCTGAAGCTAGTAGCAATGAAGATGCTTCACCCGGATAGAGCCCTAGCCCGGCGGCACTACGCCATCCACAAGGATAAGCCATTCTATAATAGCCTGGTAGACTATATTAGCTCAGCTCCGATAATTGCCTGTGTCTTTGAGGGTAAGCGAGCCGTGGAGGTAATCAGAAAGGCAATGGGGGCAACTGACCCAGCCAAGGCCAAGGCAGGAACGATAAGGGGCGATTTCGGCCTGGATATTGAACGAAATACCATTCATGGCTCGGATTCAGTAGCCACTGCCGAGGAGGAAATCAAACTGTTCTTTACTGAGGATGAAATTTTCAGCTATTGAATCCTGAGCACCGGGATAGCCTGGCTCCACAACTCATCCAGCTGGTAGTACTCCCGCTCAAAGGGGGCAAAGATATGAACGATAATATCGCCAAAATCAAGCAGAAGCCAGCCGGAGTCTATCGTCCCTTCATGATGATAGGCTGAGATGCCCGCGTGCTTCAATCTATGCCCAACTTCATCATAGATAGCCGAAATCTGCCTCTCAGAATCGCCACTACAGATGACAAAATAGTCAGCAAAGCTACACGCCCCACGGACATCAAGTAGCGCAATATCACTTGCCTGCTTATCGGCAGCAGCCTCAACCGCCTTATGCGCTATATCTATTCCTTCCAGTAGCTAGCCTCCATGCACTAAAGCCTATTTAATATTATATCATAACCCAAGAAGTCAAAATTTTGAGCATCGTTTGCTCTCACCCACCACTATGCTATAATTATGTTGACTATTCAGAAAGTCAGGGTGGAAGTAAATGGCGGGGCTTCTCTTTGGTACCGGCGGCATTCCTCATAGCTCCAGGACACCGTCCACTATAGATGGGATTAGGCGCATTGCCGAGCTTGGGCTGGGTGGCATGGAGATAGAGTTTGTTCAGGGGGTAAAGATGGGCGAGGCGGGGGCTCGGCTGGTGGCGGAAACGGCAGCCAGGGAAGGAGTAAAGCTATCCGCCCACGGTCCTTACTTCATCAACCTTAATGCCCGTGAGCCGGAAAAGATAAACGCCAGTCAGGAGAGAATACTTCAGACTGCCCGTATTGCCGCCATATGCGGGGCAGAAAGCATTGTCTTCCACGCCGCCTACTATCTTGGCGACCCACCAGAAAAGACCTACGGCGCTGTAAAGAGATACCTGGCTCAGGTAATGAACCAGCTTAAGCGGGAAAATAATCGGGTATGGGTTAGACTGGAGGTCATGGGTAAGCCCAGCGAGTTTGGCACCATAGACGAGGTGCTCAACCTATGCACCGAGCTGGATGGGGTGGGTATCTGCGTGGACTTTGCCCACTGGCATGCCCGGAGTGGAGGGTTCAATTCCTACCCGGAGTTTGCCTCCGTCCTGCAAAAGATTAAACAGCGGCTGGGAGATGAAGCTCTGTATAATATGCATATCCATGTCTCCGGCATTGCTTACGGTAAAAAGGGGGAAATAAAACACCTGAACCTAAAAGAGTCAGACTTACAGTATATCGAACTTCTCAAAGCGCTAAAGGATTATGAAGCCAAGGGTTTAGTAATCTGCGAGAGTCCCAACCTGGAAGAGGACGCCCTACTTCTCCAAGAAACCTACCATAAGCTATGAAAACAGACGGCAAAATTTATTTTTTCCCATTGACAACTATTTTTGGTATAATATAAACGGTTGAGGTAAACAGTGAAGGCAAGTTGGATGCGTAATAGCTTAATATATATCATTATTCTGTTTGCTGTTGTAGTTTTCTTATCTCAGCTTTTCCCTACGCTGGGAAAACCGACTGAGATTGGCTTGGATAAGGCTATAGCTATGTCACAAAATGGTGAGATAGCTAAGATTGTAGTGGAGGATGCCCAGCTGCTCATTACCACTGCTGACGGCACCAAGCTAAAAGCGTCTACGGGTAACCTCACACTGGTTGACCTCAAAGAGCTCGGGCTCAACCTTGACGGAGTAGACTATGAGGTAAAGCCATCAGGGTTTGACTGGAGTGGGCTACTAATAGGAGCTTTGCTTCCCATGCTAGTCATTGGCGCCTTTATTTACTTTATCTTCCGCTCGGCGCGGGGGGCTAACAGTCAAGCACTCAGTTTTGGTCGCAGCCGAGCCCGACTCTTCCCGGCGAGCACGCCAACGGTAACCTTTGATGATGTCGCCGGCGTAGAAGAAGCCAAGCAAGAGTTGCATGAAGTGGTGGAATTTCTTAAGTCGCGTGAGAAGTTCCAGAGTCTGGGGGCACGCATTCCGAAAGGGCTATTACTAATAGGTCCACCCGGTACAGGAAAGACGCTACTGGCTCGGGCAGTAGCTGGTGAAGCCGGGGTGCCCTTCTTTTCTATCAGCGGCAGCGAATTTGTGGAGATGTTTGTCGGTGTCGGTGCCTCCAGAGTGCGCGACCTCTTTGACCAAGCCAAGCGAAATACCCCCTGCATTATCTTCATTGATGAGATTGATGCTGTAGGTCGCCATCGCGGTGCCGGGCTGGGCGGAGGTCATGATGAGAGAGAGCAGACCCTCAACCAGATTCTGGTGGAGATGGACGGCTTTGACACCAATACTAGCGTGATTGTCCTCGCTGCTACCAACCGACCAGACATACTTGACCCGGCTTTACTTCGCCCCGGGCGTTTTGACCGGCGGGTAATCCTAGACCGCCCAGATATTATCGGGCGAATAGCCATTCTTAAGGTTCACACTAAAGGTAAGCCACTGAGTGAGTCAGTCAATCTGGAGGTGCTAGCCAAACAGACTGCTGGTTTCAGCGGTGCCGACCTTGCCAATCTGGTCAATGAGGCAGCCATCCTGGCTGCCAGGCGGGGCAAGAAGGTCATTGATATGGAGGAACTTGAGGAATCAATAGACCGGGTGATTGCCGGTCCGGAGAGGAAGAGTCGTAAGATAAGCCCCAAGGAAAAGGAAATAATCGCTTACCATGAGGCAGGACATGCCCTGGTTGCCAAAATGCTGCCTAATATTGAACCATTACGGAAAATAACCATAATACCTCGTGGTATGGCGCTCGGTTATACCAAGACACTGACCGAGGACAAATATTTACCGACGCGCTCTCAATTCGATGATGAATTAGCTTTGTTGTTCGGTGGTCGTATTGCTGAGAAATTAATCTTTAATGAGGTGACAACTGGAGCCCAAAATGATATTAAAGTCGCCACTGAACTTGCCCGCAAAATGGTAACCGATTATGGAATGAGCGATAAATTGGGACCACGAACCTTCGGGGACAAGCAAGAACTCATCTTCCTTGGTCGGGAAATCTCTGAGCAAAAAGACTATAGTGATAAGACGGCTAACCTTATTGATGAAGAAATCAACAAGATTATCCAAAGTGCTTATACTACTGCCAAGAAGATTCTAACTGAGAACAAGCCAAGATTAGTCCACATTGCTGAAAAACTGGTTACCAAAGAGACTCTGGAGGGCGAAGAGCTGGAAGCAGCTTTTGACGAACCTCTATCCGTCCCGGTAGAAGCCACAGCTATATCCACTCCCAAACCAGTAAAGGCTTCAACGAAAGCGAAAGCTAAGTCTACGCCCAAGAAAACCGGAGTCTCACCCCAACTTCTTCCCAAGCAAGCTCCGGCCTCCTCATAAATTAAGAGTGAATCAGGCCCCCTAAAGCTTTCTGGTGGGAGAGGCCGTTATCTAAATAATGGTTATGAAGTGATACTGGCGTGATTGAGATTACAGCAAAGCCAATCTCCCCTGAGCTTGTAGTCAATAAGGTTAAGACCGATGGTAGCGGCTGTGTGGTAACCTATGTGGGTTTGATCCGCAATTACTCCCACGGCAAACAGGTTGTCTCCGTGGAATATGAAGACACCCAGGGAACGGCAAAAGACAGGTTTGGGGAGATAGCCAGCAAAATCAGACAAAAGTGGCCAGTGGAAAATGTAGCCATATGCCACCGAGTAGGCAAGCTCAAAGTGGGGGATATCAACGTGGTTGTTGCCATAGCCGCCGCCCACCGGCGGGAGGGCTTAGCCGCCTGCCAGTATGCCATTGACCGATTTAAAGAGATAATGCCCACCCAGAAAAAGGAAACCTACACTGACGGCAGCATTCGAGTTGAGGGGGAGTGACAATCAACCAGCTTCTACCCTATTATCTTCTCCGATTTATCACCAAATCAGCTAAGTCTTTTAGCGCCTGACGGCTGGGATTATCGGGCAACAGCCCAAGTCGGCGGCAAGCCTTAGCACAATAATCTGAGGCAACCTCATAACATTCCTGAACAATTGACGAATGGCGAACTAAGTCTATTGCCTGTTTTATTCTTTTCTGCTTATCCCCTTCCGACATATCGTGGTCACTAAACAACTCCTTTACCGGGTTGTCCTCAGGGTAGTGCTCCAAAAGAAGCATCGCTGGCAGGGTAAGCGTTCCCTGGGCTAAATCTGAGCCTACCGGCTTGCCCATTTCCTCCTCAGTGCCGATAAAGTCCAATATATCATCTACAATCTGGAAGGCAATGCCAAGGTTAGAGCCATACTCCTTTAGAACCTGGATTAACTCTTCTGGGGCTTGGCTTAAGATAGCCCCTGACTCCGTAGCCAGGGAGAACAAGGAGGCGGTTTTACTGGAAATCCTGTGCAGGTAGTGGTCGCGGGTCTGCGCCAGATTAAAAGCATCAAAGGTCTGGCTTATCTCACCGCTGGAAATAATCTGCAGGGTAAGGGCAAAGAGCCTTATCACTCGTAGATTCCCGGTAATAGCAGCAAACTCCCCTGCCTTGGCAAATAGATAGTCGCCTAAGAGCACCGCCCTATCTTCACCCCAGAGACGGTTAATCGTTGGTCTACCGCGGCGAACCGAGGAGTTGTCAATAGCATCATCGTGAACTAGAGTAGCTGTGTGCATAAGCTCAACGGCGGTAGCCATGGGCAGAAGCAGGTCAGGGTTATAGTGGTAAAACTTACCTGTTAGCAAAGTAAGTGCGGGACGGATTCCCTTGCCGCCGGTCAGAATGTAGCTCAATAGCTCAGCCAATTCGGGAAAATCAACCTTGCTGACCGACCTTAGCTGGCTCTCCACCCTGGCTAAATCTTGCTGAATCGGCTTATAAATCTTGCTTAGCTGCAATAATCTCCCTCGCAATATAAATCGGCTAATATCACGCTTGCCCCAGCCGACCAGCTTCCTCCTCGGCCAGCTTTTCATCCAATTTACTAAACAGGGGGGTGGGCGAGGGTAATTCCTGCCCCGGTGATGGAAAACGTAGCTGCCAGCCACCATCTTCTACATCACCGTCAAAACCAAGGAGCTGGTGCAGCTTCTGAGAGCTAAAGGGTAAGAAGGGATATAGCGCTGTTTTAAGACAACTGAGCACCGACATAGCAACATATAACGCCGTGGCTGAAGCCTGCCTGTCTTGCTCAATTGTTTTCCACGGAGATTTCTCGTCCAGGTAGCGGTTGGTCTCCTGAGCTAAGGACATAGCTGACCTTATTGCTTCCCTGAAATGGCAACGGTAAAGAAGCCCATCCATGCTCTTAAGAGTATCCTCAGCCTTAGCAATGACAGCCTGACTATGGCTATCAAATTCCCCGGGTTGGGGAACACAGCCGTTGAAGCGGCGATAGACAAAGGTAAGCACCCGATGAGCCAGGTTTCCATAGGTAGCCACTAGTTCATCGTTATTGCGGCGAACGAACTCACGCCAGGAAAAATCGGTGTCACTAGTCTCAGGCATGTTTATGGATAATAGGTAACGCAGTGGGTCAGGCTCATAGCGAGAAAGATAATCGGGTAGCCAGACTGCCCAATTACGACTGGTAGAGAGCTTCCTGCCTTCAATAGTTAAGAACTCATTAGCCGGTACATCATAGGGGAGATTAAGGTTGCCATAGCCCATCAGCATCGCTGGCCAGATAATAGTATGAAAGAGAATATTATCCTTACCGATGAAATAATAGCTTTTCGTCTCGTCATCCTGCCAGAAGGAGCGCCACCTCTCCTCATCCCCGCTAGACTTAGCCCATTCCTTAGTTGCCGATAGGTAACCGATGACCGCCTCAAACCAGACATAGATGCGCTTACTATCAAAGCCAGCCACCGGCACCGGTATCCCCCACTCTATGTCTCGGGTGATAGCCCTGTCTTTCAGCCCCTCCTCCAAATAGCGGGTAGTGAAATTAAGCGCATTTTGTCGCCAATGGCTGTGCTGCTTTACCCAGTCCAGAAGCCTGTCCCTGAAGGCACTTAACCGGAAAAAAAAGTGTTCTGAATCCTTGAACTGGGGAGTGGCAGCACATAAGCGGCAACGGGGGTTGATTAGCTCCACCGGATTTATCGGCTTGCCGCAGTCATCACATTGGTCACCACGAGCCCGGGGAGAATTACAATAAGGGCAGGTGCCCTCAATATAGCGGTCAGGTAGAAAGCGCTGGCAATTAGGACAGTAGGGCTGCGATACAGTAGAGTTATAGATATAGCCCTTATTTAGCAGGCTAAGGAACATGTCCTGGGCTACCCGGGCATGGTTAGCCGTGCCAGTAGCGGTAAATAAATCAAAGGAGATGCCCAATTTCTGCCAGGAGTCAAGAAACTGCTGGTGATACTGGGCGGCTATTTCGCCGGGCGTCTTCCCTTCCTGCTCAGCACTGATGGTTATTGGTGTGCCATGCTGGTCTGAACCTGATACCATCAATACCTCGTTCCCTTTAGTGCGATGGTAGCGGGCAAATATGTCCGCTGGTAAATATGCCCCGGCAATATGCCCTAAGTGCAGCGGACCGTTAGCATAGGGCCAGGCTACAGCAACAAAAATCCTCTCGCTCACAATCTATCCTTGGCTATACTTTATCACCACTTGGGCATAAGCATTAAGGCTTTTCCGGGAAGAAGGTGAGTACTCGTTGCCCCTTCTCCTCGGTATAACGAGCATAACCCTTCTTAGAGCAGCAATCAACGCAATAGCAGTATGTCTTGCCCTTGTCCACCTCAATCCCGTCCTTTTCATCAATGACTAAATAACGCTCAGGGGACGGGATAATGCGGTGGCATCCATCGCACTGGACATCACCTAAAGAGATACATCCCCGGTGCACTTATCAATTCCTCTCCATGTCACAACTTTAACCCAGCCTGAGCCAAGCCCGATATAGCTCTTTCCGTGATAGGCCGGTTTTCTCAGCTACCCTGACTACCGCCTGTTTAGCCCCCATCCCCGAGCGACGCATGTCCCGTAGCTGTTTCTCTATGGCTTCGGTCAACTGCGGTTTTTCCTCCTCTTTCTTGCCTTCAATAACCAGGGTAAACTCCCCCCTTGGCTCGGTAAAGTGGCCTATGGCTTGGCTTATTCTCCCCCGGAAAACCTCCTCATGAACCTTGGTTAGCTCCCGGCAAACCGCCACCCTCCTATCTCCAAGAACCGGCAACATATCGTTCAGTGCCGCCAATAGCCGATGGGGGGTTTCCAGGACTACGATGGTGGCATATTCACCGGCAACAGATTGCAAAAGATGCCGCCGGGCAGTAGCCTTATGGGGCAAAAAACCAAGATAGATAAATTGCCCCGTATCCAGCCCGGAGACGGCAAGGGCAGTGATAACCACCGACGGTCCGGGTATGGGGACTACTGGGATACCCCGCTGAGTACAAGCCACAATAAGCTCATAGCCAGGGTCAGAGATGCCCGGCATTCCGGCGTCAGAAACAAGAGCCACATCCCCGTCACTAAGGTGGTTCAAGATATAGTCCAGTTTAGTCCATTTATTACGTTCGTGATAACTTGTCGCTGAGGTTTTAATATCATAAGCACTAAGAAGCTGCTTTGTCCGGCGGGTATCTTCAGCGGCGATAAGCTTCACCTCACGCAGGATACGCAGGGCGCGTAAGGAGATATCCTCTAAATTACCAATAGGGGTAGCCACAATATAAAGAGAAGGCATGGTCTCCTATCTTCCAATTTAGCTATTATAACCCACAGTTAATCGCCCGTCTACCTTGATTATTTATCAACCTCACCCCCTTTATCCCCCTCTCCTTGAAAGGAGAGGGGGAGGGATATAAAAAGAGAGGCGAAGCCTTTCTTAAACACTTTTTAATATAAAGTAGCAGTGAGGGGATTTGGGGAGTTGCCACTGCAAAAACATGTAGTTCTGTTGATTCTCATTCTAGTGAGTGCTAGAACTCCTAATAAAGAGCAGAAAATGGGAATTCTAAGTTGGTTATCAAAGAGATATTTCGGCACACGAAGCTATAATGATGCTGGTTTTCCATATGAGGCAGATTTGTGTATCAATAAATGTAAATATGCAGTTTTAGGTAATTATAATAAGTATTACTGTTTTGTTAAGAAACATGAGCTTAGGCGTAATAGCACTGTTCACGGTTGCAGTTATTATACGATAAAAGGGGAAAAATGTAACGGGATACTATGCCCGAATTGTCAAAGTGACCTAATTGAGAGAACTCATGACCATAGATTCAAATGTGCAGTTTGTGGAAACATCTTCAGTTAATAAAAGTTGCTATAAAGCACTAAGGTCTGAAAGGAGAAAACAGTGTCTAAGCTAACACCAGAAATGGTAACCTGTCCAGCCTGTGGAAAACGCTTTACTAATCGTGGATACCAGAATCACGTAAACAAGTGTAAGAATATGGCTCGTTTGGAGAAAGAAACCACAATACGAATTAGACACCTTCCTAAATAGCCCAATACATTCTTAGTAAGTGGGGTGTTTAAGAGGGGCGCTAGCCCCTCTTTTATAAACTTTCCCCTTCCCCTTGCTAAGGGGAAGGGGATACAGGGGATAGGGTTGATGGGCACACATAGTTAGAGTTTCTTGACTTTGAACTGCTGCTTCTGATACAGTTCTTAACTTAAGAAGGGTGAGGCAAAATGGCTATACCTAAGGCGATAACTAAATTGAGGCAACTGCGGCGGTCATACGGATTTGATGAGGTTGCCATTGTCCCTGGAGATGTAACCATCAATCCGGACCAGACAAATATTGATTTCAAGATAGAAGACTTCACCGTCTCCATCCCTATCCTGACAGCGGCAATGGATGCTGTGACTGATGTCAACATGGCTATCCTGATGAGCAAGCTGGGAGGGCTGGCGGTTCTCAATCTAGAGGGGGTGCAAACTAGGTATGAGAATCCCCAGGAGATTCTAGCTGAAATTGCTCAGGCTTCCGATGCTGAAGTTACCCCCTTACTGCAAAAGGTCTATTCTGAGCCAATTAAGGGGGACCTCATCGGGGAACGAATTGAAGCCATTAAAAAGTCGGGGGCGGTATGCGCTGTTTCAGTGGCACCGGCTAATACCAAACGCTTTGCCTCTATAGCCGCTGAAGCCAAGGCTGATATTTTTGTCGTCCAGTCCACGGTTACCACTGCCAAGCATATATCCAAGAGTTACCGGGGGCTAATCTTTCCCAAGCTTCGCCAGTCCATACCTATGCCCATTATTGTCGGTAATTGTGTCAGCTATAGCGCCTGTTTGGAGCTGATGAGAACCGGAATCTCCGGGGTTTTGGTCGGGGTAGGACCGGGGGCAGCCTGCACCACCAGGCAAGTCCTTGGCATTGGTGTTCCCCAAGTAACCGCCACCATGGATTGTGCTGCTGCCAGGGATGAATATCTGCGCGAGTCGGGAAGGTATGTGGCGGTAATCACCGATGGTGGCATTCGCAACGGGGGGGACCTGTGTAAAGCCTTCGCCGCCGGTGCCGACGCCGTAATGCTAGGCTCCATTCTTGCCCAAGCCAAAGAGGCGCCAGGGCTGGGTTATCACTGGGGCATGTCCCACCCCCACCCAGCACTACCCAGGGGAACCCGGATAAAGGTAGGCACTACCGGCACACTGGAGCAAATTCTATTCGGTCCTACTTCAGTAACCGATGGTAGTCAAAACCTCATTGGGGCGCTACGCACGGCAATGGGTGTCTGCGGCGTATCTAACATCCAGAAAATGCACCAGGTTGAGATGGTAATTGCCCCGGCCATTACCACCGAAGGAAAATCGTGGCAACTAGCCCAATCTAGC
>Ga0315280_10006364_pt1 | contig 16337 bp, 17 predicted proteins | sample YL17G06_40_MG_FD_203697 | JGI IMG/M metagenome (GOLD analysis project Ga0315280, IMG submission 203697) | Sediment microbial communities from Yellowstone Lake, YNP, Wyoming, USA - YL17G06_40 | ecosystem: Environmental > Aquatic > Freshwater > Lake > Sediment | place: USA: Wyoming | collected...
AATTAGATGAGAAGGATTTAGCAATATTAACCTTGTTGCAGAAGAATTGTAGAATGACTGCAAGGGAGATTGCCAGAAAAATTAATTCACCGATAACAACGGTATTCGCAAAAATGAGAAGAATGGAGCAACAAGAAGTAATAAAAGAATACAGAGCCATTTTAGACTCAAAAAAATTAAACCTTGGTACAACAGCTTTCATTTTGGCCTCCTTTTCCTACAGAAACGGAGAAACGCCTCTCTCTCAAAGAGTTATTGCTGAGCAGATTGCAAAGTTTCCAGAAGTCCAGGCTGTTCACATAATATCTGGAGACTGGGACATTCTGATCAAAATCAAGGAAGAAAGTGTTGATGCTGTCGGAAACTTTGTCATAGATAAGCTTAGAACAGTTAAAGGCATAGAGAAAACTTTAACATGCATGGTTTTCGACACCCAAAAAGAAACAACTGAATTAACCCTGCCATTAAACAAGCAATTATTGAAGAAAATTCAGTAAAGGTTATGAATTCATAGCGAGTGAAATTAAAACCAAAGCGATCAAGAAGTGTAGTAGCAATTGGAAAAATTCGATGTGATAGTGGTTGGTGCTGGAACAGGTGGATGTCTAGCTGCAAAAACAACCGCTGAAGCAGGCCTAAAAGTCTGCCTAATCGAGAGGAAAAAAAGGGAGGAAATTGGAGAAAAAATCTGTGGAGACGCCATGGGAGAGCATCACCTAAAGAATTTGGGTTTAGAAAAACCGCAGGGCGGCGAACTGGAAAAGAGAATCGAAGGGATTAAAATTTATTCGCCAGATTTAGAAACTGTTTTCACAATTGCACATGAAGATTTTGTAGGTTACTTGTTGAATAGGCGCCTTTTTGGGCAATGGCTTTTGAAAAAGGCTCTGGATGAAGGCGCAATTCTTCTTGATTCTACACAGTGTCTAGAACCGATGATTGCGAAGGGTTTCGTAACTGGAGTTTCAGCTAAAAACTTGAAGACTGGCAAGAATGTTCAGTTAAGAGGAAAAGTAGTTTTGGATGCCACTGGTTTTCTGGCTGTTATTCGGCGAAAACTTCCCAAACAAATGGGAATAGAAAATGAAGTTGCAAATGAGGATGTGGAAGCTTGTTATCGTGAAATTAGACAGCTTAGACAAGAAGCTGAAAATACTAAATACTGTGAAATCTATTTTAACCAAAATGTGACTCCTGGGGGGTATGCATGGATTTTTCCCAAGAGCGGAGCGAAGGTTAATGCTGGCTTAGGAATTTGTATGCGGGGCAAGTTTCCAAACCCAAAGAACCAGTTTTATAAACACATTTTAACCAAGCCAATGTTCGAGGGTTCCCTACTTCTGAATGGTGGTGCATGGTATGACCCTACACGCAAGCCCTTAGATAACATGGTTGGAAATGGAATCGCAATCATTGGCGATGCAGCATGCCTAGTAAACCCTATTCATGGTGGCGGAATAGGTCCATCCATGTTAAGCGGCTATCTTGTTGGGAAAACAATAATCGAGGCTTTAGAAAAGGATGATGTCAGCCAAAAATCCTTGTGGCCTTACAACCGCAAATATATGGAAATGTATGGAACAAAACAGGCTGGGCTAGATGTTTTCCGCATGTTGCTTTTGACAAGCCGCGACGAAGACCTAAGTTATGGAATGAAATATAGGCTCTTGACGGAGGAAGATGTTCTAAAGGCTGGTTTAGGCGAAGATTTTCGTCTGAACATTACTGAAACTGCCAAACGTGTGTTCAGAGGATTGGGAAGATTGCGTTTTCTTAACAAGCTTAGGCTTACAGCTAACTTGATTAAGCAAGTTCAAGCCCATTATAGAAACTATCCGGAAACGCCTGAAAACTTTGAAGGATGGCGAATAAAAACAGAGGCTTTATTCAAAGAAGCTAAGTCTAAAGTTATGGAGTAGATGTTTGGGCGTTCTTTAAATCTGTGGTTGCTCGTTAAGTGAGTGTGAAGTGTTGGCCATATGCGCGTTGCAGTTTTAGCCACGGGTGGAAAGGACTCCGCTTTAGCCCTCTACAAAGTCTTAAACGAAGACCATGAAGTGAAGTATCTTGTAAGCATGATTCCGCTAAGAGAAGACAGTTGGATGTTCCATTATCCAAACATTCGTCTGGTGGACCTTTTCGCGGAGGCTGCGGAAATTCAGCTTGTAAAGGCTGAAACTTTGGCGGTTAAAGAAAGGGAGGTTGAAGACCTTAAGCGGTTAATTGAAGGGATTGATGTGGATGCCATAGTTTCTGGGGCAGTAGCCTCCACTTATCAGAAATCAAGAATAGAGAAAATATGCGAACAGTTAAGGCTGAAGTGCATAGCGCCTCTTTGGCACGAAAATCCGTTAAACATTTTAAAGGAAATTTTAGGCCTTAAATTTGAAGTGATAATAACTGGGGTTTACGCATACGGCTTCAGCGAAGAATGGCTTGGAAGAAAAATTGACGAAGCCTCCGTTAAAGCCTTAATAGAATTAAACAAACAGTATGGTGTCTCACTTGTGGGTGAGGGAGGAGAATACGAAACCCTAGTGCTTGACGCGCCGTTCTTCAAAAAGCGAATAAAGATTGTTGAAGCAGAGAAGATTTGGAAAAATCAATCTGGCTATTTTCTGATTACGAAGGCGAAACTTGAAAATAAATGAATACTGCTTGATGTTAAAAAGCGTGAACTTTATAGTTTGCATGTTTGTATTTTAAACTTGGGAAACTTATGGTTGAAGAAGCAGACATAGTAGAATTTCTCAGAGTGCATGATGGTAAAGCATCTTTAAATGATGTTGCAGAGGGTTTGGGCATACCTAAGTATGGACCGAACTCTGCTTATGCGCTTCTGCAATCCTTAAAAACTAAAGGCATTATTGAACGGCGTGGCGAACTTTGGACCCTAGTTGCGGAAGAGGTTAAGCCTTTGGAAAAAGTTGCGGAAGCACCCAAGCCTACGCCACCAACAGCAGAGAAAGAAGTTGCCGTTCCAGAAGTGGAAAAGCTCATGAAAGCCATGGCGAAGACCATAGCGGAAGCAATGAAAACCGCTCAAACTCCAGCAGACGAGTGGGAACTGGCAACAAAACCAATGGCTACAAAAATTGAAAGGAAAGAAGAAAAACTAAGTTCCCTTGTCTTAAGACCAGACGCTGCGCCTGAAGCCAAAAAACCCTTATTAGGCTTCCCAACAGGAACATTCATAGACAATTTCTTCTTAACGCCAGAAGGAAAATCGCTAAACGGAGTGCCAATTTGCGGACAATTTGCAATAACAGGCTTACCTGGTGCTGGAAAATCGATACTTGCTGAAGAAATAGCAGTGAGAGTTGCGGCTTCTGGAAGAAAAGTGCTTTTTGCAACGGCTGAAGACACATGGAAAAGCGCAACTCCACGCTTCGATTTGCAGTCACGCCTAAAACAGAAGGCGGATATTTTAGGTTTAGACTGGAACAAAATTCGTGAAAACCTTTTTGTGCTTGACACTGTGGCTTATCCTGAACTGCGAGACTGGAACACTTTCGCGGAAACCTATCGTTATGTTGCTGAAAAGGAGAAAATCGAACTAGCCCTAATTGACTCTGTGACGGTGCTTGAAGCATATCGTGGAGCATTAAAATACCGTGTTATGGAGCTAGCCAGATACAACCAAGTCAACGGCATAACAGCCCTATACGTCAACCAGAGAAGCTCAGAAGTCTGGGATAGCTACGACATGGCAGGCGGCATAGGTCTAGCCCACAACCTCGATGGAACAATAATAGTTGATTATGGACGTGTATATTGGTATGACCAGCAAGTTGATTTGGAAGCAAACAGAGGCGAATTCGTCCGTATAGCGCGTGTTTTAGACTGTAGAATGAGCAATTTCGAGAGAAGAAGAATAAAAATTGACATAACACCAGACGGCTTTCTAAGGGCTTTGGAGCCTATACCAAAAACTGAAGAAACAAAACAATAGTGAATCAGCAAAATGTCAATAGTGAAGCCGCCCTCCTTCGAAGAGCTTGTTAAAACCTACGGGTCTCCAAAAAAGGCAATAATCCACCTAATCGAAGCTGGATTCTCACCAGAACAAGTAGAGTGGAAGATGGGCATACCATACTATCGCATACGCCTATACATGGAAGACGTAGAGCCAAAAACAAGCATTCCGTTCTCAAAAATAGTGGAAGTCTACGAACGCCTAGCAATCTTACGCGGAAAAAAGGGAAAAGAAACAGCACTGGCAAAGTTTTTCCAAAACCCAGACCTTCCACTAGGGATTAAAGCTCGCTTCGCCCTAGGAGCCTTAACGGAAGAAAGTGTAGGCTTTTCAACATTCACCGCACGCGTTGCATTTCCAGTCAGCAATGTATTGCCATGGGACTAACAGCATTTTCCCTGCCTGCTTGTCTCTTACCCTAAAATTTTCAGAAATCTTTTTTCTTAAAAACTTATTTGCAAAACGTTTTCAGCTTCTCAGCAATTTCCTTCGGAATTTGTGTGGCTTTTCCAGTTTGTTTATTCGCTACCACAACTACCATGTGTCCGTTTGCTAACAAAATGGCTGATTCTTTATTGAAGATTTTGAAGCCGTATTTTATGGATTTTTCCTTTAACTCCTCTATGGTTAATTCTACTTCAAGTAGGTCGTTGAATTTGGCTGGTTTTTTGAATTGGCAGAAGGCTTCAACCCGTGGGAACCAGAGTCCTTTGTCTTCAGCGTCTGTGAATGTAAAGCCTAAGTGTCTGTAAAATTCTTCTTCTGTTTTTTCGAAAAATCTGAAATAGTTGGAGAAGTGCACGACTTGGGCAGCGTCGGTGTCTGCCCATGAAACTCTAAAAGAAGTCTTAAAGGCAACGGGCGACATTATTCTCACTAAGCGAGAAAGTCTAAACTTTCTTGTATAAGTAAATTGTATGCGAAGGGTATCCTAACGTTTGGTTTTCACAGAAATTCTCAACTTTGACGGGTTTCCACCCAACGATTTCATAGTCGTGGGAAACCACGCGAACTCCAGGTTTAAGTTCAGTTTCAAGTTTGGGCTTTACCTTTTCATTCGCGCTTGTGGTTAGGTATAGGAAAATGACGTCTGCCGATGTTAAGTCTACGTTAAACATGTCCCCGTTCACTATCGTCACTCTATCTTGGAGGCCATTCTCATAGACTGTGCTTAGCGCCTTTTTCACGAGGTCTTCTCGCAATTCGACGCCGACGGCTCTTGCGCCAAAATCTTTTGCAGCCATTATAACTGCTCTGCCGTCGCCTGCGCCTAAGTCGAAGAAAACTTCTCTAGATTTTAATTGGGCTAGAATGAGCATTTGGCGGATTACTTGTGGTGGGCTTGGAACATATGGTGCTATATACATCTATGAACCCTCGGTTAAATGTGACTTATTACTTGTTCTGGTTTATCCAATGTCTTGGCTCTTTTAAAGATTTTCCGCATTTCTAAGCAACGTACGTGGCTTTTTTAGGCGTTGGTTTTTTGGCTTCTCCACATTTCATGCAGCTTTGAGCGCATAACTCAAGGTATTTTCCTTCATCTCCTGAACCAATGGCTTCAGAGGCTTTGCTGCAGATATCGCTTGCTTCTTGACATCCACATTCTTTGCAAAGCTTTGATATGGAAAGGCAGATTTCACGTACGTCATTAGGCTCTAGCACGGCTCTGTTTGTGCGACCAAGTAAGCAGATTTCCCGTGCCAAAACGCATGTTTGAACATATTTAATTCTTTCAAGAACTTCTTCGCGGAGTTTTTTTCGACTTATTTCCAAACTGGTTTTCTCCTTACAGGAAGTGATAAGATGTTTAGGGCACAATATGACAGGCTTTCATTTAAAAGTTGTTGTAAGTCTCACCTATTACCAGAATCTTTTGCTCATGGCTTTGCGTTCAACTTCAAGAACGAGTTCATAAAATTCGTCGCTGAGCCTAGGCTGCTTCTCAAGAACTTCCCTAACATCTGATGGTTGAACTTTTCTGGCACATAACGCCAATGCCGCTGCTTTTCCATATTTTGCTATTAACTGAGCTGTTTGCAACGCTTGTTTATGCAGTTTTTCCTCGCTTTTAGTTAGTTTTTCACCTTTCTTTTCAAGGATTGGAAGCGCTTTTTCTTCCTCCACTTTTAGAAGCCCTATGGCTGAGGAGCCACATCTTGGACATTTTGGCTTGTCTGACAAGTCTTTAGTACGTATCATTTCCATGTAACTCCAACAGTTTGTGCATACGAAAGTGCATGTTTCGTTCAGCAATCGCACTTTTGCAGATTCTATTAGGACGGCTCGCATCCTTTCTGGAGGAATCAAATCGGTTTTCATGCTTACTCGTTCGATGCCAACGCGGGCAACGGGTGTTGCATTTCCGTCAGTTTCGACTTTTTGTAATTGAATTTCGCCTTCTCGAATTTTTCTGAGAACATAAACAAGCTTTTCCAAGTCTAAGTCCTTTGTAAATACTTCTTTTAAGGCTTCTTCGTAAATTGGTGTGCCCTCAAAACTTTTTATCAGCCTTTGCAAACTCACGTTGCTAAAGTCAGCCCATTTCTTTAAAGCTCCGAAACGCCGTGCCACATGAATCATTCTCCTCTTGAAAAGTCCAGTTTTCACAGTTGCCATCGTTAAACTGTCTCTGACTGCTTGATCTGGCATAACGCGCATTTCGTCAAACAACGTGATTATCTGGTTTGCGTTTGCAGCGCCCATTGTTTGCACGAAAATACGATATGGGTCATGTTGAACCACAACGCCGTATCCAATTTTCTCGGAGAGCAACTGACCCAGCAATTGGGCTAAGGCTCTGTTCGTAAGGGATCCGAAGTTGGCGTGGAGTATAACGAATTCTTCCCAGTCTTCGATGACTATTCGTTTGTCCGTAGGAACTGGAAATCCAGCCGCTACCTGCTCTATTGTTTCGGCTAAAGCACGCAAAACAGTGTCCTTGTCAGATGGACACTGCTCACTTATCTTAGCGGCTATTTCCTCTTGTGAAATTCCCTTCTGCATTTGCTCTTCAACAAAACCCCTAATTGAGCCTACTTCCTGCGCAATTTCGAACGGAACTGGAATTTCTTCACCTATCCAGCTTGGAATAGCCCCCGTAGGATCGTCAACTGGTTTCACATGGACTTTTTCTTCGGAAACATGCAATATCAGCCATGGGCTTCCTCTGATAATGAATTTCGTTCCCGGCTTGCCATACTCAGCCATGAAGGCTTCGTCTAAAACCCCTATTGCAGAGTCGCTTGACTCATCAACCACCAGAAATTGTTTTTCTTCAGGTATCATGGACAAGTTTTCAAAGTAATATTCGAATAGGGCTTTTGTATTTCGCGGTTTCAAAACCACTTTGTCTTCAAAGGAAACCCATGCTAGGCGTGGAAAACGTTGATGCATGTACCGAAGGATTTTCTCGACATCCTCTATTGTTAAATCCTCGTAGGGGTAAGCGTTTCTGAACGTTTCCAATATTTCGTTAAATTCTAGTCTTCTGTTCTTAAGCAGCAAACCTGCAATTTGATGGGCTAGGGCGTCGTAAGGCTTGGGTGGAATTTCTACTGGTTCAAGGTCTTCTTTTAGAGCTCTTCTGGCTATGGTTAGGGCTTCAAGTGTATCGTCAGAATCCATTGTAACAATTATTCCTTCGGCTATTCGTCCAATTCTGTGACCGCTCCTGCCGACCCGCTGTATAAGCCTCGTAACCTGCCTTGGACTCATGTACTGTATAACTAGGTCTATTCTGCCCACGTCTATGCCTAACTCGAGGCTGCTTGTGCAAACAAGTCCTTTCAATTCGCCGTTTTTCAAGCCTCTTTCAGCAGCTATTCGAGATGGTTTGGCAAGGGAGCCGTGATGTATCGAAATTGGGAAGTCTATGTCCCAGACTTTGAATCTGCTTGCTAAAACTTCTGATATTGCCCGCGTGTTGGTGAACAAGAGCACAGATTTATGCCTGCTTATGTAGTCGCGGATTATCCGCAGTCTAGCTGCAACTTCTGGGTGCGTGTAAAGTTGTGAAGAAAGCTTGATGTCTTCATCGTCGGGTTCTGGGAAAACTATTTTTAGTCGCATCATTCTGGCAACTGGAACGCGGACAATTTCTACACTTCGTCCCTTTCCAACGAGGAACTGAGCAACCTTTTCTGGGCTGCCGATAGTGGCGGATAAACCTATCATTTGGAATTCTTTGCCAACCATTATCCTCAGTCTTTCCAAAGCCAAGGAGAGTTGGCTTCCGCGTTTGCTGTCAGCCATCTCGTGCACTTCGTCGATTATTACCCAGCGCACCTGTTGGAGATGCTGACGCATAACCCAGCCAGGCAATATTGCCTGCAAAGTCTCAGGAGTCGTGATCAAAATGTCTGGAGGGCTTCTAGATTGTCTTACTCGTTCTTTTGTTTCTGTATCTCCGTGCCTAACAGCCAATTTTATGTCTAGGTTATTGCACCACCATTCAAGCCTCTCCAGCATGTCTCGGTTTAAAGCTCGCAAAGGCGTGATATACAAAACTTTGATGCCCGGCGTTCCCTGCTGTTGAAGAAGCATGCTTACGACTGGCAGAAAAGCAGCTTCGGTTTTGCCAGTAGCCGTGGGCGAAATAAGCAACACATTCTTTCCTTCAAGAATTTTCGGAATAGTCTTCTCCTGCGGCTCTGTTGGTTTTGAGAATCCCCTCTGCTCAACAAGTCTTCGGACTGGCTTAACAAGCAAATCAAAAACGTTTTTCGGCGGCTCTTTCAAGTTTGGTTAAACCTCAAATGCTAGAGAATAAGCACAAAACCATAGGTAAAAGCATTTTGGAAACTTTTCAAAAAACCTAGAACAATGAAGTCTATGTTACCAAGTTTAACGAAACGAACGGCATGTTGATTTTAGCATTTTCAACTCAATTTTAGCCACCTCTCCTATGTCTTTTTTGTTTAAATCTGTTTTTTGAAATGAAGCTTCATACAACAATAATGAACATACTGGTGTCCATCTAACGGTCACTATTGATGGATTTATGCTGAAGCTTTCCATCAAAAACCATCATAAGCTATAAAATAGGAGCCATATTCTTTCCCCATAGCCTTTTTCACTCGGTTATGTAGTGCTTTTAGGCTTTAACTTAAAAGTTTTTGAAGCGTTGTTTCATTCTTTTGTAAAGAACATGTTTAAACTTGATGTTAGGATGGAGTTTTTCTATTCGAAAACAATGGAAAGTTTTTTATGTATCATCATATGAAACCATGGTTATCGAGAATGTTGGAGGAAATTAAATGGCTAAATGTCCAAAATGTGGAACCGTTATTTCAGCACCTAGGAAGAAGTGGACTATGGCTGGACGCCCAGACAAAGCAGGAAAAAGAATGCAGCTGGAAATTGGACTTTTCGACTGTCCGAAATGTAAGAAAGCTTTCCGAGAAGTATTGAGCAAAAAGAAGATTTAAAAGTTCAAGGGAATCGAGAGAAAATCAAGGTAAGCACAGAACTTTAAGCTTACCCGCCTTCCCCCTATTTTTCCAATTTAAAAGCGTTAAGTTTTAAAACATGAAAGCCTAAATCAACAAGAACACTTCATGTAACAGAAGGCATGACATTGGCAGCAGCAACACTTAAACAATTATGGAAAAACGAGTATTTCCAAACAGCGATAATGATTATCGCAATGATAGTAATAGTTTTTGGTTTCTGGTATGGCTCGCAACTAGTGTTAAACACACAGTATCCAGCGTTAGCTGTAGTTTCTACAAGCATGCTACCAACATTAAATGTAGGAGACGTGATAATAGTTCAAGGAGTGCCTGCAGCCCAAATAAACGCCAATTATACAACAGGGGACATCATTGTTTATAGAAAACTAGGCTATCCGGAGCAACGTATCGTCCATAGAGCGGTTGAGAAGGTACTAAAAGGCAACTATTACGAGTTTACTACAAAGGGAGACAACAACGCGGGGCCGGATCCACCATTTAATGAGAGCTACCTTATTGGGAAAGTAATAGCAAGAATCCCATATGTGGGTAACTTTCCTTTATTCGTCAACGCTCTGGGAAATTTTTACTACTTCATCATTGTAATAATTATTGTAATTAATATCTTATTATCACTACTTTTCGACACTGATGAAGAGAAGAAATCTATTAAAGAGGAGCCGCATGAAAAAAGGAAATTATTTGGAAAACTGGATATTGATACAATTTTTTTTCTAATTTTAAATGTGCTCCTCATAGGTTTCACAATTTTTAATCTATTTGGGGTTTTCACCTTTTGGCAAATAGGCGCTGAACCACCACAGAACGTAACTATTCGCGGTTTATACTCTGATTTGCAATATCAAGCAAGCTTTAAATACGTTAGTGAGGCGTTTCTGTCTCAAGGTTTCTTGACGTACCAGATTGATTGCTCGGTAAATGGGGCTATACGACCAGGTGTTCCGACATTCTCGTGGATGCAAGTTTCAATTTTGATTCTCGTATTCCTCAACCTTTGGATGGCAAATAAATATTTACATCTGGATAAAAGACTTAAACAAGCGTTTAAACTTAATTCTATATATAAGTAAATGCTAATTTTAAAATATGCAGTTTTTATCACAAAAATCAAGCTTGAAGAAATTAGTAAAAAATCATGGAAGAAAACTCTTAAATGCGCTCGTGCTTTTTGCTGTGATTGCCATAGGATTTCTAGGCTTTTGGTTTGCTTCAAAGATTATATTAAACACTGAATACCCGATATTACCAGTTTCCTCAAGTAACATGTGTGTTTTTCAACTTAATTGTGATGGTTTGATGCATCCCTTTGAACGTGCGTTGCACGTAGGGGATTTAATAATAGTTCAAGGAGTGAATGCTATGAGTGTTAGAGTTGCATATCCCAACAGTGACATTTTGGTTTTTCATTTTCCGAAGCAGAATTCTTACCAGAAAGATTAGTTAGCCATAACTAGAGTGATAGCGAAAGAAGAAAGAGACGGCATAACCTATTTTAGAACGAAAGGTGATGGACAAGGGGTTCATAAATGGCCTGAAATACTAAACGTATCTGAATGTGACACATGGTATGATTATCGTGAAAATTACACATGGAATGGTATGATTTCTGAGAAGCTTTTGGTTGGTAAGGTTGTTTTTCGAATTCCTTGGGTTGGGCACATTGCGCTTTTTATGCAAAATCCTTCTGGAATCTTCATAGTAGTCATTCTAATAATTATCGTATTACTCACCAAGTTTGCTATTCCAAAATTTACAAGTAAAAAAGCTGAAACTAAACCGAAGAAAAGTGTGGAAAACGCTTTTGAAACCTAAGGTTTTATAAACGGTATTTAAGCATTCACTATATTAAGTGATGTTTCATGCCAAAATCTAAAGCCATAATAAACATCGAAAACGTTGTTGCTTCCGCAACCCTAAACCAGAAAGTTGATTTAAACGCTATTGTGAAGGGTTTTCCAGGCGTAGAATATCGTCCAGAACAGTTTCCCGGACTAGTATTCAGGCTTAAAAGGCCGAAGACAGCTACCTTAATTTTTAACTCTGGGAAAATGGTTTGCACAGGTGCAAAGTCGGAAAAGGAAGCCCGCAGAGCAGTTATAAAAGTTATTAAAGAACTGAAAAAAGGTGGAATAATCATTATTAGCAAACCGGAGCTAAAGATACAAAACATTGTTGCCTCTGCAGGTCTAGGCGGTATGATAGACTTGGAAAAGTCAGCTATTACCCTTGGAAAAACAATGTACGAGCCCGAACAGTTCCCAGGCTTAATTTACAGAATGGATGAGCCCAAAGTTGTTATACTGTTGTTTGCTAGTGGAAAACTTGTTTGCACAGGGGCGAAGAAAGAACAGGACGTTTATGACGCGGTGCTTAAGCTCCATAAAATATTGGAGGAGCAAGAACTTATATTCTATGAATAACCTTACTTCATGCTTTAAATTACCTTTTTAATCTGCTTCAAAATGGTTTTCAACTGCTCTTCGTCTATTGCTCCTATTTCGTATAGCTTGTTGACTATCTCGCTAACATTAAGCAATGCATGAAGCTTTATTCCGCTTTTCTCAAGTTTTTCTCTTCCACCCTCTTCCCTGTCTAGAAGTACAACTGCATCAGTCACTACTCCACCCTCTGCCATTATGGCTTTTGCCGCCTTTCTCAGGGATAAACCAGTTGTGATTAGGTCGTCAATTAGTAAAACATGGTCTCCGGGTGCAAGGATTCCTTCTATTCTTCTTTGTCTTCCATGGAGACGGACACCTTTACGGACGTATAGAAATGGTTTTTGTAAATTATAGGCAATTAAGGATGCAAATGGTATGCCGGCAACTGGAATTCCTGTCACCCTCTCAAAATTTTTGTCGCCTACTTCGTTTTTTATGAAACCTACGTAGAAATCACAGACTTTTTTAAAAGCATCTGGGAAGCTTGGAACTATTCTTAAGTCTATATAATAGGGGCTTATTTTTCCGCTTGTGAGTTTGAAGGCTCCGAATTGTAGGGCGCCTATTTTATTTAGGATTTTGCAGATTTCAACTTTGATTGTTTCGTTGCTTTTTTCGATAGGCAATGTTTCACGTCCGTTTAGAAACTTGGTAGATTTTCCCTATTTCAGGTATTAAACATGTGACTTTTGGCATTTCCTTCTTTAGAATTTCAGCGAACTTTTTTAAGTCTTCTGTTGAGCCAGTATGGTAGGGAACCGCAACTTTCGGTTTTGTTAATTTTGCAATGTCAACGCCCGTTTCTGGCGATGTGCCAGGCGCAATTCCAACGGTGCAGAAAACAACATCAAGTTTTTCCCTTTCGCCAATGGCTGCCATCTCTGGAAATGGTAGGCTATCTGCTGTGTGGAAAACTTTGACGCCGTCTTCGCTTGTTATTACAAAAGATACAGGCGTAGCTGCTGGATGGTTACATTTTTCAGTCTTCACAGAAACTTCTCCAATCTTCACCTCCGAACCTTGCTGAACTTCATCCAATTTTTCTGGAGGAATTACGTTTCGCAATCTTCTTGCAGATGTTGGGTCAGCCACAACCACGCATAGTGTTTGTTTATGGATTTCTAAAACAAGGGACTGGTCAAAATGGTCATAATGTTCATGCGTAATCAAAATTGCGTCAACATTTTTGAAGTCTCGAGGTTTAACATCTACGGGGTCTACTAAGAGTGTTTTTGAGGGGGTTTTAATGGTTACTCCAGCATAACGGTTAAACCATACAAACAAGATTTCGTTTTTTGCAGGAGATTTTTTGATTGACATGTTTAGTTCCTCACAGTTGTTAATTATCGGGCTTGGGTTTTAAAGAACTTGTGCTGTTGCCGAATAATTTAAAGAATGCAACGTGGAAACATATTGAATAAGCATGGTGTATCCTCGTTTTGTTAAGGCTTAATAATATGGTCTATTAACTTCACTTTTCTTTCCATGAACCAGCGAATCTTCAAATATGAGGCTTAGTTTCTGCACGTATACATATTAGCATTACTAACACTCTTTGTGTTTTTTGGTAATGCTTAATAGTTGCTGTTAGCGTGTTTTCATATCCATAGTGATGGTTCATGGTTGATGTTTGGCTTCCCTACGGAAAAACAGAGGTCTGTGTGAGGGTTCCAACACAAAATTTTCTGGGTTTAATAGAACCTAAAGAGAAGCCTGGCGTACTAGACGCTAGGGCTGAGATTGAAAGGGCTTTAAAAGAGCCTGTTGGTTCTAAAAAGTTAAGTGAAATTGTTAAGCCCGAACATAAAGTGGCAATAGTTGTTGATGATGCGACTAGACCTGCTCCAAGCCATCTGATGATTCCGCCAATACTTGATGAGTTAAACATGGCTGGTGTTAAAAATGAAAATATAACGATAATTTTTGGTTGTGGAACGCATAAGGCTGTTAAAAATGAGGAAGCTGTTAGGCTTTTGGATGAAGCTGTTCTTAACCGTGTGAAAGCCATAAGCCATGACTGCAAGGCAGAAGACTTGGTTTATGTAGGTACAACTCAGAAACATGGAACAAAGGTCTACTTAAACCGCATTTTCGCCGAGGCAGACGTAAAAATTCTTACAGGGGATGTTTGTTTTCACTATTATGCAGGTTATGGTGGTGGGAGAAAGAGCGTTTTACCAGCGGTTTCAGGTGAGGAAACAATAAAGCATAATCACGCCATGCTTCTGCATCCAAACGCAAAAACAGGAGTTTTGGAGGGAAATCCTATTCACGAGGACATGGTTGAAGCCGCAAAACTGGCTAAGGTAGACTTCATTTTAAACGTTGTAACTAACAGTAAAGGTGAGGTTGTCAAAGCCTTCGCGGGCGATTTAGAACAAGCCTTCTACGAGGGCGTTAAAGTTGTTGACGAAATGTACCGCATACCCGTAGACCGTAAAGCAGACATAGTTGTTGTTAGTCCAGGCGGGTATCCAGCAGATGTAAACCTCTTCCAAGCCTACAAGGGTGTTGACAGCGCCCTTGAAGTCGTCAAACGTGGCGGCGTGATAGTTTTATTGGCTGAATGTTCACAAGGGCATGGAAACCAGGTCTTTTATGATTGGATGGTTAAGTTTAGCGATATAAAGGCTGTTGAAAGGGAAATTAAGCGTAATTTTGTTTTGGGCGGGCATAAAGCCTATTATTTGTTGAAAGCGTTGCAAAACCATCAGATTATTTTGGTTTCACTGATGCCAGACTATTATGGCACAAACATTTTCAAATTGAAAACGGCTAGGGCGGTGAATGACGCCTTAAATGAAGCTTTTAAAGTTGCTGGTAAAAACGCTAAGGTTTGGGCGATGCCCTATGGAAACTTTACACTGCCAGAAGTTAAGGCGAGTGAGGGGCAAATGCCTCCTCAAAGCGGTTAAATAGGAAAACTGGTTAATCCCTCTAAGCTGGATGGGAGAAGAAATCTTGCAAAAGACTTTCAAACTGCGGAAATTCGTCCAGAATGACCTGCGAAGTGTAGTGCATATTAACAGTGTTTGTCTACCAGAAAATTATACGGACTACTTTTTCATCGATTTGTATCAAAGATTTCCCGAAACTTTCATCGTTGCTGAGGAAAATGGGGACGTTATTGGTTATATAATGTGCCGCGTAGAACTGGGCTTATCAAATTTTGGTTTTAGTGGCGTAATTAAGAAGGGGCACATTGTTTCGGTGGCTGTTCTGCCTCAATACAGGCGCAAGGGGATAGGACAAGCTTTGATCACTGAAGCCATGGAAGGCATGCGCTTACACAATGCGAAACAATGCTTTCTAGAAGTAAGAACAACCAATACGCCAGCAATTGACCTTTACAAGAAGCTGGGATTTCAAGTTACCCGCACAATCCACGGCTACTACGCTGACGGAGAAGGCGCATACGTGATGAGTTGCGAACTCCGGTCAAAAAATAAGTGAATGAGACTAGATGCGTGTGTATTCTGCTTTTTCGCTCATGTAATTTATTGCTTGAAGCACAGATTTTGCAAGCCCCAACAAACTAAGAAGCATCGCAATCGCCAAAAACAATCGAAGATCAACCATTAAACTTACATTTTGGAATGTTAAACCAAATATTCCACCGTTTAACGAGAAGATCAAATAGCCAATCACGAACAGTGCCTTAGTCACATTAAAAAAGTATTGAAAGATTGTTCCGGAAACAAGTTCTCCAACAATCATTAATAAGATATACACCATGACAAAAGTTTCAATCATCTGCTGCAAACCAGGAACCATATCCGAAATTGGAGCCACAAACATCCATAAAACAAAGTACAATGCATAGAAAAGAATCCCTTTCACAGTTGCCTTTAAAGCCTTAAACGTAAAGTTCCGAATTTTCTTCTTGAAATTGTTACCAGTGTCAGCCATAGGGAATCACCAAAGGACCATAATCAAATATTGAAGTAGAAAAATAGACTTCAAACCGCCCAGTCGGAGTCGTTCCAGTCATCGAAACATAAAACTCTATAAACCCGTTATAAGGCGAGTTGCCATAAGCTTCTAGGCTTGTTTTTCCTCTGCCCACACGCGCACCAGTGCTATTATACATTCGGATTTGCATATCGCCAACCAAATCGAAGAAGGCGTGATTTTCAAAGCTTATTGGAATCGTAACCCTAAAGTGAGTAAGATTATACGGCGCATATGCAGGCTCGCCTAAAGAGAAATTGTATAATGGTGCACCCCAAGGCATGGAAAAATTTGTTGAAGCTTGAACTGGAATCACGTCCGCAATTCTCATGCTTACTGCTTCATAAATTTTCAATTCAGTATCATTTAACAAGTAGTTTTTGTCCTGCTGCAACAAATCATTAAGATCTATCGTCATGTTGTGAGTTATGGTCACCACATCGTTTTTCTTTATAACAAGTACAAACGTGGATCCACGCGTGATGGTGAAGCCTT
>Ga0315280_10006365_pt1 | contig 16337 bp, 16 predicted proteins | sample YL17G06_40_MG_FD_203697 | JGI IMG/M metagenome (GOLD analysis project Ga0315280, IMG submission 203697) | Sediment microbial communities from Yellowstone Lake, YNP, Wyoming, USA - YL17G06_40 | ecosystem: Environmental > Aquatic > Freshwater > Lake > Sediment | place: USA: Wyoming | collected...
CGCCAGAACCCATTGACTGGGCATTTGCGATATTGTTCACGGCAATAACTTTCACTTCATTAGAAATAGGCAAATACATTGCAAGCAAGAGACGGAAGGCATAGTTAGAAAAACTTATATTCGAAACGCTATGAAGAGAGCCTTTCATATTAAAGAAAAATGAGGAAAAAAAGATGAGTGAAAAATCAGCAAATCCAGCAGCGCTTGGACTCTTAGGCTTCGGGATGACAACAGTACTCGCACAGTTTGTTCACAACGTTAGGTTAGGATCAGTTGACGGCATGATTCTTGGAATGGCGTTAGCCTATGGTGGACTTGCTCAGGTGATTGCAGGGATAATGGAATACAAGAAAGGCAACACGTTCGGTACTGTGGCTTTCACATCATATGGTTTGTTCTGGTGGTCCTACGCATTTCTGAACATGCTACCAAATAATACGTTCACTTATTACTTTTACGGACTACCATCAAGCGAGTCTCTAGCTGCATATTTCTTCATGTGGGGACTCTTCACCTTTCTAATGTTCTTTGGCACATTGAAAACTAATCGCGCATTACAGTTCGTTTTCATGAGCCTAGCAATACTGTTCTTCTTACTTGCAGCTAAATCAGCAATTATCGCTTACTCACCATCAACAGACGTTGAACTGTTCACTCGCATAATCGGAATTGAAGGCGTCTTTTGCGGACTGAGTGCAGTTTATCTAGCCATGGCAGAAGTATTAAACGAGGCGCACGGAAAAACTGTGCTACCCATATGCCCAGTGAGCTGAAAAACACCTTCACCCCTTTTATTTTTCTTGAAGGTATTTGCGGATTAAGCGCTTTTCATCTCGCCCTAGCATAAGTGCTAAACGAAGCGTATGCAAAAAGGAATCCTATCTATCTACGACAAAATCAACAATAATTCTCTGTCAAAATACCTAAACCTATATATAACAAATATTTTTTTAAAGAAGCCAAAATAACCAATTAAAAAAGAAGGCGGGATGAGATGGCCAAAGAAGGAGTAGAGGTCTATAAAGAATTTGAAGCCAATATAATTCCACCAAGCTGGAAAGATCGAGCATGGGATAAGAACGACTTTAAGAGATGGTATGAAAACACTGTGAAGAATAAGAAGGCAATGGAAGAATGGTGGGGAAAATGGGCAAACGAGCTTTTCTGGTTCAAAAAATGGGACAAAGTTTTGGATGATAGCAATCCCCCATTTTACAGATGGTTTGTTGGCGGAGAAACAAACTTGGCTTACTTGGACACAGATTGGCAGATTGACCAAGGCAGAAAGAATAAATTGGCTTTGATATGGGAAGGAGAACCATGGGATGAAGCAGCGCAGCAACCAAAGGAAGTTAGAAAGTTTACATATTACGACCTATTCAGAGAATCAAATGCAATCAGCTTTGCCCTAAGAGAAAAATTAAATGTCAAAAAAGGAGAGATTTTGACATTTTATTTGCCAATGATTCCGGAGCTCCCACTTTACATGCTTGCAGTTCAAAGGTTGGGAGCACGGCACAGCGCAGTTTATAGCGGATTTAGCGCGGATGCTTTAGCTACCAGAGCCATAGACGCCAGCTCAAGGATAATAGTTACTGCAGATGGGTTTTATAGAAGAGGGAGGATAATAAGTCTTAAACCCATTGTTGATGAAGCCGTAAAGATATGCGCACAAAACGGGCTTAAAATAGAAAAAGTCATAATAGTCAAAAGAGCAGGGCAAGATATACCTTGGAATAAAGAGGTAGACATTTGGCATCATGAGTTGATCAACGATATATCACAAAATGTCAATGTTCCCGCTGAAAGGTGTGGTTCAGAAGACTTTTCATACATCCTTTACACATCAGGCACCACAGCTACTCCTAAGGGATGTGTAATTCCTATAGGAGGTTATGCTGTTTCTCTATATACTACTATGAAGTTGATATTTGATGTCCGCGATGATGATATTTATTGGTGCACAGCAGATATTGGATGGGTTACAGGGCATTCATATATCGTTTATGGCTCACTGATGACAGGTTTAACATCAATAATGTATGAAGGTGCCCCAGATTACCCAAGACCGGATAGATGGTGGAGTATAATCCACAGATATGGAGTGACGGTATTCTATACCACGCCAACAGCTATCAGAATGTTAATGAAATTTCCTGAAGAATATGTGCGAAAGTACGATTTATCGACAGTGAGGATTGCCCATTCTGTTGGCGAGCCCATTAATCCAGAGGCATTCAAATGGTATTACAGAAACATCGGTAAAGAAGACATCGTTGCCTCAAGTACTTGGTGGATGACGGAGACAGGACAAATGCTAACGGGGCATTATCCTGGATTAGGAAAAATATTTCCGCTTAAGCCTGGAACAAACGGCTATCCCTTCCCCGGCGTTACCATGAATGTTCTCGATGATGATGGAAATACTTGTCCACCCGGAGCTAGGGGATATTTGGCTATAACATCGCCATGGCCAGGAATGCTCATGACGTTATACAAAAGTCCACAAAGATACATCGATGTCTATTGGTCGAGGTTTAAAGGCAAGATGTATTTCTACACTGGAGATTTTGCTATCAAAGACCAAGATGGATACATATGGGTTTTAGGAAGGGCTGATGACGTCCTTAAAGTTGCTGGCCACAGAATCGGAACCGCTGAAATTGAGTCAGCAATGATTAAGCATCCAGCCGTGGCAGAGTCAGCGTGTATTGGTAAAAGTGACCCCGTAAAGGGAGAGACGCCCTTTGTCTTTACAGTTCTTAAACAAGGGTTTTCGCCAAGCCCAAAGCTCGCAGACGAGTTAAAAATGCATCTAAGAAGCACCATTGGCCCTCTCGTAGCATCTGATTCAACAATAGCCTTTGTTGACTCGGTTCCTAAAACGAGAAGCGGTAAAATCATGAGAAGATTGCTAAAAGCAATTATTGGAGGCGCGACACTCGGAGATGTCACAGCGCTGGAAGATGGAGTGGCTGTTGATGAAGCAAAGAAGGCCTATGACAGCGTAAAAGAGGCTCTTGAACGCAAGAAAAGCTAAGTTTATTGCTTTTTCTTTTTTTTAAAAAAAAGTCAGGGATAGAATCTTCTTATTGTTCTTGGGAATGGTATAGCGTCTATTATGTTTTCTAAGTCAAGCATCCATGTTAACAGCCTTTCCAAACCCATTCCGAAGCCAATGTGTGGAACAGTTCCGTAGCGTCGCAGGTCAATGTACCAGTTATAGTCTTCTTCTTTCAAGCCGACTTCTTTAATCCTCGCAATCATTTTTTCTTTATCATCTTCTCGAGCGCCGCCTGTTGAGATTTCTCCTATCCTAGGCACAAGCATATCAGTTGACATAGCTAGTTTCGGATTATCCCTGTATGTTTTACAGTAAAAAGTTCTAATCAGCGTTGGATAATCATACACAAAGAAAGGCTTGCCAAAAATGTCTGCCAATGCTTTCTCCTCCTCATATCCTAGGTCTTCACCCCATTTTATTTTGAAGCCTTTAGCATGTAACTTTTCAATGGCTTCGGTGTAGGTTATTCTAGGAAAAGGCGTTTTAACAGAAGTCAACTTTGAAATGTCTGCGCCTAGTTCTTCAATTTCTCTTTTACATTTAGCAGCAGCTCTGTGGCAAACGTGAGTTAAAAGCTCTTCTTCCAGGCGCATTAGGTCATTCATGTCAGCAAAGGCTTGTTCAGCCTCAATGTGCCAATATTCAGTTAAATGTCTAATAGTCCTACTTTTCTCAGCCCTAAAAGAGGGAGCCACACAGTAAACTTTCTCCAAAGAATAAATCAAAACTTCAAGGTAAAGCTGAGCACTCTGAGTCAAATACATGTTTTGGTCAAAATACTTTAATCCAAAAAGCGTTGATCCACCTTCAACTGCGCTGGTGATGAACATGGGTGGAGAAACCTCAAAAAACTCTTGTTTCTTAAAAAATTCATGTGTAAACCTCAGGACCTCACTGCGAACCTTCATCACTAAGTTCATTCGTCGACTGCGAAGCCAAAGATGACGAACATCCCGCAGAAACTCTTCACTTTTGTCTTTCGCTATAGGGAAAAGTTCAGCCAAACCGATTATTGACAGTTTTTCAACGGAGATTTCATATCCGCCGGGAGCCCGTTTATCTTGTTTAGCGATACCTTCCAACGTTAGCGATGACTCAATTGTAACTTTTTTAGCTTCATTCCATGCAGGGCTTTCCTTTTTAACTGTGCATTGAATAAAGCCTGTTGAGTCACGAACTATTAAAAAAATTGTTTCTTTTCCTTCTCGTTGGCGATAAAGCCATCCTCTAATTGCAACCCTCTTGTTTACGTAGCTTCCTTCTAAAATTTCTTGTATAGGTGCAAAGGACATGTGCATCAAACTCTCTTGTTTGTTTACAAATCTAAGTCTTATCTCTTTTTAAGTATTAAACCTCTTCAACAGATGTCTAAAGGTTTTAAAGAATGCAACCATTAGATAAATGCATAACGCCCACAATCAACAAGATAAACAGCAGATAGACGGAAAAATCGATTAAATCTTACGTCTTCAAATCCAAAATAACAATTGAAACCCTTGATGCTCGGGATACGTTCGCATAATCCTTAAATCCCCGACCTTTTAAACGTCATATGCTTCTACGAAGGCAATTAGATGAAAAACACTGCAAAAGAACAGAAATTTGAAGTTCATTATTTAATGGAGAGCATAGCCTTCGGGCTAACAGATGGAGTAATTTGTTTTCTAGGCATAATTGTCGGTGTTGCTCGAGCAACTTCCGACCGAAACCTAGTCATAATTGCAAGCATCGCCGGCGGAATAGCTGACGCACTTGGAAACTCGGTAGGCTTTTTCATCTCTCAAACAACCGAGAGAGCCGTTCAGATGTACGGAGTCGAACAGGGAACAGAATCTCGAGTCCATTCAAAAAAGGAAGTATGGATGAGTGGAGTGTTTTCGTTCCTAGCCACCATTGTCGCGTTGGTCCTCTTGATTTCCCCCTTCACATTTCTCAGCATATGGAACGCCACGTATGTTTCATTCACAATTGGAACAATCATGTCGTTTATTTTAGGCAGTTACGTAGGAAAAATAGGTAAAGAAAACCCATACAAATCTGGATTGAAGTATGCTATTATAACCGTCGCTGGAGCATTAATTGCCTATTTCGTTGGAGAAATACTGAACATTATATTTTAGTCGACTTAACAACCGATTACTCTTGTGCACTGAAAGAAAAAGGGGGAGGCTTTAGGGAAGTTGGATCTCTTTGATTTCCGTCAGGTCTTCCAAGCTGTTCATTTTTATTTTCTTGTCAGACACCGTGTAAAGCACATTTTCGATGTAAAGCGCTCTCTTCACCCAGTAGCTGCTCTCAGGTACGCCTGCACCATCTTCTCCATGGGTGACCTTGCCCCTTAGAACAAGTCCTTCAGTCAAAGTTATGTTAAACACGTATGCCCCTTGCCAGATAGGTGTTCCGTAAGCGTATGGAGGGACTCCCTCAGGATATTGTGTTTCGTTTATCTCTGCCACCAAAACGGGTATTACAAGAAGGTTCTTTGACTTGTCAAACAAAAATGCCTTATGATCTGTCAAGATAGGAGAATCAGTTCCTCTGTCGCCAATGGTGTAGTTTGCTATCTGTATTGGGTTGCTAACATTGCTAACATCGAAGACCGATATTTTCACTCCTTGATACCATGCAAAATCTCCTTCATTGGCTTCAACTGTTTCCTTGCCGACACCAATTAAGTGGTTCTCATCGTAGGGATGCAGATAATTCGAGTATCCGGGTATCTTCAACTGACCGAGAACTGCCGGTGTGGTGGGGTCGCTCAAGTCTATTACGAATAGTGGGTCAGTGTTTTTGAAGGTTACAAGGTAGCATCTGTCTGCAATAAAACGAGCTGAATGAAGATTCTCCCCGACGGCAAGGTTTTCCAGTTCTCCGATTACGCTTAGGTTCATGTTTAACACATACAGATTGTTTTGCTTAGTCCAATCTATTCACGTTGAAGTTGCTATCCTGAAATGGTCATTGTATTCGTCCATCGAAAATTGGTTGAGTTCGCGTCCCGGAACTTTGCCTTTGGCTTCCGGGGTGATGGTGCTGTTTTCTATTCGTATTCGATAGATTGTTGTTTTTCCGTCTGGTTCTGGAAACGTTATGTAAATATTGTTTAGCGAAACATACATGCTACTTGTCCCGCCAAGCAAAAGCGTCTTGTTAGTTGGCTCTTCTGCAATATTTTGCATGTTTAACGCGACAACCGTCGTATACATGAAATAATCATCAGAGGCGTTGGAGTAGAAGACTTCAGAGGCACTTACATCTTTCCTTTCGCCATTTAGATACATCTTTGGAAGAATAACTGTGTCATAAATAACGTAGGCTGGTTGACTTACAACGAAATAGACATAGCCGTCTATCATTCTTGAATTGAAGTAGCTACCTGTCATCGTAAAATTTGTAGAAAGTACAGGTTTTGACTTGTTTGAAATGTCATAGATATTCACGAAGGTTTTAACGTCAATAATAAAGTTTCGATAGTAAGACTCAGGAAATTTATATTTGCATCCTAACACTGCCAGTCTATCACTTCCTTGACTTACAAAAATTTCAACGGGATTAGTGTCGTCAAGAGTTATTTTTGAAAGTATTTCAGCTTCTTCTGCTGGATAAGCCTTTAAAATGAAAACGTTAGTACCTGAAACTAAGTAGATGTATTCTCCATCGGTTTTTACGATGTCTGCTTCGTCAACTCCTGCAACCTGAATGTTTGTGGCTGAATGTTCAAATTCTAACGCATATGTTGGTGCTGGCGACAAACCAGGCGCAGTCGCGAAGTTTATTTGTGAAGACTCGAGCATCAATCGCACTGGACCCACATTGATATCCGAAGGACCAAGGAATAGAAACGGTCCTTGGGTTCTAGAGTTTGTGGTCAGAAAATTTCTAAGCTCTTCGTAGGATGAAAACGCGTTTAATATCCCAGAAGAAGGAGTTGGAGACTGTGGAGATTCTGGTGAATATGCACCAAAATTGTAGCATAGCGCTACTAAAATTACGGCTAAGAGAGCAGCGACAATTCCATAAAGATTTGCACGTTTTTTAATTCCACTTTGCATTGGATGATCACCTATTAAAAATGAAGCATGCATTGTATTTTATCCTAATCTTTAGTACAGTTCAATCCAGAAATTAGAACGGTTTCAGAGACCATATGCGGATGGCTTCATACCAAAAAATTGCGGAAACTATCGCACCAAACAAAAGAATAAACAGATTTTATCGCGTAAAGCCTTGCATAAGCATCAAAAGGTAAGCAACATAAAAGGTTGTAGAGAAAACTGCATAAAAGAAATATCTTGGGAAAAGAAGTTTGCCCAGTTTAACAAAGTGCCGAAGCACTCCAATTTTGACTTCGCCAACCAAATAATAGTGACCGCCTACATCCTGCTTCTGCACTAGGCCTAACTCGCGCAATTGTTCCAGATGGTGATTCGCCACGCTAGGGCTAGTAAAATGCAAGGATTTCTGAATTTCTCTGACACTCATAGGTCGGCCATTTTTCAAAAGAAGCCAGTAAATTTTCCAAGCTTTTCCGCGAAGTGCATATTCAAACTTGATCTCATCTTCCACACTCAATAAACCGCACACTCTTTAGTAAAGCTCTAAAGTATGAGACTTATAAGTCCAATCATTAGCTCACCGTAAAGTACCAACAACAAATGCTAACAATCCGAAAATGAACCATAAAAGAACAAGGTTCTTAACTTTTCTGGCATTTTCCCTCGAATAATCGTTAAGAAGCATAAATGAAGAAGCCACAAGTCCAAAATCAGTTACAGCCACCAAAGGAATGAACCAAAATGAAACAAGGTTTAGAAGCCAAGGTATTGGGCTTAAAGAAACTGCAGAAAGATAAAACAAGGCGGCTGCCATGGCGGCTGTTTTCTCCCCGTAACGGACAGCCAAAGTTTTCACATTTTGCACTTTATCGCCTTTAACATCCACAATTCCCTTGGTAACCTCTCTGCCAGTATTGGAAAGAAAATCTATGAAAGCAAAAATCAAAACGTTCAATTTAACCTCGTTAACGACTGCAACACTTCCGTAAATGAAGGGAATTGCTACACAGGTGCTGACAAGAAAATTGCCGGGCAACCCGCTACGTTTTCCAACAGTAGTGTAAGCCACAAAAATTATCCATGCGATTATAGCTACTAAGAAACAAGAGATACTCTTCAAATTCGTTAAATACGAGTTTGCAAGTGCGACTGCGAAACCTATTGCTGTGAGTATGAATGCAAAGGCAAGAGCTTCTTTTGGCTTGATTAAGCCACTTGGAATTGGGCGGTTAGGTTCATTTATAGCGTCGATTTCCCTATCACAATAGTCATTTATAGCCATTGATGCAGCAGTTAGCATAAAACCAGTAAGGAATCCATAGATGAGGTTCTGCCAAAGATTGTTTAATATGTTAGAGCTTGCGAGGACTGCACCGACTATAACGGCAAAACCCATCATTAAGCAATTTATTGGACGCATTAAGCGTAGATAACCACTTAGTTTACCCATAATTATTCAAACCTTGTAATAACCATAAGCTCGCATTAAAGTTATAAAATTCACGATTGGATTCGAAAGTTTAATACGTTCAGGCGAATAAACCATTTACAAAGTTTGTTGGTGACAAACTTTTGCACGACAACTATGCGCCAGAAAGATTAAGGGTGATAACTCCGGTCGGAGGAAAAGCCAAGCGACTACTACCACTCACGGCGGAAACCAGTAAGGCTTGCCTTCGCATATTAAACAGACCGCTAATAGAGTTTTCCCTATTATCCCTTGCCCGCCAAGGTATCCGAAACTTCATATTCGGAGTGAAAGGCTACACAAACTATAGAGACCTGCATGACTATTTTGAGTCAGGTTACGGATTTTCCGCAAGATACGGCATAAGCCCACGCGTCCACATAAAATACCAACCCAACTTTAACGACCTCGGAAGCGCAGATTCCGCAAGAATAAACATGGAATACTACAACGTTAGAGACCCTGTTTTCGCAGTGCAGGGCGACAACATTTTCGACGTAGACTTGAAAGAACTTGTAGAATTTCACCAGAAAAAAAGAGCCGTCATGACTATAGCGTTAAGGGAAGTCGAAGACGTTGAAGGTTACGGAATAGCTGACATAAACAAGGACAAGAGAATTTCAAGATTTGTTGAAAAACCAGCGCCTAAAGAGGCACCATCAAATCTTGCCAACACAGGCTTATACATGGTTTCACCGGAAATAAGGAAAATCTTCAAAGAAAAAGGAGTTAAACAGATAATTAAGGAGAGACATCGCCTCGATTTCGGTTACGATTTCATTCCCTACATAATAAAAACTGGAAGAACAGTATACGGCTATACTTTGAAGGGAAGCTGGTATGATGTGGGCACTCCGAAACGATACTTAGAAGCCATGCAAGACATGCTTAATGGTCGCTTCTTGTCTCTAACAGATTTTGGCGGAAGAATAAGTGAAGAAGCCAGAATATGGGTTCAAGGAGAAAGCTATGAAGCGCTGAAACGTAGACAAGAAATCATAAGAAAGATTAAACAGGGGAAAATAGAAGTTGAAGGTGCTGTTTTAATTGGAAGGCACTGCAAAATAAGCGATGGCGTAAGAATAGTGAATTCATGTATTGACAACTACACAAAAATTGGAAAAGACGTTGTCATAGAAAATTCTGCAGTTATGGATAGAGCCATAATTGAGGAAAAGGCGGAAATAAAAGAAAGCATCATAGGAAGACATGTAACAATCCTTTCAAGCCCGAGAAAACAGACAAAAATAAATGCAGTCTCAGTCATTGCCGATGACGTAACAATAGCGGAAGGCTGCAAACTAATATCAACGAAAATTTATCCGCATCAATATGTAAGAGGAGAATTCATAAATCAAAAATTGATGCCAGGCTAAAAATGAGCATCAACTTATCGGAAATCAGGAAGAAAACGGTTTCAGTGGAGCAGTATTTAGATAGCCTAGAAGAACCATTCCGCGAGAGATTCTTGACAAGAAAACAAACATACACGCTGAATCAAGAAGCAGTAAACCAGCTTAAAAAAGTCGCAGACAAATATGTAATAGTTGCCTTTTCAGCAGAGTGGTGCAAAGATTGCGCTGTAAATATTCCAGTTTTAGCCTTAATATCTGAGGCAACGGGATTAGAAGTCAGAATCTTCGGTGGCTTAAAGAAGGACTCATTGAGTCATACCAGAAAATGGAGAATCCCGCCTTCGCCACAGGAAGTGGAAACATTTCAGGTTGATAAAATTCCGCTCATAATAGTGTTTGACAAAGAGGGGAAAGATATTGGAAAAATAATCGAGAATCCACGGGAAAAACCTACACTAGAAGAAGAGTTAGTTAAGATTATTTTGGAACAGCATCAATAGACTTGGTTATTCATGGCTTTTGTGGATGAACCGTTTTTCGTTGTATTTCATTTTCTCTAGATAATCCTTTTCTAAGTCCATGTTTAAAGCCATGCACGCTTGCGTAAAATAAACGAAAATATCAATAAGCTCATGCTTTAATTCTTCAACCGTGAAACTCTGTTTATCTCGGTAGTATTGCTTTCGAATTCTGGATATTTCACCAGGTTCCTCAACCATCACAAGCACAAAATGCTCCATAAACTTTAATGCATCTTCAGATGTGCGGCATTTTTCGTACGCGTCCCATCCTAACTTTCGATCAAAGTCCCTTTGTATTTCAAAAATTTGTTTTAACTCCAATAGAAAACCTCCTCAACAGAACTACTTTTTTCTCGTGTGGTTATTTATGCTTTAAACCACTTGAACATAAGATATCTTATCTTTTCCTTTTCCAAGTCTGGCACGGCGATGATAAATCTTTTTCGAACGGTTGTTGCAAGTCTTCCAGCCTTAACAATTTCTGTTGCTGTTATTTCTGACCTAGCACTTTTAACAGAAACCATGTATGGTGCATGCTCAATGCCGGGTCCATGTTTGTAAACAGCAAAGTCACATCCAAACTTTATCCCCGGCGTGACAATTAAATCGTTATCCCGCAAATCATGATAAACAGCATATTTCTCATTGAAATCCTCAGACAATTGTTTAGCTTTTTGACTTAGCTTTTTTAAACTGATTTTTCTCTTTTCTAAACCTTCATAAACGGTTATAATTTCCTTTTCAGCAAGATACAGACCTTCCATCAAATCCAAAATCAAGGGAACGTTGAATTCTGGGACTTTTGGTTTAGGGATTCCGAGAGGCTTCCCATAAAAACCCATTTTATAAAGTTTTGAGCCTTCTGTTGGACTCCATACAACCAAGAAGTTTTCGATAAATTCCACTTCGATTTTTTTAGGCATTTGATTTTTCGCCTTTACAAAATGAAAGATAAGATTCGAGCAGCGTCCGCGGCATCTTCAGCCTTGTCTGCTGAATCCTCTAAAAGCTGCAGAACATCCCTCAATAGGATCAGTGCTGGAAAGTCAAGCTTACTGTTTAGAAGTTTTATCTCCAGTTCACGGTAAAGTTCGTCAACAACCCGTTCGGCAACCTCAACATCCTTAGCTTTTTCCATCGCTTTAGTTGAGCCATAGCTGAGAACCATAGCTGTTTCCCTAAGCTTAAGCACAGCCTCAAAAACAGCCTCTGAAAGCTTCAACAAATCCTTCTTTATATCCATGGGAATATTCCAGTTATGCTCCATAATTTCAACCAAGCGGAAAGCTATGCCTTCAGAGAAGTCCGCAATCTCGCTTGTCAAATTTGTAAACCTTAAGAAGTCTTCTCTGCTGAGTAGAATAGCCCCTATCTCGGCAAGCTCTTGTGAAACCAGCCGTCTAGCATTGTCAACCTCATCTTCACCGCCCCTAATTTCGGTGAAAAGCTGTCTTGCTTTTTCCTTATCATTTCTTATGAAACAATCTATTATTTGAGGAACCTTTCTAGTCAACTCTAAGACCTTTCTAAGGTGGTCTTGGCAAACGCTCAACGCTCTTCGTTTTACGCGTTCTTCAGTTTCTGCTGGAAGCACCAAACTTTTTCCCGCCACAAAACAGGGCTATTTTTCTAACATTAAATATGCTGAAGTATTAAAAAAGGTAACTAAAACTCAGCTTTCTAATGGCTTGCCTAAATCCTCAAAATTGATTTTCCACCTAAAATACTTGTGCAAAAGCTCTCGTAAGTCTTCAATTGAGGTTCTAACTTGTTTCCATGAGTCACGATTGCGAATGGTAACCGTGTTATCATTAAGCGTTTCATAATCCACTGTTATGCCCAAAGGTATGCCGATTTCATCTGCGCGGGCGTAACGCCTACCAATGGAACCTGCCTCATCATATTCAGTTACAAAGCCTTCATCAACCAGCAACTTATTTAACTCCAACGCCTTTGCAGGTAGCCCATCCTTGCTAACAAGGGGATAGACACCAACTTGCAATGGTGCAATATCTCGCGGAAAGCTTAGTATTGCCCTGTCATTCTTGACACTGTAGGCATACTCAAGAGCTACATAAACAAGCCTGTCAGAGCCAAAACTAGGTTCAACAACGTGAGGAACGAAGCGTCTTCCACGTTCAACAACCTTTTGATGCTCAATTTCTATGTGCTCTGGCAGAAGCTTGTATTTTCCAAGCATGTAGAAGCCGTTTTTCTCTATCGAAGCCTCAACTTCCTTAGGGTCAGCGTTTGAAAGCATCTCCGCCACTTTCGCAGCCTCAGTCTTGAAAACTGGCCCAAACTTAGACATTATAGGCTTTATGACTAGTTGTTCCTTTTCAACGGGCTTTTCATATTCTTTGTAAACACGCATGTCCTCGCCGCTGAACTCCATGTGCCGCTTCAAATCATAATCTGCCCTGTAAGCGTGTCCAGAAACTTCCACCCACCCCCAACGTTCAACATAAACTTGTTGATCAAAGCTTTGAAGCGAGTAATGTGCTCTTTCCCAAGGAAGTTTTTCGATGAAGCGTTGCCTTTCAGCTGGAACACTTAAGCCTGTCAATAATTTTTTGGCATAAGCCATGAAAACTGCCTGCCACTCAGCCTTAATGTAACCTTTCTCTAACGCCTCGTTCACCGTAACTTCGGTGATTTCCTCTGAACCTCGCAGTCTATTTTCAGCCAAAACAAGTCGCAACTTTTCATTTTCAACATCTTTTAATAGATGACAATTGGGCTCTTCCGGGTCAAAGAAGAATTCCAAATCTATTATTGTAAATTCCCTTAACCTTATTAGGCCCTGCCTCGGCGAAATCTCATTCCGTAAGGCATGACCCATCTGCAAAACACCGAACGGAAGCTTCTCTCGCGCCATTTCATACAAACGCTTGAACTCTACGAATATTCCTTGTGCAGCTTCAGGCCTTCCGTAAGCAACTGCTTCTGAATACGGACCTATGGTTGTTTTAAACATTGTTAAGAATAGTTTTGGTTCGCCGAAAGCACCGCCGCATTCTGGACAGCGAATATGATGCTTTTCAATAGCCTCTTTAAGTTCTTTTAGGCTTAATTTCTCAGCTTCCGATTCACTGATTTTCGCAAACTCTTGAAGCAAATGGTCTCCACGGAATCTTTTCTTGCATTTTAGGCATTCCACCATGGGTTCTTTAAAGTGGTCAATATGACCTGAAGCCTCAAAGACCTTGCCCGGAGTGATTACAGGCGACTCCATCTCTAAAATTCCAAGTCTGTTCACGAAAAGCTCTCTAAGTTTCTTTTCAATGTTCTGTTTCAATTTTGCACCCAGAGGACCATAAGTTGCAAAGCCAGCTGCGCCGCCGTATATTTCGTATGATTGCCAAAAGAAGCCTCGTCGGCGTGCTAACTCGTTTATTATCGTGAACTTGTCAGGGGTTTTTGTTTTGTCTGTCAATTTTATTCAGCCTCTCTACAGTTAAATGTCCAAAGACTTTAAGACTTACTTAATAATAAATTTTCAAATCGACAAGATTGGTGATTCAAGCTTGAGAGCACTTAACTATCAAGACCTTCTGGATTTGGTGGATGGGGCTGCAATTTTTTCCGCTGGAGGAGGAGGCGACCCCGAAGTAGGCTATAGAATAGCGGACAAGCTAGCTTCTCAAGGCTACACTGTTAAACTTGTAGCTCCCTTAGAGGTTCCAGACAACGCAAAAGTTGTGAATTTCGCCTGTGTCGGTGCTACAACTGCGATAGAGTATGATTCCGAGGCGGCAGTAAAAACTTTAAAGACTTTAGAAGAATATGCAGGTTTTTCGGCTTATGCCACAATTCCAGTAGAACTGGGCGGTTTTAACACTTTAGCTGCAGTTGACGTTGCCGCCAGATGCAACATTCCGGTCGTGGATGCCGATGGAGCAGGCAGATCTGTTCCTGAAGTTCATTTAAAAGTTTACACAATTGACAGCATTCCTTTAACTCCGATGGTTGTTGCAGACTTACATGCAAAAAACATGGTTATTGTGAAGGAAACGATTGATGCGAGAGCCGCTGAAAGGATTGCCCGCATTCTCGCTGCTGAATGGAATCACAGCGCGTACACTGCTAGGAGAATCTTAACAGGCGCTCAGGTGAAAACGTCGCCAATCCAACTTAGTTTGTCAATGTGCATGCGAATTGGAAAGCTACTGAGGACAGCTGTTGAGCCAATAAAAGCAGTTTTAAAAGAAAACAATGGCTTCAAACTTTTTGAAGGCGTTGTAGAGCGTGCTGAACGGAAAACCGAAGGTGGCTTCACATTTATTGAAATAAAACTTCGCGGAACACGTGAATACGAGGGAATTGCTTTTGAATTTAAAGCTAAAAACGAAGTGCTTGTCGCTTATAAAGATGGAAAGCTCGCCGCAATTGCCCCGGACATCATCACCCCAGTGCACCCAGAAACTGGCAAGTGCATAACTGCAGAAAAAATTGAGAAAGGCGACAAACTTGCGGTTTTGGGTTTACCGTCACCACAGAAATGGCGAACCAAAAAAGGCTTAGAATTGTGGAAGGATGTTCTTCAAAGGTCTAACATATTTGAGGAATACATAGCGATTGAGAAGTTAGCATCTTACACGCGGCGCTGAAAAAGATAATGTTTCCGAAACCATTATTCTAGATTTAGGTGTTCGGCAATATTCACTTTCTGCATTTTCCCAGTTTCATCTAGCTGAACCTCAAGCATCGCGCGGTCTGTCGCGTTTTTCTTGCTGTTAAATTCTATTCCGCAGTGCCCACATTCAATGTCTGATTCCATCTCCACAACATACCATGACGCATCCACATAATAATGTCCACACTTTGGACAACGCAATAGAGCCACATCCAACCAAGCCTTCATCTCAAACATCCCCACTCCAGCCATAAGGCAGCATAGCATTTTATAAGACAATCGCAAATAAGAACAGCCAAAAAGGTGTTAGACTTGCCGAAAATAAAAGTCGCTTTAGTGGGTGTTGGAAACTGTGCATCGGCGTTCCTTCAAGGCTTACAATATTATGATAAATGCGAAAAAGAGGAAGAATGCATTGGACTGCGTCATCTATTTTTGGGAGGTTTCCACCCTAGAGATATCCAAATCGTTGCAGCCTTCGACATTGACAGTCGAAAAGTTGGAAAAGACTTGTCTGAGGCCGTTTTCGCGCCGCCAAATAACGCCCCAAAATTAGTTAATGCCCCAAAATCCGACGTCACCGTGCTTAAGGGTCCAGTCTTAGACGGTGTTGGTGAATACACGAAAAATGTTGTGCAGATAAGCAATCAGCCAGATGTGAACATCACAAATGCATTGAAAGAAAGTGATGCAGAAATTGTCCTCCATTTGCTTCCAAGTGGAGCTGTGAAGGCTTCTCAATGGTATGCAGAACAAGCGTTAAATGCTGGTTGCGCTTTCTTGAATGCCACGCCAACTTTCATTGCCAGCGACGCTGCATGGGCTAGACGTTTTGAGGAGGCTGAATTGCCGCTTGTGGGCGACGACTTGATTGACCAGGTGGGTGCAACAACATTGCATAAAACCTTGTTGAAACTGCTTTCTATGAATGGCGTTCGCATTACTGAAACTTATCAGCTGGATGTTGGCGGAGGCACGGAATCCCTAGATACGCTTGAAAGGACAAGGGACGTTAAAAGAACTGTCAAGACGCGTTCTGTTGAGGCTGCTTTGCCCTATAAGGCTGAGGTGGTGGCTGGCTCAATGGATTACGTGGACTTTCTGCAGAACAGACGTGACAGCTACTTCTGGATTAGGGGATTATACTTCTGCAAGACGCCCATGCAAATAGATTTGAAACTTTCAGTAGTTGACGCGCCGAACGCTGGCTCCGTCTTGTTTGATGTGATAAGGGCTGT